>ENA-ORMO01000140-ORMO01000140.1-human-gut-metagenome-genome-assembly--contig:-NODE-140-length-101821-cov-9.374320_pt1 | contig 101821 bp, 118 predicted proteins | sample MGYA00242106_ERZ509001 | MGnify/ENA primary metagenome ERZ509001 (study PRJEB26280, sample SAMEA2338736) | human gut metagenome | biome: human gut; feature: human-associated habitat; material...
CTTTCTCCTTAATCCGTTCCAGTACATCCTTGTTTGCTTCGAGTATCTCATCGAATGAGGGAATAGGTGTCCACATGTCACAAACGTAATCGCCATAATCTTCAAATTCAAAATCCGGCAATGTTACAACACGAGGTCTCCCACTTGGCATAGGTATAATAAATCCACTTACTATCGCTCCGTTTGATACCATTCTACAAAGAACAAGTTCACCAACTTCCGGTAATCGCTTCTCTACACTTATCCACGGTGATTGTTTTGCCTGCCAGTCTGCTCCGGCTTCAAACGCATTTTCCACCATTAACCTTATATTCAAATCTGAATACGGATAATTCTTATCGCAATATTCTTTCTCGGCTTCTTCTATTGTCTGTTTCATATCAATAACTTTTGGTTTTCTTGTATCTGCCACATTTCTTGCAGACGTAATATCTGGCGATATATTTATTACATCCTAACTCATCCCATGCCGTAACCTTTCTCTCATACATCAGCTCCCATTCATGGCGACAGAACCATTTCTTTATGATAGCATTCAGATTCATATCCTAAAACAAAATCTTAAAGCTCTTTCCTTTCAATGTCGGCAATCTCTCTTCTACAAACTTCCTTAACTCTTCCTCCTCGATAGGAAACAAAGGATTGTACCTGTATTTGAACGTATGAATGTATTGCTCGTTCAGCATCACATCAAAAATTATTGTCTTCATCAAAACATATCACTATTAGAAGGGATATACTTCTTATACTCTTCAAAAGCAAGCTCCAAAACATCTTCTTTACTTACATGTTTCAAAACAATATCTTTCTCTGTGTATACTCTATGGTCCTCTCCTTTTAAATCCAACCATTTCCTTTTACCGCACTCTCTTTGTTGCAACTTGAACCTATACTTTGCCGGGCGGTTCCATTCCATAAACAAACTACATGTCAGCTTGTATTCTACATCTTCCTTTTTAATAATCTTTTCTGTCATAACCCTTTATATTAAAAATAACCCTCCATCCACAACACAGCTTCTTCTATTGTTTCCACCTTTTTAAACTCCTTCGTGACACAACGCTGCATGTATTCACAGCATATGTTTTCTTCATCGTCAAAATAAATGTTGTACGCCCCGTTATCATCAGCCCCGGTACATGCTATTCCAAGCTCCAGGGCATTCTGCACCTCTTTCGGTTCGGTTGAAAAATAGGCGTAAACCTTTTCACTCTTTACACCCTGCAATCCGTTAAGTTCTACAATATTGTTCATATTCGAGATAATATTTGTTTATGTCTAACCCGATTAAGAAAGGGAGGCTTAACACTCCCTTATCAATCACACCACAAAGATAATATTTGTTTATGACATACGCAATAGCTTATTCCCAATAAAATTGCATATTTAACATTTCTTGTGTTTCCTTCTGAATAGGCTTATATCTCGTTTCCGTAGCTAAATCCCTCTCTGCCACTTTGTTATACTCTTCCAAAGCCTTTTCCTTGTCTATACTCCTTTCCACCCAAATACCTATCATCTGGTCCGGCTGCATATCCCCGATAGACACCGGGTTTTCTTCTGTAGCCTCGTAAAACTGGACTGTATAGGGTCTACTGTATATATTAGGTGTACTCCCCATATATCGGCTTCCGTCTTCACTTTCCATCATTCCCACGGCACCCACCTTGAACGAACACACATTTGTTTCCGGGTTCTCGAACCATATCTTTACACCCTTTGCCACCTCCTGGCTGTCATTGTGCAGCACTATAGCCCTGTATTCGTTTCTTGCATTTCTTATAGTGTTGACGCTCAATTCGTCAAACAAATTACCGAACATGTCATTAGGTATTGTCGTGGAAGACGCAAATCCCCCTATCGAGTAGGAAACATTCTGCTGTTCTGCCATATATCCGGAACTTACTGTATATAATAATTTCATTTTCTCCTCCTTTCTTATTCTTTCGGTTTCGGCATGCCTGCCAAAGACCAATATTCCGTTTTTGCCGTATTGTCAATCGTGACCGTACCACCGTTGTTTCTCACTCTTGCTATGTAAAACTCGTTTACCGACTTGGTAGGCGGCTGTTCCAAGGTCACTTCCTGTGTCAGCCCCAACGTAAACCAATCATAGGTGTAAAGCCCTTCCATTTGTGCGTCCGTGAATACCTTTCCAAGAGGTACCGTTCCCAGTATCACGACTTGCAAATTTGTTTCCGCAACAAAATCGGATTCGGACGTTAATACAATATTCTTGTTATCTATTATATTGACTATCTCATATACACCATTATTTAGGGGCTGTGAACCGTCGTCCTTCAAAAACTTTATCGCTACCGGGGTTTTCCCTGCCTGTCCTCTCACCTTACCGGAAAAATCCACGGTTCCGGTCACTACACCCTTCTGGTTGATACTCACATATCCGTTTTCGTAATTCTTTGTCGAATACCCGATTTTTAGCCAGTAATACACGCTGTCTGCCGGGATGGCAAAGTTATCGTATATGTTGACAATGTTTATTACTTGCCCCAATGAGTTTACCGCCATACCCGGCAATATCCTTACCGTTCCTCCCTGTGTTCCCTGCTGCACCTCGAACGCCTTGTTGTCTATAAAGGTGTCCACAGTCTCAAAGTCGGACTTGAATTTTGTAGGATTGTTTGTCACTATGCCGAATGTGTAGCTTCCGGCAATAAGAATCTTTCCAAGCAAAGAGTTCTGTAGGAAGGACTGCATATTCATCACTTCTTCCTTTTCCAGGAAAGTGTTTCTATTAACATTAATCTGTGCCATATATTTATAAATTTTTATTTACAAAATTAGAGCCATTCTGGATAAACACTAATATATTGGTCGTAACCATTCATCTTTGTACATCCTCTGAAACATCCGCTTTTGGATATACTGTCAACATCCGGGAAACCGAATTGATATGGTTGGAATATTCTCTTAAAATAATAAAACAGAGGCATATAAGCTGACGGCAATTTTACTCCGGCTACTATACAATCCCATTTCGGTTGAGACGTCATATTTGAACAACCGCTGAATGTACTCGTGCAACTGTCTATATGTTTCAGTACCCCCGATTCTATATAACTATTATCAATTCCCGTAGGTCCAGGTTTATTCACGGTTACATCACCGAAAGCATATTCTGCCGATTGTAAGTTGCTGCACCCTTCAAACATGCTGTTAATGTTCACAGTCACCGAATGTTCGGGCGGTGTGATAGGACTGCCCTGCGAACCTGCTGTCCTCAAATTCCTGCACCCAGCAAAACAATGTGCATAAGTGCTACATTGCGAAGAATCGGAAAACAAAGATGATGTTATCGTAGTCAAGCCGCTATTCTGGAACATGCTGGACGCGCTTCTGATATCCGGAATTGTAACACCACTTACATTCAATAGACTTGTACAACCGTAGAACATCTCGTCGCATCGTGTTCCTCCGTTTGTTGAATAATTAAATGCCCCCGAACTTATACTCGTCAAATTTGTACATTGATAGAATGCCTGTGCCAGCGACAACTCACCCACAGTTCCGGAAAACAGATTGCTCGGCAATGACGATACACCCGAAAGATTACAAAAACCGTATGCGTTTATCGTTTCACCCGAAAAATACTTGAATGATATCCTGCATGGTGATTGTAAATTAGAACAACGAGAAAACATGTAGATACATGTATTTATATTTGTCGCTCCAATGTCGTTACTTATACTTGACATTCCCGTACATCCAGTAAACATATAATTCAAAAATGTTTTGTTGCTTGATGTCCTTAACTGTCCACTTACAGAGGAAATATTACTGCATCCATAGAAACAATAGGAGTAATCACTTATCGAGTTTCCTCCAAGCACGCTTGACAAATTTACTGAACCGCTTAATCCACTATTTCGATATGTGCTTATGAATGTACCGCTTGTTATAAAATCAAACAATCCTGCTGGAACGCTTCTCAAACTGCTGCATCCATAAAAGAACGAATCTGCCGAACCGCTCATAAGGCTTGTGGTCCAACTTACAACCGATTCAAGACTACTGCAATCCTGGAAAGCTCCCTTTCCCCATGACGTTCTCACATCCTCAGTAAACCACTTGATTACTTTTGTCAAACAATTCTGAAAACTTGAAAATCCGTCTGCACTCCACGATAAATTGGCCGACATTCCGTTAAAGTCAAACAATATTATCTTTGTTCCTCCGGAACTATAGATATGCGAACTTGTTCCTAATGTCTGGTCTCCATCTCCCCATTTCACACGCAAATTGTTAAGTCCAGTAGAGGAAGTGTTAAGTACGGGCAGCACTATGTTCGTACCGTTTGACACCCTTACTTCCAATACCGCACCGTCTTCCATTATTATGTCAATCGTCTTGCTGAACTCTTCCGGACCTACCATGTAGCTTCCGCTCTCCGTAAAGTAGTTCTGACTTGTAGCCACCCACGCATAGGTATCGTTACACGGAACCATCCACGATACGGTACCGCTCGAACTTGTCACGCCCGAACTTATATTGTCTTCCACGGTCACGCCCGAAATGGGAGAACCGTTCTTCGTCCGCACGTTATATGTAACCTGGCACTTGTTGCGCGTCATTACCACGTTAACATACTCGTCGCTATTATTGATGCTTACCGAACCGTTCTGGCTCTGATATCCGGCTTTTGACGCCTGCCAGCTTAATGTCTGGGGCGGCACGTATGTTCCGAATACCGCACGCCCGGCTCCATCCGTGTTCTTTACCGTACCTCCGCATACAATACGCACGCTCCTTATGGAAATACCTTTCTCGTCCACCACGTCGAAAATAACTTTATAGGTATTTACGCCAAGAACTATCGTCGCACTTGTATCGTATTCTCCTACTGATACGAATGTGCTATTTTCATTATATTGAGGTAGCTTGCTTGCCGTGGCCGTACCGGAACTTCCTGCCTTCACGTTAAAGGTCGTATAACCCTGCCCGTCCGAATACTGAGTCATTCTGTTAAACGTCACCTGCGCTCCGCTTATACCCATATTACTACCGTTTACAACTTGTATTCTCACGTCCACCCTCTTTACGGTAAAATTGATAGGAACACGGGTGTCCGAATTGTACACGGTAAACGAATTCACCACGTCATAACAATAAGGATATTTTGCCACATAATCGTATGTACCCGAAAACAATTGCGTAGATACCAAACCTAATTCGTTCGTTGTCAACTTTTCGCTTTGTCCTACAATCTCGATTGTCGCCCCAGAAGCCTGCGCACTTCCTATAGTCGCCTGGAACGTCACGTTGAACGGCACGGATGCCTTTTCTGCCATCTTTATAGTATAGGCATTGTCTCCTGCCGTTATGTTCACATTCCCCTTTGCCGGGTTATAGTCCTGGTGAGACGCGCTCCACTCCCACACACCAAGTTCAAGCGTCCAGCTTGCCGCGATACCGTTGTTGTTGGAATATCTCGTTTCCCCGTTTATCGTCACTACCGCATTACTAATAGGATTGTTCGTTTCCACATCCAATACCGTTACCGTCAGTTTTCCGGTCTGCTTAACAAGGTCTACCGTTATGGCTAAAGGCTGGTTTATCAATACTGCCGTTCCTGTTCTCGGCTCATACCCCGTCTTTGTCACATTCCACGGATAACTGCCCGGCACACGGTTAAAGACTGCGTTTCCGCTCGCGTCCGTATTGACCGTTTGTTCATCCTCCCCTACACCAAGCACTACGGGCTGGTTCTTAACGGGCTGTCCGCTCATTCTCACGGTAAATATGATGTCGTAGGTAACGAGCTTCAATTGCACGTCCACTCTCTTGTTCTCTCCGTTCACCGTCACAACACCTTGTTTCGTATAATATCCTTCCTTCTGTACGGTCCAGTTATAACCGCCCGATATACGGACAAATTGCGCCTGCCCTCCACTCGTACTTATTGATTCCGTACCTACAGTAACCAAAGCATCGTCAAGCGGTGTATTGTTATCGTCCGTAACATAAAAATCAATCAGATAGCCTATCTGCACCAAGTCAACTTCTACCGTCACGTCCTTATCCACGACTTCCACCGTTCCTTCCTGCCCGTTAAATTCCGTCTTTGACACCTTCCAGGCATAAGAACCTGCCACTTCTACAAATGTCACAACCCCGTTTCTTTCCGTCTGTAGGGTTGTGCCGTTAAAAGTAACATCCGCTTTCGCTACGGGCAACCCGTTGCTTCTCACGACAAAGTTTATGTTGTATTTCGGTATGGGATTGAACTGTATGTCTATAACCGCGTTTCCGTATATGGTAAAATCCTTTTCCACGGTTATATATCCTTCTTTCACGACCTTATAATGATACGTTCCTGCCGGATATATAAACCCGGTTGCAAGTCCCTGCGCATTCGAGCTTCCAGTCTGGTTAGGAATATCTTCACCCGTCACTAATACAGATGCACCCGATACTGGCTCCACACCGTCCCTTATACGGAAAGTCACGTTATAGTAGGGTATCTTTTCCATCTCTATTTCGATATTGGTAGAATCCACTATTTCAGCATTTCTTCTTACCGTATAATAGTCCTCGTATTCTGCCACATATTCATATATACCGGGAAATACCTCAAATGTCACTATACCGTTGCTTCCGGTATATTGCACCTTTCCTGCAAAGGACACTTTCACATTCTGCATCCAGTCTTTTGTCTCCTTGTCGCGCACAAAGAACGTAACCACCCGTTCATAGGCGGCACCCATTAACTGTACATATTCTACAGCATCCTTGTCCACTAATAAAGAGTTTTCCACGTTTTCAAAGTTTTCGGCTTCCACCTCATAATACCATTGTCCGCGCGGTAACGTTATCTTTGCTTCACCGTTCACGTCCGTTACAAGCTCTTCCCCGTTTACCGTTATCTTCGCATTGGGTATATACTTGTTTCGGTTTGAAAACACCTTGAACAATATCTGATATTCTTCCTCTCCTACATAAGGACGTATCAATTCACTACCGAATATGTTCTTATATCCAACAAGGTAATTTTTTAGGAATGTCTCTACAGTAAATTGTCTCTGATATGCGTTGTTTTTATAGTAAGCAGCTATAATGTCACGTTCACCCAAATATCCTTGTGAAAACGGCAGATATAAGGGTTTCACATGAAAATCGTATATATATACATACGGGTGATTTCCGACCGTTCTTTCCTGGATAAATATAGGTGCGATATACTTCATTCCCGGCATTATCGACAAAGCACGCCCAGACGGGAAATTAAGTGCAGGCGCTTTCAAAAACTTCTCGTTCGTTGACAGCAGTATTCCTTTTATGTAGTAATACATGCCGTCATTCTTTATGTCCAAATATTCGTTTTCATGGAACCAAAGGGAACTTCCGGTTATCTGTCCGTTTTCCAATATTCCCATAGACAACGGCTCTCCGTCTACCGTCTCGTACCCAGCTACTCCAAACTTTAGGTTTTCATTGTCCGTAGCCGACACTTTTACTTGCAATGATATTTCGTAGGATAGATTCGGGTCTATGATTATAAGCTTGTCCAAATCCACCCTTCCGTCTATGCCCACGGCTTGATTACCAAAAAATGTCATAGCATTGAATATCTCGTCATCATCCCCGTTTTCGTCCTGCGTTATGCTTATACTTTCCGGTATCAATAGAGGATAATTATTCAAATCCTCTACTCCTTTTGTATATTCATACGCTTTTGATACATTCATTACCGTATTCGTCCGGTCACATGTAGGCGAACTGTGACCCATCGCCCACCCCGTAGCTTCCGGTCTCAACAAGGCAAATATAAACTCGTCCAACGAATTGTATCTTATCAGTCGCAACAATTCTCCCAATATCTCGCCTTCCTTGCTTATGATGTCAAGTCTTCCACGCTTTGAATATTCTTCTAAGTAATTATAGAATAGGTATTTCATCTGTTCCTGGCTGTCCACCATGTTAGTAACAAGACCTCTGTTCTGAATAAACATCTCGAACAAAATCTGATTCGTGTCTATCTTTTTGTATTGTCTTGCATACAATACTATCAAAGCGAATATATGAGTTATGGTTCCCCAAAAGGCACGGAAATCCTCGTTCTCTTTCTTTTTTAGGAATGTGGGCAAAATTCCCCTTCCTTCCAGTTTTTCAAGCACGTTTTCTGCCCACCGTATCACTTCCTTATCGTTTTCTTCAAAAAAACGACTGAAAGGCAAATTATCATATATAGGTGTGGACTGGGGTAAAAATAATCCCCCACACGGGTTTTCTTTCTTCTGTTTTACTTCCATGTTGAACTACAATTAATTGCACGGTAAAAATACGATTAATTTTGGATATTACGAAAACAAACACGACGAAAAATACTGTAGAACCGTTCCACTACCTCAATCTCCCTCATCAAAGACCAGTCCATAACAATAGAGGCTCTAAAGGTAGGGGTGTGGGTGAGTGATGAGAATATATATACTGGTTTTAATAATCAAGTTACTGTTTATACTGGCGTAAATTATGATAAAGGTGGAACTAATTCTATAGCTCATATTGGTAGTAGTCAAGCATTTACTATGGATATACCTTCTGATGTAAATATGACTGTTACTTCGATAAGAAAATTCTTGTTTTCTTTTGCAAGACCAGGTTCAGACCCTACATCAATTTGTGCTTCTTTGATAAATTCTACTTCATTAACATATAGTTTTTATCAACGTATTAGTGATTTAGATTCAGAAGTTTTAGAAGCAGATTTTCTTTATCTATCTTTTTGGGGTGAAGCTGGTTATAATTATACTTTTGTGGTATATAGCATTACGGAGTATTCATTGCAAGCTTATTATTGTCAAATAAGAATTATGAAACAAACTGGTCAAATACAACAGTCTGTATATTTTATGAACGCAGTAGATTATGACGATTTGCCATATATAAAAGATATTGTAAATAATTATTGCTATAAAAATTATTACACTCCTTTATTGAATTATGGAGAAAATCAAGATGATGGCTTTATTTATATAGTAACGGGAATGGATTGTATCAAATCTGGTGATTATGCAATAAATTATTCTATGGATTATCAAAGTACACCTGGAGGTAATTGGATTAGAACGCGTCTTACTATTACTGGTAATTCAAAAGTAAGTTCCGGTGCAGTAAAAAGATTTTTATTTACAAAAAGTAGTCACGAACTTTCCGTACTGGTATATGGTAAAAGAAATGATGTAAATAATAAATGCCATGCTGCTGTGTTATCGTTTAAAAGTTCAGAATGGAGTCACATAAGAAGTGGTTCAATCGCCAATAATGTTTGGTCTGTATATGACAATTTCCCGGCTGCATTTACTGATAAAATGGGTAATAATATGTGGATTTCAAGTAACTTGAAATGGATGTTTGCTGTTCTATATGGAACCACAGAAAAACCATATGGGAAAGGTCTTGTCACAGTAAAAAGTGCAACTCCTATTATCGGGAAAACTGGTTGGTCTTCTACTACTTATTATATAGATGATGATTCAACATTAGAAATACGAAATGCAGTAGCAAATAAATATGTTCTTGATATCATTTTTAATAGCACTGACTACAAGATGATTGTGTTATGTAACAGCCTTATAGGTTCCGGTTTAGACCAGGGACAATCCTATAATTTTATTGGTCCAGATTATTTATATTGCTTTGTTTATAATGGGAAGAAATGGGTAGAATTTTCAAAAGAGAGTGTAGGAATGAGCACATTGTGGAATAGATATAATAATTATAAAACTGTAGCTGGCGGTGGAGCAACTGTTGATTTTAGACCTTATTTTAATGTTATGGGTGTTACAAGTATACATGATAGCAATAGAAAAATTTCTTTCGTCTATCCAGCCGAATATTCAACTTATAGACCCTCTGCTTATGAATATTATCTGACATTTGGTGATTGATTTAATAAAGAGTAACTATATACCTAAACATTCTTGATGTAAATGGTATATAGTTACCTTAATTAATATGAACACTTATTTTATTAGTCTCCGAAAGTCAGTTTAGCGTAATAAGCTGTCGTATTTTCGTTATATGAAGGGAAGGAATAACTCATATCCCAAGAACCAAGATAATTAGGATTGACATTAAAGAATGGTTTGTATTTTGCACCAGAACTTCCAGAGGATATATATTTATTCCAGAAATTAGTAAATCCTAATGTACTATAAGGTATATTTACCCATTTTTTACCGTTATACACAAATGTAAATAAATGAGTTGGATGAATACCTTCTATATATTGGTCTAATGTCTTTCCTCCTTGTGCTCCTACTGTATCGTTACAGAGAACAATCATTTTATTTTCATTCTTATTAAATTGAATTTCAAGTACATAATAATTTGCAAGTGTATTTCTCAAATCTGCTGTAGAGCTATCGTTAATGGAATAAGTAGCTATCTCATTCCAACCAACATTTACGCTAAAAAGTGAATTTGAACTTGTAACTGTATTAATACCTTTCCCTATTCCGTAATTCCCCCTTTTGCAATACATCAGTGTCTTCATATCTGTTGTTACCCAAGCATTCAAACCAAAATCATCTGTAATTGCAGAAGGAATATTATTGTAAAAAAACCAAAAATTATTTCCTTGACTATCATCTATATAATTCCATGTAGGAGCACCTCTAAATATAAGTATCCCAACCATATTAATTCCTCCAGGGTTTGATGTAGCAGATGAATCTGGTCCGAAACCTAATATTATTAATATTCTATTTTTATAATCAATATGTAGTTTTTTATAAAAAAGGATTTTGAATGCTTTTGAAACTGTCACCGAAGAATATATGTCGAATTGATAACCTGCTGTATTGCTACCTATGCTCCATGAGTTAATTTTAAATCTTACCAGATTGATTGCTGAATTATATATCGGTGTAATATAACAGTTATTATATGAATATTCATTATGTATAATATCTGATTCGTCTCTTGTAAAAAGTTGTGTGATAGAATTACGTATAGAATAATTATTGCTAAAATTAAATATCCAATTATCTGCTTCGCCAAAAACATCAATTTTGAGATAATTTAGACTTCTACGTTTTACATTAAATTCCATCCATGTTATTCTATATGCAGAAGAATCACTGAGAAAGGTTCCTACAATATTTTGAAAATCACCGTCAGAACTTTTACTGAGATACAAGCTTCCTTGCATATAATAATATCCCAACAATCTGTTATCACTAAAGACATTAGGAAGTCCTGGAGCCAAAACACTCATACGTATATATAAAAAATTATCTGGGTCTATTCCCAAAGAAATAATTGTTTTACCTTGCGGAACATCTTGGTTTACAGAGCTGTCATTTGTATTGTAAGTCAAGACCATAGAACAAGAAGAACTTGGATATCTTTTATTTTCTGTTACTTCTGAACTTGTTATATTATTGTAATACACTAACCCGGTATATGAATTTTTTCTTGTAACGGCGACAGCATCTCCACCACTCCATTCATCATTCACCCACACCCCTACCTTTAGAGCCTCTATTGTTATGGACTGGTCTTTGATGAGGGAGATTGAGGTAGTGGAACGGTTCGGATAATTCCATGTTCCTGTTCCGCTCGCTCCCCATGTTGTCGTACCTCCTGCTTCCCACCAGTAGTTGCCCGGCTTTATTGTGAGTACCACCTGTCCGCTCGAATTTGTAGTGCCGCTGTATGCTGTGCTGGTATTGTTGCTTGGCAGCTTCACTATTACACCACTTCCTACGCTTGTTCCTGTATTCGCGTCCTTTACGGTTATCGTTATCGTCACCTCACTTGGTACCAGCTTGATTGTAAAATTAGAAGTATTCGTATTGGTGGTGTTTAATGTCACGTATCTTGTCGCACTTACCACGTATCTCATTGTGGTGCCGGACACATATATAGTTGCTTGTCCAGAACTGTTCGTCGTTACTGTCTGCGTAGCATAATTATTAGAATTTGAACTATCTCCATTAATACCATATACTTTCATCGTTGCACCACTTACAGCCGCATTCGTGTAATTATTCTGTACAGTCACTACAATACTCTTTATCGCAGTAGAATAAAATGCCGTAGCGTCATTGTTATGTCCTATATTACTGAAATTGTAATTGGGAGTGATGGAATACGGTGTTTCTGTCGTTGTTGTACCAGTCACATAATAACCCGACCTGTTTGCGGCTATGGTTGTCGTTATACCTGCAATGAATGTATACGTTGCATCCCTATATGTATTCCCATCTAAAGCAAGTGCCAATACATCTGTCTTTCCTGCTGTCGTAAATGCGGGCGTCACTAATGTGTTCACTCTCCACCATCCTAATACTGGCGTTGAAAGTGGTACCTTTAACCGGAAAGAAGTTCTTACACTCTTCGTCAATCTCGTTGCATTTCTTGTATTCGCTGATAGAGGCATTGTTATTGTTCCCGTACTTGATACCCAATAGCTCGTACCACCACCCCATGTTATGTTATAATTCCCAGCTATCATTGGTCCGAACGTCACCTGTCCGCTACTGTTTGTCGTTCCTGTAAAATTGATTGACGATAATTGCGAATTCGTCATTGTGACCGGACATCCGTTCGCATTTCCTTTTACTGCTCCTTGATAGTAGTCCTTTATGGTGAATGTTATAGAAGAACTTGTCTCACTCATTTTCAGATTAAGAGGACTTGCTTGTGTAGATGATAACGTACCGGATAACGCATTATAGTTCGTTTTTGAAAATGAATATCCTCTATTGATACCACTTCTATACGCAATCCAGTTACCACTACTATCTGTCGTTCCGGTCTGTCCTAAATAGGAACATGATACTCCGCTTATATTCGTCCCATAATTAGAACTCTTTATGTTAAATGTCAGACGTGCAGTTATATTCAATGTCATAGTCCACTTCTCACCTTCACTCTTCCATGTGTGACCCTGCGAAGCGTTACTGTAATAACTTGCATAATTTTTCGGTGTGTAGGTGTAATCTATTCCGGCATATACAGTATTTGTTTTCTTTCCGCTCGCGTCCAAGGTTATCTCTCCTGCCGGGGCATTCGAGCCTGTAGGCACACTTCTAACTATCACTGCACTACCTAACGGATAGGTAGATGTTGACGACGGGTGTTTCTCAACTACTGTCAGTGTCACCGTCCTTGTCGTTCTGTTCATCGTCACTGTATAAGGAGATGTCTGTGTGGCAGTCACTGTTCCTACATAGTTATTGAAATACTGTCTCGTGGCTGTCATTTGTCTGTCTAATCCACTTCTATAGAAACTTCCTCCAGATGCAAGCGTTTGACCGAAATAGGTGATTGTTCCAGCAAGTGTATTGTCTGTATTGTAAATATTTGCTACTGTATGAATAGCTATCTTTTGGTTGCAAATCAGATATATTCCCTGGAACTGTCCTGCTGCTGTATAAGTCAGTGCAGTATTTGGATTACTGTAATAATTAGGTCTTGTTACTGGTGTGAATGTTACTGGTGTACCTAAATAACATACGAAAGACACGTTACCGTTTGTATCAAGCGTCAAAGGACTTGTAGAAGCTGCCGGACTGAAATTCATCTTCATGGATGAATAAAGAGCTACAGTCCATCCAAACGTATTAGACGTAAATGCTTTTCTTGTTATTGTAAGAGCTTCATTACCAGAATTATTATATCTACCTATACCGTTACTTCCATTACTAAATAAGAAATCTTTATTTGCAGAAACCATTTTGTCTACAGTACATATTTGGGTTATTTCTGCATACGATTTATTCTGCGAATTACTTCCACTGATATCAAATACTGATGCTGTATCTATCTGCCATGTAACTGGCTTACTTCCTCCGTCCAGATTAAAGAAATTGGTTGTTGAAAAATCACCGGAAGAACCACATCTTATATAATGAGCATACCAAGTCCATACACCTGTTCCTTCATTGTTTGTAAGCCATTTTCTTGTTGCACTACCACCTATTCCGGTTGCATTGCTCTGAAACGCCAGACTATATCCAGTAGGAATTTTTGCATGGAAAAACACTACAAATTCCTTATTAGCTGCTGTTGGTGTACTGAATGTAAAACCTCCTAATCCCGGACTTGTTGCTCCGGTAGAAGTCTTTATTTCCAAAACATACTGTGATTTGAATAATACTTTTTCACTCACTCCAAGACTTACCGTAGCGGTTGAACGCGTCATTACCGCGTTGAACGGAGACGCGGTGTCTGACGTTATACTGCCTCTGTAATTACCGTGATAAGTGGCTGTGATATCTACGTTTCTCGTTACAGAACTCCTATACAGTGATACATTACCGCTACTGTCAGTTGTTCCTGTCTGATGGAAATATGATACCGTAGCACCACTCAAATTTGTTCCGCTTGGCACGTTTGATTTGACGTTTATAGTTATCTTTGCCGTTACCGTCAAATCCATAGTCCACGACTGATTGGCGGCTGTATAGGTGTGTTTCTGTGTCGGGTTGCTGTAAAATTCCGGATGTCCCACTACCGTAAACGACATTTCCGTACCTATATATCCATTGAATGTCACTGCACCGTTCGCATCTGTTATAAGTGTTCCGGTTGCACTTCCTGCTGTATATTTTATCTGTAAATTCTGATAATAAGTTGTTTGTGCTGGCGTTACTTCTCTTACTACAAGTGTAACTGGATTGGCTGCACGTGTCATTATAATATTGAACGGATTCGCAGAATTGTGAGCTATCTGTCCGGTATAAGATTCGAGATTTGATGCACTTACCGATATGCTTCTACCACCGCCACTCCAATAGAAAACTGCATTACCGCTTGCATCTGTTGTTTTTGTCTGGGCAAAATAGTTTATTGTAGCTCCTTGTACATTCGTTCCAAGTACATTATCCTTTACATTGATTGTTATCTGTTTTGCACAAGTGAGATTCAAATCCCATGCTTCGCCTGCTGATGTAAATGTATGTGTTTGCTGATAATTCGTATAAAACGGTCTTCTGTCCGCTGCCGTTAGAATAAATGTAATTGGAATACCTAAATACGCCTCAAATGTTCGACTATCATTCGGTATCGTTCCGTTTCCTGCTGCCGATGTATAAGTCAATGTATAATTAATACCTAATTTACTTCCACCTGGTATTACTTCGTACTGATTTATTGTCACCACATGCTTGTTTCTTAGCATCGTGACATTGAGTGGTGAAGCCGTGGTAGGTGTAATGGTTCCATTTACTGTACTATAATCCTCTTTATCCAAAGAATAGTCCTTTGTCAGTGCTGACCGGAATAATGAAGCGTTGCCGCTTGTATCAGTTGTCACTACCTGTTCATTGTAAGTTACCGTTACTCCTTGGATATTGTTTTCCACATATACATCCTTTACATTGACCGTTATCTTTGAGGTCACATTCAAGTTGAACGGCCATATCACACCGTCTTCGGTCCATGTATAGGATTGTGTCGGGTTGCTATAAAAAGCCGGGTATGAATCAGTCGTAAACGTGTATTCCAGTCCCTTTATCAATAACTGATTAGTATAACCGTTCTCATCCAAAGTAAGCTTTATCGTTCCTGCCTTGGATGTCATTGTAATGGTCTGATTTGACAAGTACGCTCTTCCTGCCGTACCGTACACCTCCGAAACTTGAATACCTGCGTTAATCAATTCATATTGTACTTCAACATCCAGCACTGTACCGCTTTCACTTTGAGGATGGAAGAATGTATCGGATGAAACCTCTCCTGCAAGCACTTCATAAGTGTATTCTCCTACCGGAACGTTCGGCATGACTATCGTTCCTTCCGCATTCGTCTCGCCCTCAAACACAATATCCGGCAATACGTTGTTTGTCACACGTACCAAAATTCCGTCCGGTGGCAAAACTCCTTGTGTCGAGACGTGAAAGGTAACCGGATATTCCTTCGCTTCCAGTTCGATATCCATTCTTGTTTCCGTTCCTGTCGGCTTGAAACTTCCGGTCTTGGTATTATAATGTTGCTTGCTTACACTGTAAGACATATTTACCGGAGATATGTACATTTGCACTATCCCGTCCGTATCGGTCGTTCCTGTCTGGTTCACAGACATTCCGTTGAACGTCACTGATGCGCCACTTAATTCACCGTATAAATTAGAGGTGATATATACCGGAATTCTCTTCGAGCATGTATATACAAAGTCTTTTGTTTTTGCATCTTTATAATTGACTGTAGCTATTGCACCGTTTCCAGAATAGAATCCTATTGGTTGCACCTGGAAACGTTCTGCAATACCTGCATATACGGTTTTCGTAAATTGTCCACTTGCATTTGTCGTTACATTCACACCGGAAGATGTACCGTTGTCATTGTAATAGCATGCAAGCACGAGACCTGTTTTTACCGGATTGGATACTGTAGTCGAAATAGAGGGTATTATTTCTTTTACCGTGAATGTGACTGATTTCGTTCTTCTTGTTAATACTGCTGAATGCGTCTTGTCCGTAGGCAGATAGATGTTTTCTGTCTTGCTGTTGAAATTACTGTTTCCTCCTCCATAGGTTATCGTATAATTTCCAGGCGGTATATTGAAATTTCCATTTCCTTGCGATATCAATTGTCCGCTTTCATTCGTTGTTCCAGAAAAACTATATGCTTGTGAAGATGTTCCACCCCATGCACTCGTAACCGTTACCGGACAACTTTCTGCCGCCTTGGAATAAGGATTGTTTGCTGTCAATGTTAGACTGAACGTCATTGCAGCATAGCCCATGATTATGTCCAGGTAATCAGCCGACAACGGGGGTGTGAATGTTCCAGTCTTTTTCGTATGGTCTGTTACTGTACACTCATAGCTCATTGCAATAGGTGAAATGTACACTCTTGCCGAACCATCACTTCCGGACGTAACGGTTTGAGGCAGTGACATTCCGGACACCTTTATAGTCGCATTTTCAAGCGGTCTTAGGGTATTCTGCTGTTTTACTCTCAATTCAAGCCTTTTTGAAGCCGTTATTTCCATCAGTGTAGGTACACTCGCACCGAAGCCCCAGTTCTTGATTAGCAGACCTTCATTCTCATAGAAACCTTTCTCCTTTATTGTCAACTGATAGTCAATTCCCGGCATTACTTCCGGAAATATCTTTCCTGCTGCATTCGTCGTATATTCACGTACATTATCATTGTACATATTTTTTACCGAAACGACAATTCCGGACTTAACCGGATTGAAGTTCAGAGCAGCTTTCTGTTCAGCAGTTATCTTTACAGTCACCTGGCTTACCGGGGTCGTTATCGTCACGTCCACATAGAAAGCCCTTGGCTCTGCATCACGTGTCACATTCGGCTGCACTGTCAACATCGTACCTTCCAAAGAAGCTATTTCGTCATTCGATATATTGAATTTCAATTCAGCACCTCCACTTGTAAAATCGTATGGCTCATCCTCACCACCAATTTCTGTACGTCTGAAAGTCTTTACATGTTCCATCAAATCAAACGTCACTCCTTTGTTAGGAACAACGAAGTTTTCCGGTGTATGAACTATGTAATAATAACTATCATTGGATAATGTTTCTGCCGCATTCTCGCCACTGAATCTTACTGTAGTAGCATCACCGGACACACCGGGAATATTCTCTATTACGTCAACTTCCGGTTCGATTTCCCTTCTTGTCATAGTGAAAGGAAGGTCTATATCCTTCAGTTTTTCGAGTGTTATCGCCTGGTTTTCTACTGCGTCATAATATCTGTGTGTCGCATTCCAGGTATATTCCCCTGCTTCCGCTCCAAGCTGCAACACACCTATGTCATTCGTGTAGCCAGAATCCACCTTAATTCCGGTCCCTTTGTTTATCAATTCGATATATACACCGGAAATAGGAGCCTTCGTTATCGCGTCCGTTGCGGTATATGTTATTACCGTGTCTCTCAATTCCAAGTAAATTGTTTCCGGTACATCCTGGTCCTTGATAGTCACCGTTCCGGTATATCTCTTATAGTTTCTGTGCGTTACCGTATATTCATAATCACCGTTTCCAAGTGTCACGCTTGCAACACCATTGACGTTCGTGACACGCGTCTCTCCGTTTATTTGCAATTCCGCACCCTGGATATAATTACCGTTCTCAATGTCCCGTACAGTCAAGCGGAATGTATAGAAAGCCTGTTCCAATTCCACAATTTTAGATACTTCCGAACCTTCCACCACTATAAAATCATTAACGGACATATAACCGGACTTGAAAGCCGTATATTCATAGGTTCCGTTCGGCAAGCTTATAATCGCTATACCTTCCTTGTCTGTTAGATAGGTAGAACCATTTATCTTTATCGTTGCTCCTTCCAAAACCATATGGGTAGCAGAATCCAGTACTGTAAACTTTATCGCATAAGGAATTGCCGTCATTTCGACGAGAATACAATTAGGGTCTTCTCCGACAATCTCAATTTCCTTTACAAGGTCTTGATAATCTTCTTTTGCAACCCTCATTTCATATTTCCCGGTTTGCAGCCCCATGCTTGCCTGCCCTTCATTATCCGTCTTTTCCTTTATGTCATTTATTGTGATGTTTGCTTCCGGAATATAAATACTTCTGTTTCTGTCAATTACAGCAAAATTTACATTCATTTTTGTAAGGAACATTCTTTGAAATATATCTACTGGCTGATTTTCAACCGTAAATACACTTTCTATGGTCTGGAAACCCGATTTTTCAAGCTTGTATTCATAGGTTCCCGGCTCCAAATTAATGACCGCCTGTCCCTTATCGTCCGTTTCAGACGTGTACACGCTTGTCGTCACCTTGACACCCTGCAAAGGCGCTTCTCCTTCATATACAGTAAACGTAACCGGATAGGGTGTTGCAATGAAATCATTTATGTTTATATAAATAGGGTTGTTCAGAACGACAAAATCCCCTGTCTTTTGCGTCCAGTTCGTTTTTGATAATATGTACGAGTATTCCCCATTTTCCAAAAGAATGTTGGCCGTACCGTTACTGTCCGTAATGATTACCTTGTTTCCTATTGTTATGTATGCACCCGGTACGGCTACATTCTTGGTATTGGTTACGGTAAACGAACACAAGTATTTCTGTGACGCTATAACCGATTGAGAGCCTTTATATATATCGCTTTCTCCTGCCGGATAGAAAATATTAGACAAGCTGCTACCCGAATCATACAGAATGTTTCCTTCCAGGTCTCGCATTCTGAATCCCTTAATACGAGGCAACATATTCAAAGGCACTTCTTCGTCAAAATAGGGGAAGAAGTATTCGTCCGGTACATACTTCACGCCTTCCGCAGTCTTCACAACTTCCAACAAATCATCCCATTCTACCTTTTTGCCTGCTTCCCAGAAACGGAAATCCAAATACTTAGTCATTGCAATCTGGATATTTTTTCTTACATCCGCAATCACTGCATTAGGTGACAATTCCACACGGAAATCTACCCCCTCTTCACCACCTACATACATCCATTTTGCGTTTTCAATCACAATTCCAAGCGTATTCCCCTGCAAATCAAGTTCGGTCAATCCGAAATAGGGTGTAGCTTTTGTAAGCAATTCTTCCAATTCATCGTCCGTAAAGAAAGACCCGTTTTGGGTTACAAGGTAGATGTGCGTCTTTCCGTCCTCACCCAGCCCGACATTCATAACCTTTAAAATGCGCGGGTCCAAATCCTGGAATATTTGCGTCCAGCCTTCCATAGTGTCGGTGGAAAGCTTGTTGTTGTAATTTATTATTCTGTTTCTGAATGTTTCATCGTCCTCATAATCACGTCCACCAATAGCTGCATATTCATTCGTGCACTCTATATGTGTCAACGGTCTTGGTGATACTTCGGTAATACTGTTCGCCTCCACATTGGTAGCAGACCCGGTGATAACGCTTCTTACACTGATATATCCATATCCCGACTTATCAACCGTAAAAGGCTGGTCTACAGTAAATTGCACTCCATTCTTTGAAATAAACTTTGTCCCTACCTCATAATGCGTGCCAGGCTCGGCAAAAACACGTACATAAGTAGAGGAACCAAGCGCTTCTTTTCTCGGACTTACACCGAACAACGCGGCTGATTTGTCCAGATATTCGCCTGTTGCCGACTTTGGGAAAATCTGCGCCTCCACTATGGCAATATCCTTTATCGCTTTTTGCGCCACCTTTGCAGTACCATAAGCGACGCCATTAAGTACAGAACCGTCCGCAATGTTTGAAACGCGGTCGGTCTTGTTCAAGAACATTTCAATCCACAAATTCTTTAAATTTGCAATCGTATTCGCTGTTTTAGTAATCATTGTAAATATATTTAAATAGGAACATTAATAACAAAATCTTCTCTCGTCACGGTTGTAGCCTTTACCTTCATAAACACTGCGTCTTCTTTTTTTACCAAATCAAGAAGCTCTGCACTCGCCCATCGGTTATCTCTTTGGAACATGTTCATAAGGGCCTTAAATATTACCGGGTATTGTATTGCATTTGTTGTCTGACCTACAAAATCAGATGGAAGTCCGTAGTCCTTGAATTCCGGAATACAGCCTTTCAAAGCCTCCAATATGATTTTTAATGCCTGCTCCATAGATGTACCGAATTTCTTCACCTTCAAATCATCATTCTTAAACTCAAACTCCGTATCTATGTCTTTACCCAACACGTTCTCGCCTACCAGTGTATCTACCACATTATCCACATAGTTTACACCGATATTGCGAAGATTTACAGCAAAAGTATTACTTCCTTGACCTGCCTTATAATCCTCTTCTATAATGTATTGTGGTGTAGTTATAGAAGTCCAGTCGTCTTCTGGGTCCGTCATTGCGATTTCTTCCGCTACATTCTCGAACGTCTCTCCTGTCCTTAACTGCTTGTCAAGCTGTAGAGTGTTCTGTCTTCCAAGCGTTGCACTTCTTAACCATCTGTCAGAATTTTTTATTGTCAATATCTTTGTTTCCACTTCCGAAAAGTTATCCAGTATTTCCCACATAGAAATATCGTCCAACTTGTTTTCATGAAGTTGAAACATAGGCTCTACGATATTGATTTGTGCAATCATCTTGTCAAGTTCGTAGAATGACTGTGCGTTTATCTCGCCTCCCTGGTAATAGTCCACTATATAGGGGTAATGATTATTACAAAAATCAACATAATCCTGGAAGAACTTCTTTATGTCGTACCCTGTAATATTCTTGAATTTGGCGTATGCCGTTTCCATTACTGCATCCATCCTTTATCCTCCTTTTATAACAACGTTGCCAAAGAAGCCGCCAAATCGTTCACACCTTTCTGTATTGCTGCGGCCGTACAAATTTTAGTGAGTGCTGTTTTTGCTTTCTGTTCTCCTGCTACAGCTTCCAAAGGCGCTATCGCTGTCATTGTAAGCGAATATTCCCAAATCATATTGCGCTGCAAACTCTGATTCAATACCAACCCTGTAGGAGGTACAACTACCAAATAACTCTCACCCAAAGCCATATTATAAAAGTAAAGACGGAATGGCAAGCCGTCCTTATCCACACCGTTACTTTTTGATATGATAGCTTGCAATATCTTCGTGCATCCATATCCATTTTTTACAGATGGGTCAAATGAAGCTGATTTTAAAGAATTCGTACTTTTCCCCGAAACATCGCTTAAACTCCATTTTCCGGCTGACAGACTATAGGCCGCTCCTGCCAAACTTGACGCACCACCGCCAAGCGACAACAACAACTTGAAAGTACGTCCGAAATCTCCTCTTATCGTTATATCCTGCGGTACAAAAGTAGGAGAAGACAACACCGTAACGCCCCCTGCCGTATTCCTTATGTTTTCCCTTTTTGCTTCCGTCTTGCTTATCGCATTCGGGGTAATAGGGAATGTGAAAAAATCTATCGTATTGTTCTTTGAATCTGCCAGTTCAAGCGTACAAAGATACACCTCAAAATCATTAGGAAATTGAGATGCAAGTATAGCTCTTCCGGCTGTCTCTATCAAAGACCCTGCTTTCTGTATTGCTGATTGTGCGACGTTTGCCATAATCTTTTCTTATCGTTTTCAAAAATACAAAATTATTATCAATCCGAAAAAGTTACCGTGCTTTTTATTCCATCAAACTGTAACGGGTTTACTGCCGCTACCGCACCGACCCCGGCACCGAATCCGGCTTTACCTCCATCCATCGCCCCCGAACCTGCAAGCGCTGTTTGCCATGCGTTCTTTAGTGTCATTATCTGGTTCTCCACATTATTCAATAGCTGTATCAAAGTGTTCGCCAGTGTTAGAGGTTCCTTCGCATTGTTTATATTGACTTTCTGTCCGGTCATAAGCTTTATTAGGTTCTGCGTTAACTGAATCATTTCCGCATCATTGTCATATCCCAGCACTACGCCGCTTTCATCCATTGTTATATGGCTTTTCCCGTCGTGGAAATTAACGTCTACAGTGTTGGGGTCGGCCTTTATTACGGTTGTCTTGTCCTGGGTCTTCCACGTAAAATTAGCCTCTTCCATGTTCATAGCGAAACGCCTTATCTCCTTATCCTTTTCTTTCACGTCCTCGACCACATTAACGACTTCCGCAATGACTTCGTTATATCCGGTTACCTTCACCTTCTTGGAAGCCACTATCTCGGCTTCCCCCGAACTCTGCAATCTTATCTTATGTTTTTCGTTACCTCCTAATGTAACGTTGAAATTTACGGGCTTCTCTATAGAAGTAAGGTTCATGTTCCATTCCTGGTTGCGTGGGTCTATCGTCATAGACATAGTTACTCCTTCCACCTGTTTTTTCATCCGTATAACATCCTCGCTCCATGCCGGAACCTCATCATTCCCTATAAAGGTGCCTATAACTGTAGGCTGATTAAGAAAATCGCTGCTCGCTATCATTACCTGGCATCCCTTCTCACCCGGTTTTTCGGGAAACCATATGTTATTGATAGCCTCGTTGGTAATACGTGCATCATTACGGAATATACCGCCTTCCATCATCACGGCAACTATATTCGTCCTAAATACCGTATCTATATACGCTTCCCTGCCTACATCCGTGGGTATCATTATATACCCCTTCATTATAGGCGGCAAATTGTTACTGCTTATTCTTGGTTCTCCTCCTGCCATTAATCAAGTCCTCCAAAAAATTTCCTGTTCAAAAAATAATCAAACTGCTGCTTGTCAACCATCGGGTTGTCATAGGATGTTATCTGTCCGCTTTCCGCTTCCTTCGCCTTCTGTCTCAAACCGCTTAAATCCACCAACTTAAAATAATCGGGTGTAAATCCGGACGCTGATTTTTCAGAAACCGAATTGTCGTTTCTTTTTACCGCTTCCATCAGATTTCCTTTAAGTATAGGTACATAGAATCCTCTTTCCACCTGTAAAACGGTACGTCTGTCCACCCCGTCACGGTTAAATGATATAGTGTTGGTTACATTCGTCACATAGAAAAACTCGTTCGTACTTTGGTTCAGCACGAAAGTTCCCACCTTTATGCGTCTGTCCCCGTTTATCTCTATCGTTCCGCACCGGGTAAAAGGTACATACATGTTGCTTTCGACAAGATAAATCAAGTCATTCAGCATTGTTGCCTGGTAGGTAGAAAATATCTTCTGGTTTTCCGCTCCGTTCTGTATCATGCGAATACAGTACATATCCACGAAATCCATTTTCCTGTTACCCCATCGTTCCACATACTCTTCCAGGTACACAATAGGAACAAAGGCCAACCCAGGTTTATCACGTCCCCCTACCTGCGCATTCTGTGCGTGTAACTGGAACCAGGTGTAAACCCGTGGGTCGTAGCTCAAATTATACGATATTACATTATCCGGTGTTATCGTAATATAGTTTTCCGACTTGAAAGCGTCTTTTATTGCCTTCTCCGTAAACGGTGGCTGTCTTACAATGACATCAATCGTGTTTATATAGGTGTCAAAGAAAAATTCTGTCAACGGATATTGGCAAATGCGTTCCATGTACTGCATCAGTGTTCCGTTCGGGTTCCCCAGTCCTGTATCTGTCACAATCCTTTCCATTATATCCCCAGACACTTGCAGCTTAACAATCTGCCATATTCCCCTCACCTTCAAGTCCTGCTGTCCCGGAATACTGTATGCCGTTATCCGCTTGTCACCCCATGAAGAAAAAACTTCATCACTACACAATCCGATAGAAGACATTATATTAATAATAAACCAAATACATTCATTTATCGTTTTGTACCCCAAATTCCATACAAATTGATACTCTCCACCAAATATATTTCGTCCGTTCCAGATACCGCCCGTTTTCCTTAACAGCCAGTTCTGTACAGTATCATTGACATTTTCCAAAGGTATGAAATAACTTCCGTCCTCCACAAACATTTTTGCAATATCGCGTCCGCTTATGACGGTACTCTTTGAATTGTCTTCCGAAGAATAGGTTTCCATTACACTGTCCACAAAACCTATCATATCCCAAACATTATAGTCCGGACCATTATTGGCAAGCTTGTTCAACGGTACAAACAAATCATTGGCATTTTCGCTGTCCGAACTTCCTTCCAGTCTCAACCGCTCAAACCGGATAAACACTATATCGTTTATCTGTACCACCTTTTCGAGATAGGATTTATAGTCATATCCTTTAGGAGTTACAACCGGGAATATATCATAATATCCTGCACCGTACACGTTCGACATATTAGCGTCCTTAAAGGGTGTTATGTTAATCGAAAACGTGCCATTCTTGAACCCCTTGTCGGTAGAACATGTATTGACGAACTGGCTTACATCCACAACCTTGTTTATAGCCTTGCAGTATATCCACACCTTAATGTTTATAGGCTGTACTTTTGTCCTTACTGACATTTCTTCATCCAGTGCAACCACATTGTCCGCTACATATCCTTCCTTATCCTGTAGAAGCTTTGTCAAATTTTCAGACCAATAAGCCGAAAAATCGCGTTGCTTCATGAACATGTCGCTCTTTGACGCTTTTTGTATAAGCAAAGGAGAATCCTTTATAGGAAAAGAAAGAGGGGTATTCGGCTTGATATACGGCAAATTCTTGTTTGAATACTCGTTCTTGTACTTCTCTTTCTCCCAATCGTCATATGTGGCCCAGATAGCATCCAGATTTGAAATTTTGGAAATCTCGTTTACCACGTCCATAAATTCCGGAACCGACAATTTCTTTGCTTCCGGTGTATCTGGCCCCAGTCCCTTTTGCCAATCGTCTATAAACGTTTGGGGTTCTACGTTGTACTTATAACTCTGTATGTTAAAAATATTTACTTTCATCGTTCTTGCTGTATCACTTTATTTGCTTCTGAAACCGCCATATTACCAACTCTTTCCCTTGCCCAATCATCCAAAACGCGCTTAAACCATTGTGACAACATTCTGCCAGCTTCAACCCCCGAACTAACATTTTCTGCATTTACAAGACCCGTTCCACCCGATACCATAGACCGCGTAACCGGACCGGATTCTACGGGTTTTTCTTTCGTATTATTGTCAATATTAGTCAACAATCTAACAATCTCTTTCAACTGATTTGCACCTTCCGACATCTGGCGATTCATATCACCTGCCAAAATGGTTTCCCCGGCACCTACAGTCCTCCGTGCTGCGCCCCTGTCATAAGCTTCTGCGGGCGTTTCCTTAATCCTTTGACTTGCCTGTTTATACAAGTCAAACAGATTGCTTACAAGCTTAGACGGGTCACTATCCTTTTGTATCGTAGAATTAATGTCATTCCAGGACAAATTAGGGAATATTTCGGACATTGCCAAACGTAACTGTTCAGAACCTCCCCCAGTACGTTCTACAACCCTATTCAAGAAGTTTTCCATAACTTCGGGGTCTGCCGCTCCTGCACGTATCTTTTCCAGTTCTTCCTGGATTTCCGAATAGGATGTTTTGTCCGGCATAACTTCCTGGATAGACCGTACAAGCATTGCATTCGTCACCTCATCTTTTGATATTCCTTGTCCGGTGAATGCTTGCTGTACCCTTTCAAGTTGTCTTCCCTGCAATCCGGTTGCCTGGCGTATTCCACTAAACATCGCTGCAAGCTCCTTTGCGTCAAACTCACCTCGCTTTGAAAGAATTTGGTCGGACTGTGTAACGAAAGTATCTAAACTTTCTTCCATTGTAGAGGCTATCTGTTCAAACGGAATGCCTAAATTTTTCATTGCCTGCTCGAACTCTCTGATAATTGCAGAAGCCCCCGTACCGGAATCCTGGTCTCCAAATCTCATTGCACCCTGCAAGCGGTTGACTGCATTAGGAGACAATCCGAACAATCTTTCAGCCGCCATTACAGACTGCGTTTCCCTTACTGCATACGGGTCATATTCATTACCTCCGACAAAACGCCCTCCTCCTGCACGTATCAATTCGGCACGTCTTCCAAGATATGAAGCGTAATCCATACCAAGCGATTCTGCCGCATAACTTCCTTCCCTTCCGGCTTGTCTGAACGCTTCCCCGGCTGATACACCCATAACCTGTGCATACGGGATAACACGTCTTTCGCCTTCCGCGTATTTCCCGAAAGTTGCCATCATCTTTTCTGCTGCAAGCTGTGCTGGCAACTCTATGCTTTTTGCTATCGTGTCACCAATTAGAGGAATCCACCTAAAAGCGTCTGCCTGGTTAGCGGCTTGTAACCGTGTATAATTTGCGGCCGTTTCCACGGTTCCTTGGTATTGGGAACGCGCTTCAAATTCCTGCTGCCGGAAATATCTTTCTGACAATACGTTCTTGGCGGTATTGAATGCCGTCAAAGCCCCCAAACCGCCCAATATTCCTTTTAATCCTCCTCCGAATATATTTAGTCCTCCTCCTATTCCGCCTGTACTTCCGGTAGGTGGTACAATACCGCCAGGTGTCCCCGTTCCACCTCCGAAACCCGAACCGGAAACGGCTTTCTGCATTTCTTCCAATATGTTTTCTGCACTGTCTTCTATAACAGATACAGAATTTGCAATAGTTTCCAGGTAACGGGTAATACTGGTTTTTTGATTTTCCTCACCCGACCCTTTTTCAAGTCCTCTTAAAGCGGAAATGACATCACGTCCTATATTATCCGTTACCACTCCCAGTCTTGTAATTGCACGTATTATCCCCTCGTCCGAAAACTTGATTTCCGTTTGTCCGTTATCCGTGATTTCCGGTCTTCTCTGTATTCTGTCGTCTTCCCTTAACAGAGGTCTGTTTGACTGTTCGGAAACAGCATTCAGATTACCCTTTTCCTTTATAGCGGTTGTATTCTCCGTTATTGTCTGGGTATTCTTTTCAATATTCACGACATTTTCGGTTATATTCTCCGTATGCCGTGAATTGTCCGTTCTGTTTTCGCTGTTATCCTGGAAATTCTTGGAATTATCAACGTTCGTAACGGATTCGTCTATATTTTCGACGTGTCTGTTTATTTCCCTTAATATTTCCTTCTGTGTTTCCTTTGTTGTCGGTTCTTCCTCCGTACCTCTTTCTATAGGGGGGACTCTTTCCCTTTGCGGTTTCCGTGTCAAGTCCCATGTCATAGAACCCGTTTCCTCGTCTATGATGGGTTCAACGTCCGGTATAGGTTCCTGGACTTTCCTTCTCCTTCTTCTTGGTGCTGGTTTTTCTTCCGGTTCTTCTACATCCGTTTCCGGTCTTGGTTCCGGCTGTACGGGTTCCTCTTTTCTTCTCGGTGATACGTCCCATGTAATAGACCCGGTTTCGGGGTCTATAATAGGCTGTTCCGGTCTTGGAAGTTCTTCTGTAGGCGGTTGTCTCCTTATCGGTCTTTCCGGCATAGGAGACGGTTTTTGTATTGTGGTTGCATCAATGGCGGCAGACTGTCTTTTAAGGTCAAGCAACAGCCTTTCCAGCTCGTTACGGTCCTCCATCAATGCAAGTTGTTCCCGTAGCTGTGAAATGCTTTTCTCGGCTTCCTGTGCGCTCTGCATGGAAGTCTGGTTTATCTCGCGGTACAAAGAAACCGCCTCTTCTCTCAACTGTCTTAGCGGTGTGGTATCGGCCGCTATCCTAATCCTCTTATCCTCTGCCATTATTCCTTATCCTTTTGGCTTTCCTCGTATTCGGCCATCCGCGCCATTTCTTCGCGGAAGGCTTCAATCTGACTTTGCGTTATCTCCTTGGTATCGGTTTCCTGGTCCACCATTTCATCATAGGAATCTTTCAGCCATTCACCGATATTCGGAACGTATTCAACTTTCTTTTCCTCGTCCTCCAAAGCCTGCTTGAACATCCGGTCTTCTTCAAACTCGAAAAGTTGTTGAAAAAAAGAACATTTCTTGTGTTCCTCGGACATGAAAGCAATATTATGTTTCTTTCTATACCATCTGTCAAGCGGAAATTTATTATTCCATCTGACTACAAACGTTCTGAAATCTTCCTTTTTATTTCGCTCCATCATACAAAATCAATCAAAAATAGGGGTATAACCCGTAACAGACTACACCCCTACACTCTTTGAATAACTAAACTTTCAAACTATAGTAATTCTCGCTCGAATACTCTTATCGGTTGGGGTTCATCATTTTTTCAACTTCTTTAATAAAGGGCAAAACCTCCTTGTTGTAAATGTCCCTTACTTCTACATAGTCCTTGATACCAAGCTGCTTGAAAGAAGTCACCTTCATATCTGCCAGCAAGTCCGGCAACATCACTGTAAGCGTCGCTTCAATGTCTATCATATCCAAAGCGTCAGCCGCAGCCTGCGTTCTGTTTCCCAACAAGGTGTTGTAATATCCGCGACCTAAAAACTGCTTCTGAGTTTCTATCTCATAATATTGTCCTACTGTAGGGAAGGACATTTTATATTCATGTCCCTTAATCTTAATTATCTTATCCTCCATAATCACAAAACATTATTCGTTACAAATATACGTTATTAATCGGTTAAATCAAAACTTAACTCTAAAATATTGAGACAATGTAATTAACGCTTGTCTTTCTGCATGTTCTTCTTCTGTCAAATCCACCTTATCAAGTTCAATCAATCGGTTTGTTATCTCGTGGAACAGCTTGTTGTCGGTATACTTCAATGCTATTTTCTTAATAGTTGTAGAATCGTTAAATTCTTCAAATATCTTACATTCCTTCTTATCTTTAGGGTCTGTCACTTCAATTTCCTCAATAGATAGAAAACATCTATATCCTAAAGCCGTCTTTACCAAATCCTTTTTCATAACATTACCCTCCTTCTTTATTTAAAAACATGGTCTATAAAAATCGTATTTCTTACCCATTCACCTTTATGTTTCACGAACATATATCCTCTAATTATTGCTGTTTCATTCATTTGGCTTGCAAAATCATATGCTGCTTGCTGGTCTTTACCAAATTCCTTGTTGATTGAACCGGAATTATTGTTGACATTGTATCTCAAACATGCCGGGGCTTTCTTTCTATCAGTAATCATAACCTTATCCTCCCTTCATTACCAAATCAAATTTCTTGCAATAGCACAATTGGCATACTTCTTAACCAATTCCTTTTCCATCTTTTTGAACTTTGCGTTATGCGTTGCGTTACCTTCGTTTGCAATACAAATCTGATGCGCTACTTCGTGGCACAAAGCGTAGGCGGAACCGACATTGATTCTATTCAAGTCAATAGAGATTGATTTCGGTTTGTTAGCCACATAAGAACAACAAGCACCACCCCTTCCAACTTTACAGAACTTCAATGCAATTGCCTTAATACCTTCACTAACACAAATGAACTTGTATAACTCTTTGAGAACCTTAACATCGTTTTCCATTTTCTTATCTTTTTATTTGTTTGACTTCGTTTATCTCTTTCTCACATTGCAAAGATAATATTATGTTATGACATACGCAAGTGCTTATGTGCTTTTAACATATAATTAACATTATATTAATTCTACACTTAATTGTACTTCTTTATCGTCTTCGCGTAAGCTATTTAAGGAAATGAACGACGACATTACCACGTCATCGTGACCACTTGCTGCCTCCAATTTCCCGTTATCACTTCTAAATGTAATAGAAGAAAATTCACCGAACATCAAGTCTACCGCCTGCCTTGTTTCCCCAATCGCATAAGGGCATTTTATCTGCCCTCTCTCAAACATTGCAGACAAAGAAGGCAATCCAGTATAGAGGTCCTTTTTGTTTCCTTCCGTTGTCGTGAACGGTTCTATATTCTTAAGCCCTCTTTCCTTTGCCAGTCCGGACAATATGGACTGGAAACCGTTTGCCTCACACCGTATCTTATTAGGGTGGAAAAGTCGGTCAAGCTGTACAATCTTATCTACCTGTTCGTTGTGCGACATACCGCGCTTCCGGTAATAGTACAACAAATAGTAGTTATCCATCGCATCTTTGCCCCATACCGAATACACTGTATAGTCCGCTCCAATATTACCGGAAACCGCAAAGTCCACACCTATATGTACTCTTGTAAGCTTGAAAGGAAAATCGTCTATACTTGACGCAAAACGTATCGTTTCCATTCCTATAACGCTACGCATCAGATATTCATACGGAAATATCGTTGACGTGTCACTGATAGGAACCACCAGGTATTCACGATTGAACACAATCGTTCCAAGCTCTTCCTTTTTCGCCAATATCTGTTCAAACGTGTATCTGTCCGGCGCTAACGGTCTACCGTCCGGAAACAATATCGGATATTCAAAACAATAGAAACGCTTGTCTGCCTTCAATATCTGGTACAATTCATTCGGTGCAGAAGAATAGGGTGTACCAGTTACAAGGAAATAACCGTATGGTTCTACAATCGGCTCTATTGTACCTTTCAAAAGTTCTTTCAGTTTCTCCCTTTGTTCGTCCGAATATAGAGAGCTTTCGTCCGGCATATCGTCACACAAACAAGCCCCCACGTGCAGACCTCGAATCATTGAATCCTTACCTCGCACATGTAACGTACTTCCGGTTTCCGTCTTTATGGCTGTTTCTCCGATTGAAGCCTTGTTATAGGGGTTCAGTTTTTCCTTTATTAAGTCGTTCGCCTCTATCTCTTCCGTCACTTTCGCTATCTGCACCTTTGCCAGTGTAAAAGTATTGGTAATATAGCATGTTTCTTTCCGGTTGGCATTGTCTACCGTGTCTTGTCTATATGCAGTCGGTCTTGTGTAGGACCATAAACGCCACAGAATAAAGGCATAAGACCATTGATAACTGTTATGTACAACCGTCCCATCCTCCAATAAAAACTTATGGTCTCCATCGCACGCAAAACCATAATATTCCCCCTCTCCAATAGGTTCAATCTTCAATGAAGAATAATCAAATTCTGGTGTTCCTTTCCCTATATTCTTGACTTTATATCCCAGAAACAACTTTCTTATATCTTTCTGTTGTCTACATACAGCATCTACTTCTACATCAATGAAATAACCGTTATAATAACAGCAAAGCAAGTGTCCTTCATTCACTTCATAAGTCATTCCTTTGGACTGTCTCACTTTATACATAGGTGCAACACCTTTATGTAATTGCAGCACTGTACGCGGTGTTGAATCAACACCCATCACTTTATCACCAACTTCTATATCTTGAATCTTCTTCAAAGCCCCATCATACATTACAACCAATGTATCAGCACTCATGCACTTGCCACTCGCCCGGGCGCATAAATAACAACTCCACGGGTATAATTGAGTGAGATTTCCCCACTCTATATTACGCCACCCTAACCGGAATTTAGGCAACATGGTTGTTATGAAATAATTGAGGGACAATATTTTAAGCGTATTGTCCATAGAGGCTTTCACGTTATCCACATAGGATAAACTTTCTGAATCCAGCGTCCGACCCAGATACAGCGCCTTTTCCGACTGATGCACCATTTCCCTAAGCATGGTATCAACGTCGTTTCCATATCCTTCCAACAACTGGTTAAGCGCCCTTTCCGGCAGTCTCTCTATGATATTGTCTACCGCATTGTACAGATATGTAAGCTGGTTATTTGTAAGTATTCCTTTTCCGTCACCTGTCAACATAACTGGAAGTCCTCTCTATATCTCCTCTCTTTCTTCTCCACCGTTTCCACGTCTTCACCCCTTAACTTCTTCACATAGGAGATGAACAGCATTGCATTCGCATCCACATCGTGCTGCGCCCTGTGCGCTTCCACAAGGTCAATCCCGGCAGCCTGGCAACACGTGCCCAGCTTGTAGTCCATCTGTTCCAAGGCCGCCATGTGTGCAAACTGCATCGTGTCTATGTAGTATTTTACGTAATTGTCTATATCGTCCTTCATATAGGAGAAGAAATTTCTAAGAAACGGGTTATCGAACCCCACTATATTGTGTCCTGCAAGGGTGCACATCTGGCGCGGATTCTTGTATTTGACAAACCATTTCTTGCATGTACTGTATATCTCTTTCAACGGTACCGCATTCTCTTCCTGGACCTCTCTTGTTATGCCATGTACTGCCGTTGCTTCTTCCGAATATCCTGCAAGTCCTTCCTTGTAGTTATACGGGAATATCATTTCCACACGGTCTATTATTTCCAACTTTTTCATGTCTATACACGACATAGCCATTTCGACCAAAGGAACGTCCAAAAAAGCTTGCTTCTCCTTGCTTGGCAATCCCCCGGTTTCAAAGTCATAGACAATCACGAAATTACTACTTGTTTTCACGTTACTAAAAATTTACTCTTCCGCTACCGGGTTATTATCGTTTTCCAATACATTATACATCTTAATTGTACAATGCTTTTTAGGGGTTACCACAATTTCGTTTCCTCCCAAGTATTCGGGTAAATGCCCTCTCATTATATACGCCTGCACATCATTACGAGTAAACCGTTTCCCGTTCTGCTTCCGAAAATTGTCGTTCATCCAGATAAGCAATCCTTTCGCGTTTACATCTTCTATTAAAAATTTTCCCATACTTTTTAGTTTTTAGAAATCCAAATCCCCTCTTGTTTAAGAGAGGCTCCCGTATTACCACAAAATAACACTGTTTTATTTATATAATTCACACATTCAAAATCACCGGGCATCCAGTATTCCGATATGTAACAATTTTTCTGCTGTTTCGCCCAGTCATAAAATTCTTCATGACTAAAATTAGTAAAATACCCCTCGGTATTAATATAGGGTGGGTCACAATATATTACGCATTTCTCTTTTTTAGGTATTTCCAATTCCCTATAATCACCTTGGAAAACCTCAATATCACCCATCCCCTTTAGACTTTGCAAACTCCAAAGTCTTTCCAGTCGTTCCATACTTTGCAATCTCTGCAAATTATCGGGGTATTTGTATCTTACCAAAATATCCTTTATCGCACGTCTTCTGTCTTTAGTAGAAGAACATCCTTTAAATACATCTTCCAGAATTGATACGCCCATATTTTCAAACAGACTAAAATCGTCAAAACATATCGCATAGTGAAAAGCCTTTTTATATGGTTCGTCCTGTTCACTATAACAATAGGTTCTCTGATTGTTGCCGAAAGAAAAACATAGTCTTACATACGCATCATCTTTCTTTAATCTGAAAAAGTCCTCCCTACTTATCCATCGGTTTTCATCCTTGAACTTCCCATTTACTGTATCAACGAAAAACTTTGCGCTGTCCGTTATATCATTTATGATAAACCTTTTATATTTCCCCGATAAAATAGCTGCATGAGTGACTGCACATCCCCCGGCAAAAGGCTCTACCCATACATCAGCAGAAGGAAGTGCCTCAACAATCCATTTAGCTATACGCGATTTGCTACCTTTATAGGATAATCCGTAATTCATATCTTCATCATTTTATCATCAGCAACCTTTCAAAATCCTTATCCCTTTCCTCCTCGCTCTTGTACACAACCCATAAATTCTTTATAGGGTTGTCCTTGAATGATGCACTTTCATCTGCCAGCTTGTTTATCACTATAGCCGGGTTCCCGTCCGAATACCAGTCTTTTTCATACGATATAATGAAATACTTCATAAGGGCGTGTTCCCCGTCACTGAACACAAACATTCTGCCTTTTGAACGTTCCTCGTATTCTTTCCATACCTCAACCTCTTTCTGAAATATTTCCGCTTTATCACTATTGGGGTTCTCCAGATAATCCACTATCATTCTGGATACCCTTTTTAGTCCTATAGCGTTAAACACTTCCGCACATCCTATCAATATATCAACATCTTTTTCCATGCTCTTTCTCCAAAAGTTTTTCTATCCTTTCTTCCGGTATCTGATTCTTAAGACTTTTTCTGTCTCCGAAATCGTATATCTGATGGCATTCCATACATGCCAGAACTATGTTTTCCGGGTCACAGCGCAAACCTGGGTGTGCTCCCCGGCTCAATATATGGGAGAAAAAAATAGGCTTCATTTCAAGTCCCAGCCATTTTCCGCAATGGAAACAATAATGCGGATTTTCCTCCCATACTTTAGCAAACACTTCATTAAGCCTGTTTTCCTCTTCCTTCAATGAAGCACGATTCAGTTTCAATTTCTTTCTATTGTCGTAGCATTCTTTGCATAACCATCTGTTACGGTCGTATATAAAATGGTTTTCCTTACAAGAAACACACGGTCTTACTTCTTCCTTCACTGTCTTTTTCATGGTGCAAATATAATAATATTATCTCACAACATAAAATTTTATTATGTCATTTTTCACAAGCCTTATAAAATATACAATCCTTGCATCTATTTTTGTCGAATAACCATCCTCCGTACTGGCTGCAAAGTATGAACCCCTTCTCCTTGTTCCAATATTTTTTCCTCAACATCTCCCTGTATCTTTCAGATAAACCCTCTTCCTCTTCCTTAAACGGGCTTATCCATCCTCTTTCTCGCTGATACTTGTTAGCTCTGAATACCTGGTATCTTCCCCTCTTGTTCCACTTCTCTATTGCCTTCGGGCCTATCAAATTATAGGGGGCGAATATTATTTCCTTGTATCGGCTGCTCTCTATCATAGACCCTTGAAACACCATATATTCCCATAATGCCCTATTAGAGGAAATCCCGGTCTTTTCCCAGAACTTTTCCATGAGTTCTATTTTTGACCGAGTTCTTTTAAAATTGGGAGTGTAATTGAAAAGATATTCTATTATCCTTTCAATGGCTGTTTCAATCCTCTTGTTCTCCCCACAATCTTTTTGCTGTGTCATAATTCTTTTGCATATCATTAACCGCCTTCTTCGCATAAGTCAAAGAATAGGAATGTTCACGTGGATATTTGCCGGACTTCAAGCCTTCGTGATATTCTTTGGCTTTCTCTAACTTGTGCTCGTAATAGTCTATACTTTCCGGCATGGATAGATTAATTACCTCCGCTTTCTTGTCCCAATACCTGGCTACTCTTTCATGTTCGACAGCCTTGTCACTGAACTCAACACTTTTGCCCATATTGTTCCAGGCATCGTCAATCATCTTTCTATGTCCTCTTTCGCTGTGGTGTCCGACCTTGATAGGTTCTCCCAATGATAGAAAGTCTCTATCTTTATTCGATTTTTCGTAATACTCGTTACTCTTTTGTTCTGCCGAAGCCGCCCACATTCTGCGTCTTTCCGCTCTTTGCTTCGCCCATTCCTGGACGTTGAAACCGTCTGCACGTACTATCGAATAGTAATAAAATCCGTCTTTTTCGTATATCAAGTTGAAAACAATACATTCGTTTTCCTTTCCGTACTTGGTTGTTACTTCGATAACTTCTCCCTTCTCATACTTTTCTTCACATTTTGCTAAAAATACATTCGGACAAAACTTGCTGTAAACGTTCATAACTTCAAAATTTTATTTGTTTGACAATCAAAAATTGTTAGCTTTTAATTCGCATTTCAACTCTCCGTTTTTATACATTCTTACAGAAGCAATCACTACCGTACTGGACAAATAGCGTCCAATATCTTTTCTCAGTTTTTGTTCCAAAGCTATAGCCTTTGCCATTGATTTAGTTCTTTTCTTCAATACCTTATTAAATCCGAAAACTATATCTTTCGTTTCAATCTCAAAGCTATATACATTTGAAAACAACACCTTTTTCAAATCTTCCGTCATTCTTTCTACATTTGATTTCATATCTTTTATCTTTTATTTGTTTGACTTTCTTTCCTTATCACATTGCAAAGATAATATTATGTTATGAGATACGCAAGTGCTTATGTCTAAATTGTGGATTTATTAACATCATTTCACAATACCAATAATTCACTATAATAAAAATATTTTACAAATTACATAACATTTTATTATTCTATAATTAATCCAATTTATAATTATTTATAACCAAAATAAAAGGGAGTTACTAAATTGTAACTCCCTAATTATCAATTGTTTATAATCAAAATTAAAGTTCCAAAGTTGATACGGGGTAAAGATAGATTCCCGATATAGAATACCCGGCAATGCCAGCTTCTTGCAATGAAAAATTTTGATTATTTACAAAACACGGATTCAACATGCACATAGTCTGTCCTGTAGGGTCTACTGCTGTCACCATCTTTGTAGTCGAATCCTGGCTCTGAATTGTCTTGCTGTAAATAGCAATGGCAAAACCAAGCTCGCCCAAAATCAAGGTGTCTACAATAGACTTGACGGAACCAAGACGGTGCATCATGCCTTCCATTACTGGCTGCTTGAAGTCAATAAAGAATTGGTCTACCGTCCATGTGCATTGATACTGTACGGCCGGGACCTCCTGGTTAAGGAGTGAACCAAGCCCTTGTACATTCGCACGGGTGATGTTTTCTGCAAATTGCAGATTACGAACAAACCCGGCTACTTGATTATCTATTTTAATATACGCTTTAGGCGCTGTAAAAACTGCCATAATCTTCTAATTTTTAGGGTTTGTTTTATCCACGAATTAAGTAACCTGTAAAGAACAACTTGGTGATTTCGTTATTTACCACAATTTTGTAAGTGGTGAAATAAGCGTCTTCCTTTCTTGTTGTCACTACGTCTTTGAACGACAAAATCAGATTGTCTTGTGCGTCCGTTGCAGTTCTTGACTGCAAGTATGCCACAGTCCAGTCTTTAACCGCTCCTGCTGTCAGTGTATTGGCGTTAACACCGTTTTCCTGTCCCAGCAAATCCAATGTCGCATTTACAATCAATTCCTTATTGATTTGTGCGACGATACGCATAAATTGAATGGAATAGGACTGCCCTTTTGCATTGAACAGATTGGCGTTGTCCTGCAATGTATTCACACCCTGCAAGATATTGAACTTTCCGGTGTAGTCGTTCAATACGGTTGTTAAAATACCGTATTTCAATGCCTTCTTCTTCTCCGATTCAGTCAATGCGTGTTGCAGTCTATCAACTCCGATTGACTTGAATGTAGGCGGTACATAAGGCGGTTTTCCGCTGATACGTCCCACAATCGCGCACAAGTTATACATTACACCCCACCACCGTATCTTCTGGGCGTCGAACGCAGACACCACGCCTGCCCCACCATGTACAAGCTGCACAAACGAGCTGTCGAACTTCTTCGCCAAATCAATTTCTTTTGAGAAATCGGCTCCCTTGTCATATCCTGCCACATAGAGGAAATGCTGGAATTTGGCTACTCCGTTCATGTGGGTTAAATATGCACGGGTCGTTGCAGAATAGGCATTTTCTCCTACCTGGTCCAGAATGATATTACTGTAGTCCAAACCTACAATCTGGTCCAGTACAGCGTTAAAGTCGTCCATGTCGAAACTTTCTGTACCTCCTGCCGCCAAAATATAAGGCTTACCATCCAGTGCCGTTGTAATGTCCCCTTCGGTAATCTCACCATTTCCTTCTACATTGGTAGTTGAATCAAGTACGAACGCCAAAGCAAAATTAGAATCATTCTGTGCCCAATCCACAAGTTCTTGCATATTCTTGAATTCCGGTGATTCAAGAACAAGTTCGGGGTCACTGTTTTCCTGCGTGATGTCTCCGTAGGGTAAACCGTCGCTGTATGTTCCGGTATATGTACCTCTCCAGAACTGCAAAATCCACTTGGTAGCGTCTTCGCGTCCTGCGATAAAGTTCATACCGTAACCCTTTGTTAATAACTCGTCGTTCAATAACGAACCGTTGGCTACCAAACCTTCGTCCAATGTTTTTACCGCAAACGTGCCTCCTGCTGCCGTCGCAAACGTCATTTTTGCACCTGTAGTTGTTGCTGCACGAACAAATTCAAGTTCGGAAATTCCTACTGCATCGGGGTTTGAAGGGTCCGGTGCAAACAGAGCTTCGGCAACTCTCCACCAAAGACCTCCCTTCATGAAAGCACGAAAATCCGCGATATTGTCGAAAGTATAGATAGCGTTCTGTCCCTGCGCATTCTCGCCATTGATACCAGCACCGCCACCAAATCCGGCTGAATACTTTCCTGTATCAATAATAAGGACTTTTCCATAGTCAAGATTTCGTGCCGGGTTCATTTCCCCACTTACAATAGTGGAGTAGACACCGGGCAATGAAATCTGCCGACCGTTGAAAATAAACGTTGATGCCATATTATTTTTCTTTTATTAGTCCACGAAATTCTGCAAGAACTTCCCTATCAAATCCTTACATTCATACCTTTTCGGCATAAAGGTAAACAAATTTCTGCCTCATACCAATTATTTAGTCACAATTTTATCAATGTCCGATTCTACACCGGGCAATTCATAATCCCTGCTATAATTGTCCGCACCCCATTTTTCGGCTGCTATTCCTGCATCCTCAAATGCAATCTTGTTAAGCAATTCTTCGTTTACCAGTGTTCCTACAATCTGGTCCAAAGTCAAGTCAAGCCTTACAGACTTTATGAAAATAGGAATAGGCAGTACGTTCTGGTTTGTCATTAATTCTGTTATCCTTACCTCTACCAAATCATATTGGATAGACAGCCAGTTATAGGAACCCATTATCAGTGCATACAGAACTTCCGACATAATTATGCTTTCCAGCATGTTGTCCGAAAGACACATTATCTCGAAATTATGGAAACGGCTGTCTCTTATCTGCCATGCGCCACCGTCGTATATCTGCCCGTTCATTTTCCCTATGGAATTGGCTGCTCCCGGGTCCGCTCCCGGCTCCCTTATGACATAGGCTGGCAATCCCGTATTGTCTTTCGGGAATTCAAACAGCACCCTTAAATTACGGGGGTTTGTCATTCCTCTTAAAAACAGCTTCTTTGCCTGGTCGTAAAAATCAAAATTCCCTTCCTTCATTCCGTTAAGAAGTCTGTATAGGAAGGTATTCTGTTCGTCTCCCTTGTGCAGTCTGTAATCTTCCGGTATATAGTTCAGTATTGATACTATAAACTGCTTTACCTTAACAATTTCCATCATAATCCTTTAATTCTTTTTAATGCCTCGTCTATCGCCATTTCTGCAACATATTCTATCTGCGCCTCTTCCAAAGCCCTATCCATTAATTTTTTGGCTGTTATACCACCATTAAACCAACTTGTAGGGTCTGACTTGTCGCTAACTCTTCTGAATGTCATATACTGACCTCTCTTTTCCTGGTCCGAACTTCGAGCCTCAACCCTTACAAGACCTTCATATTTTGCCGACTTGTGCATGTATTCCGGTACGTTCATTCCGGGTATGTTTATTTCCTTCCGGCTTCCCTTTACCTGTTGGCTTATCGGCAAGTCTGCAAGCTTCAACGGCTGTCCTCCTGCATTACGTGCCATATCGTACACATCTTTAGGCATAACGGAGCTAAATATTCCGGATTCCGCTATTGCTCCAGGTGTGGCGTGTCTGAACGGTATTGTAAGATACCATCCCAAACCGTCCTTCTTTATCTTTGCCTTGTCCGAACGCTGGAACCCTATCTTCTCGTCAAACGGTGTCGCACCCTCTTCCAGCATCATAGGAAGAGGACCTGCCGCCCTTACAGACAATACAAATTCTACAGATGTGGCGGAAGTCCGGTCTACCTGCATTGCAGACCGATATATACCCCGTGTCTGATGCAGTTCAGAATCCACAAGTGCATTCCACCTTCGCATATATTCCTTTACTACATCGTCAACAAGACGTGTTCCAAGGAATTCTGCTTCTTGTGGTGTCAATGCGAATTCCGCAACCGTTTCCGATATGTCAACATATAGAGGCAACACCTTATTCTTCCGTTATGTATCTTATATCACACCCGAACTTTGCAAACAATATCTCTATAAACTCACTGTCCGTTCCAGACAGACTTTTCCGGCTCAGTGTTACTACCGTTCCTATCTTATAGGATATCACGTCGTCCAACAACTTGTTGAACCCTTTTCTTTGCGCCAATGTAACGTTAAACGTCACATCCTTATATACATCTTTGGCGTGCAGTCCGTTTTCCCTGCAATACCTTTCCAATGCTTCTATATGCTTGTTAAGGTTATGTTTATTCATAACCCTTGCATATATTACATTCTTTCTTTGTCCTTTAGATGCAATCGCATATACCGATTCATCGTCATAATCTATCCATTGTGTAGCGGAATTATGGGTCTTTATCCTTCCTTCCTTTACATAATTGGATAATGTTGCCCGGCTTATACCCAGGACTTCCAAAACTTTCTTTGCTCTCATATACAAAATGTTTAAAAGTGTACAAAACTAAACATTTTCTTTCAAAGATGCAAATTATACGTCTTCATTATATATCACACCGCTACCGTCAAAATTAGGTTTCTCCATCGCTATAAGATGACTTCTTCTTACAATGGCTTGAACCGGAAGCTCTATCTTATTGAGTTGTCCACTTTTCTTGTCAGTAGCCCATGAAGCGCGTATCTCATGCGGCAAGTCTATAACATGGTATTCCGGGTTATGCTTGTAATATACCGACACAAAACCGTTTTCGGGCAAAGCGTCTATCTCCATGTCCAATATGATACAATAGGGGTTGACGTCGCTTACATGTCCCTTGTCCGTCTTTATGAGAGGTTTGTTTGAAGCCTCGAACAGATACATAGCCAATACTTGTACTGGTTTGTATGTGGTAAACACAAACGGCTGTCCCATATCATCGTATCTTATAGGGAGATTTTCAGAAAAATACGATATTTCATTTCTGAAAGAAATCCTGTCATAATAGGATAAATTCGCCTTGTCTATATCCCTTACCGTTACAGCCATTGTACCTAAAAGTTCTTGGCTCCATGACTTGTATTTGTCGGTAAAGTTTATTCCGGTTATCAATGCCTTTGTATGTATCGCGTTCACATAGAAATATCCGGTACCGAAACAATTCTGACAGTCCGGCAGTGCAGATTCTTTTCCATGACACGGGCAACGTAAAGCGCGCATTATCTCCACATCGTAACCTTTGGCTTGTATCGCCTGGTCGAACTCCGATTTGAAAAATTCCGGTCGGAAATTACTCAATCCAGAAGATGGAGACTGTAATATATTTCTTGTTTCTCCCATAACTTAAAATACTGCAAATTTAACCTCGTCGTACACTAACTTCAACCTTCCTGCTGTTTCCTTTATCTCTTTTAAATATTCCAATATACGGGCTGAATATCCCGAAGATGTCGCAGAAGCCGTTGTATTTATACTTTGACTTAATCCGTCTATACTTAAAGATTGTCCAGCAACTCCTGCAATACCAAGAATCAAATCTCCGGCAACCCCTAAAATAGGTAAAGAGGCAAGTTTTCCCAACAGATTAATCAAGTCCATAGGCATTTGGTCTACGTCCCACCCGGTTATATACTGTACCCTCCAATAATCCGGTATATACTGGAAACGCTGCATACCAATCTGAGACGTTATGCCTGTCAATATTATTTCCGCATTTCCTTGTGTCGTGGAAGACCCTGTAGGAACAACACTCAGCCTTCTTTTCCCTTGTCCCATACCACTGTCATACTCGCATGACAGCCATCCTTGGGGGTATATAATCTGCTCTATCTTATTGAGCATCCCAATCATGCTTAACGGCTCCCTTACCGGATATGACGGGAACAATATAGGGAATTGCTGCCAATAGTCCTTTTGGTAATAAGTCAAAGACTGGTCGATTAACTGCTTTACAAATTTCAAATTGAACCAATTCTCAACCTCTCTTTGTGCTGATTCTATATAGGAGCGCATGGATTCGTCCGTAAATGATGCTCCCTGCCCTCCGTCAATGGTTATTCCGTATAAGTATGTCTGCCATATCTCGGCTACAGACAGCACAAGTCCGGAATTTTTCTTGTATTTTATCGTAAACGTCAATCGACCACCCATCTTTGTAAAATATTTTTATTTAGACAAAATCATATCTATAATTTCCTCTTTCTTTTTGCCTTTAAGGTCTTCTTCCTTGAAAGAACCTCCGTCTTCTGTCATTGCAAGTTCTTTCAGTTCGTCAACCTTCATTTTCTTAAGAGCCGTCTTTACCTCGTCGTCCTCTTCTTCCTTAATAGAGGCTTCCTGCTTTGCTTCCGGTTCGGGGACTACTGCCTGCGTCTCCTTGTTTCCTGCTTTCAAGTCCTCGACGCATTTCTTCCATACTTCAATTTCCTTTTCTTTCTTGGAAATTTCAACCTTCTGCGCCTCGACGATATTCTTAAGACGTTTTATTTCCTCTTCATATTCCTTGTTCCCTTCTTTCACTTCCGAACGAAGTTTTTCTTCAAGGCGTGTTTTGAATTCCGGTTCCTCACCTTCCTTGTAAATATCGGGAAGTTTACGGCTTACTATTTCTTGATAGAGTTCTTCCGATACTTCCGCTCTACCGTTAACAAACTGTACCGGGCCACCATTAAGTACAATTCTATGGTTGTTATACACCCGACTTTTTAAAATCACTTTTTCCATAATACAAAATTTTTAAACAAAAAGGGAAGGAGTTCAATTACTCCCTCCCTTTCACTTTTCACTTCTTAAACCTATAAATTTATATCAAGCTAATTACAAGCCTTCTTCACCAATGTTAACGATACGTACAATCTTTGCAGGCTGATACAGTACCGGGGTACCGTAGTTCAGAATTGCAAAGCGCTTGCTTGGAGATGTAACAGCGAAGTCCATCTTCATAGTATCAGCAAACTGCAAGTATTCGTTAATCTGACTGTCATTGTAATATACCAAAGCAGACTTGGTACCTGCAATGATACGGTTGCGGTCACGTACACAATTTGCGGCTGCACCGTCATAACCTGTTGCCATCTGTGAAGCCGGAACCTCAAAGATAGGGAAGTATTCGGTATTTGCATTCAAAACCGCGTTCTTCTTGGTACGATATACCACAAAGCAAGTAGCAGGGAATGCACCACCTACGCCAGCGGTAAAACCAAATTCTACTGATTCAGAAGCGGCTACAGCCTGGGCGCCAGTAGATATGATATTCAGAGGTGCGGATTCACCATAACGATTCTTTGCTGTTACCAAATAGCCATAAGAACCTGCATGGTTGCCGAAATTAGTCTTAGTATCGGCTGCGTTAACCTTAATGGCAGTACCAACAACCGGAGTAACCGGGGCCTTTGCACTTGAAGCTCCCTTTCCTGCTGTGATAGGTTTACGTTCGTCGAAGAAACGGTCATTCTTAATGTTAATTTTACCGAACTGGGTTGTAACATCATTTACAGACTGACCCATAGTAGCACCAGTTACAGAAGCTGCAAGACCTACGATAACTCGCTTGCTTTCGTGGAACATCTTAACGTAGTTGTTAAACACAATCGGGTTAGAAATGATGCGGTCGATATAACCGTTATAAACGTTCACTACAACGTTTGCAGCGTCTTGAATCAGACTGTCATTCAACACAGAACCTTGTGCGTCGATAACTGCCGGACTGTTGAAATAACCGTCTAACAGTTGTTCAGAAGTCTTACCTTCTGCCGTGCCACCGTCCATTTCATTGATACCCAACATGTGTTGACGGAAAACACCGTCGAACTGCTCGGCTACACAAGAAGAATCAGCGTCAACAAGACGTGTGTCGATAATGGTACTCAGAAGGATAGTCTTATTCTCGACTTCTTTCTGATACATGTCCATATTGCCAGCCAATTTAACCAACATTCCTGGATGTGTAACCTGTCCGGAAACACCCATGAACTTGGTTACGATTGATTTACGTCTGTATTGAGAATCGGTTTCCTGCGGAGTTTCACCTTCTGCGTTGAAAATACCGACTTCCTCACCATACTTGTACAACTGGTTGTATTGGTGTACAGTGTTATCAATCTTATGTTTAGGCATTTCCATATAATAAACCAACTGGTTCATACGGTTGCCCAGAATCTTCAAGACTGAATCCAGGGATTCAACTTTCAAACCACCACCATTGTTGATTTCGTTGTTATACTGCATTCCGGTCTTAAGACCTGCTTCCATCGCTTTCAAGATTTCTGCCGAATCCATGCCGCCCAGTACATCGCCAGTACCGTTTTGATTGCTATAATTATACAAATCCATATTCTTTTTATTTAATAGAGTTTATTTCACGAATTTTACACCATTCTTTTCGTACATGTAACGTGCAAGATTTTCACCCACTGTTTCAGCGTCCGGATTGATAAGGTATGCAAGTGCATCACTTTCCAATGATTTAGCGATATCTTCCGGTGCTTCTTCCAAAGACTTTTCAATAAGCTTTACGGCCATAGGTCTGTCTTTCACTACATTAACTTCGTATTTACCTGCTTCGTCCTTTCTTTCCTCGAAAGATTTCTGAATAGCTGTCATATTGTTAAGTCCTTCTGAACGGAACATAGGAGTAACGCCAGACATTTTGTCCAATTTGTCGTTAATACCATCCACTGTTTCCTGGAACTTGTCAATAGACTTTTGGAAATTCTCCATCAAAGGTGCAAATACAGAACCCAATGATTTCATGATGTCTTCCTTGTCGGATTTCTCCACTTTTTCACCTTCTGCATCCTTATCCTTGGCGGTATTCTTTTCGTCTTCCTTCACCTTTTCTTCGTCCTTCACGGCTTCCTTTTCCAGCTTATTGATATCCTTTTCCTCTTTGGTTTCGGATTCATGGTCTCCTGCTGCTGCTCCGTTTTCAGACTTTTCGATTTTCACGTTCGCCATAATGTACTCGTCAGAAAATCCCATAGACTTCATCAGAGATACGATAGGGTCGTTCAAATATTTTTCGTCCATCTTTATTAAACTTTTAATTGTGTACAAACTTATTTATTAACGGTTCTCAAATAGTCCTTTATAACGTTCAATCCTACATTACCGTTCAGATAATAATTATAAAGCTCTTGAAATCTTTCGTCTCTTTCCACTATGATAGGGTTAATGGTAACGTTGAAAGATTTGTCTATTTTTATATTATATCCGTCCTTCTGTAGCTCTACAAGAACGTTATTAGAACCGTTGTTAATTTCTTCTTTATTGTCCTCTACGAAATCTACTGTCTGCACGCCCTTTACTATATCGGCAAACGAATTTGCATTTACGGGCGTCATTGTCATTGCTACGTTTGTTATGAGCGCTTTTGTCACCTTTTTAGGATTGTTCTTGTCTCTTTCAAGTGCTCTTCCTTCAACGGAGAAACCCGGCTTCCGGTCTGTACCGCTTGCAAGCATTTCCAGTGCCTTGTCATAAAACGCTCTTGCTTCCGGTGATTTCTTCCATAATTGGCAACGCACGTAGAACTTGTTATTCTTTACATATGCGTCCAATGGGTGTCCTATCCAGAACCTTGATTTATTGATAGGGCTTCGTGATGGCAAATGGTCTAAATTGATTAGACCGTGTTTTAAAAAGCGGTCTATTACAAATCCGTTGGGATTCATAGATTCATCCTCCGAATCTATGGAAGAATCGGACGCCAAACCTTCAAAAATCATTTTTTCATACCTTCTATCGTCCCCTACCGGGTAATCCATAGGATTGAAATCTGATTTTTCAAAGTTTGCTTCTGTGAAAAAATTAAATTTTGAATCTACTTCAAACATCTTATAATAATCTGTAATCCAACGAATTGAAATAAACATGTTTCTGTAAATATCTAATAATCAATATATTACAATAACTAAAATATATTTACAGCTTTACCGATTCAAATGTATGGATTTTTATGCAAATAGCCAAAGTTTTATGCAAAAATTATTCACCCTTCGCTTTTAGATAATTATCCACAAACTCAGTATATCCTTTTCCATAGCTTCCTTTAATAAAAAGAAGGGGTGTTTACACCCCTCCCCAAAACAGTTAATGTAATTGTAAACGATATTTAGTTTGCTTGAGTGTTGCCATAAAATCTTCCACCCACGACTTTTCCCCGGCATATTCGGGGTTATTGTCAAGCTTGGAATAGAATTCTCTTGTACGGTCTATAATGAGGTCCACCAATTCTATAGGGTCGTTGACCTCTATTTCTTCACCGTTTATCTCCCCGTCCTTGAAACGGCCGAAACCGCTTTGTCCGGCTTCCATTATCTTATCTTCATAGTCGGAAAGCTCCTCTAACAAATCGTCCAGATACTTGTGCTTGGCATTGTCTTCCTCTTTCCAATGCACATTTTTTGAACGTGTCTTAACACCTTCCAGGAAATTAGCGAAATCGGCAAACACCGTATACATCCCGTCCTCCTTCTTTGCCTTTTCCAGTACATCGGCTTTCACCTTCCCCTCTTGAATCATTTCGGAAATAACACTTTTGAATACCATCGCGTCTTCCACAGAAGAAAACTTCATGGAAACCGTCAGTCCGTCTTCCGACTTCCATATTCCCTGGCTGTCCGTTTCTTCGCTTTCCGTAGTTTCCGTTTCCTCGTTCTTTGCTATTCCGTCACCTTCCGGGCCTTTTGGCTTGTCGTCCAAATCTTCCTTGCAAATAGCATTCGCATCGTTACAGTCCATCGTCTTTTCAACTTCCTTACTTTTCCAGTCTTCCGGCAATTCGCTTTCAAGACCCAGTTCTTTAGCACGTTTCTTAATCCACGCCTTAACCTTTTCTTTCGGCATGTCAGAAGCACCGGACAACTTGATAGCGTCCTTCAAATCCTGGCTATTTCTGATAGGATATTTCCCGTTCGGCATTGCCTCTCCTTTCTTTGCAAGGTCCTTTCTTTCACTGTGTGAAAAATCGGTCTTGTTGTTCGCTTTCCGTATCTCTTTAGGATATTTCCCACACACGGACTTTACCACATCTTCCGTTACTTTTCCTTCCTGGAAAGCCTTCATCACGATTTCTACCGGGCTGGGTTTCACTTCCAATCCCAAAATCTTCTTGATATTGTCTTTCATGTCAAAGATGAAATCGTAGTCTTCCAGTTCGGTAACTGGGTCAATCCACATACTTCCGATTTCTTCCTCACCGTCAACCACCACAAAAGCCGGGGATTCATCGTCGACGTGTCCCATAAAATAATGAATTTCCGCATTCTTCGTTTTGGCTACACCGACCTCCATAAGAGTGTCTTCCGGAACGTCTATTCCGGTCTCCTCGAAAAGTTCTCTTTGTGCGGCTGTACGGAAATCTTCTCCTTCGTCAACATGTCCCCCAGGTATGCACCAATCGGGTGTATAGTTCATGTGTTCCCCTGCTCTCTGTAAGATAAGCAACTTACCGCCTCTGAACAAAAGCACGTCCGCATACTTGACTACCCCGGTCTTTGCCTTCATGATATCATCGTATGCGCTTTTGGAAAGCTTCTTGCTTTTCCATGCTTTCTTTGCTACATGAACCGCATATACATCCGCAATGGCTTCCGCTATATCTTCGTCTTTCTGGAAGGCGGCAATGGCCTTGAAAACCTTGTCCCTGTCTTTCTGCAATTGTGCAACCCGTGAAGTATGTTCCTTCAAGAACTCGTTGTATTTCTCTTCCGAAATCTCTCTTTCGTCCTTGTCAAGCAGGGAGAAGCTTTTCAATACCTGGCTTCTTTCGGCAAATTCGTTTGCAAGTTCTTCTGTTCTTGCTTCTATCTTTTCGGAGCGTCTCAGCAACTCCCTGTATTCAGACACCTTTTGTTCTGCTGTCTGTAAATGAAATAACTTTTTTAAATTCATAGCTACAAATTTTTCTGCTAAAATACGAATTTTGCACAATCTATCCAAAAATACAGACATTATCAATATAATAGGAAATATTTTTCTTCAATTCGGGCTTATAAAAATACCTGTTAAGTGTCTCCACCTTTTCTATCCGGTCAATCCTACCCCTCTTGTTCCCATACAGAACAATTCTGTCGGAAATGTTCAATTCCTTTACTTTTACCGGAACAAGGCAGTTCTTCTCATACGTCCATACCATTTGTTCGCCCGAAATCCTGTTAAGAACACCTTCCTTACCTGCATTAAAATAGATGTTATATACTGGTTCTTGCGGTTTCATTTCGCGTACATGCAGACCTTCCACAAGCGTATAGGAATGTCTTGTCTTCACGGCTTCATTAATCCTTATATCCTTTAGGAACTTTTCGCCTTCAAGCGTCCTTATCTCCACAAACCCGGTGTTGAATCCTCCTTCTCCCATAATCAATGCTCTGTTTTCAGAAACAAACCTTCTTTTGTTATAAGCGCATATTCCGGCCCAGCCTGTATGTTGTACAGTTTTCCTTCATACAAGGACAAACCTCTTTCCATTATCTTTATCGCTCCTGCACCCATGTGCATGTATTCCGGATTGTCATTATAGAACTTTACGTATTCCTCCACATCCCCCTGTTCTATCTCTTTATCGGGACTTCTTCGACTGCTTCCTCTGTTTACTCCGAAACAGTCTTCATCAGTCCATTCATCAAACGTCTTTTCATCAACAAGCGGTATCGTCACTTGATGCGGCATAGTGAACGCGAGATGTTTTGCGTCTTCACATACGGAGATTACTATCCCCTTTTCCAATACAACGTTTTCCATCTCCCCTTTGAAATTGGTGCACTCCACTCCCTTCTTGAATAGGTTCGTATCATTCATCATACAATAGAGTAATACATACTCGTCTTCCTTTATCTGGTCCAGACGTACCGGGACAACCTCCCAGTTGTACACATCCACCTCTTCCGCGCTTTCCTTTACATATTCCTTTGTTACCCTTGTCTTCCGTAGGGTCAACACCTCTACATCTCCTTTATATCCGAACCTCATACCTCAAACTTTTTATCTCCAACATATATTTTTACTTTACTCTTTCTCTCTACCTGTCTCTTGTATGGTTCTTTAGGCGGTTCAAACGAATGCGTCTCGTCATTCCAAACCATACCTTTAGGTACCTCCTTAAGGTCACAACGACAGAATGGGTGAACACTATTTAACACTGGTTTCCAATCTTTAACTTTCTTCCCTATATTGTCCCCGTTGTTTATAAGGTCTATAAGCTTGAATATCCTCGGTTTACTTCCTATCCCTGCCGTGGTGTAAAACTTTATACAGTGCTGGCACGCTCCACTGAATACCTCTTTATATACAAGCGCGTCCGCTCCCTGTTCCTTCATTATCTGCTGGGCTACCCCAGTCTGATAGATGTTCTGCATCTCGGTTTCCACTATACGCCCCCAATCACGGTTCCAGTCTTCCAAGGAATGCCCTATATTACTGACAATATTCTGCACGGACTTCTTTTTCAGAACGCCTTCTATCATTTCCTTCTTTATCGTTCCAAGTTCCAATTGTCTTTGCTGTTCCACAAGAACTTTTACCTCTTCTTCCGATACGGCATTAGACATTATCGTTTTTGCCCGTTCCCCCATCGTCTTTATATAGGAGTATGTGCGTGTTGCTGCCGCATAATACACTTCCTGTTCCAAAGATGTAAGTGCCGCCCATTGATGACGGTCTATATACTTGGCAAAATCGTCAAAATTGAGTGTAGACAATTGGGAAGGCGTCAGTTGTGCACTCAACCTTCCAAACAGATAGGATTGAAAATAGGGTGGTAACTTTTCTATCTCCCTTCTCCATTTATAGCCATACCGTCTTAACAAAGACTTGTCTTCCGGTGTCAACAGTTCATCCCCCATTACATCGGCTACAATTCTTGCAAGACGGTAGTCTATTATATCATACAGTTTTTGTATCTCTTCCGGTGAGAATATCATCTTTCAACCGTTTTAATCATTTCCTTTACAAGCTCCTTTATCATCGCGTCCGACTGTGTAGCAAACATGGTCTGTGCAAGACCTTCATAACCGCATTGTATTTTCGGATATCTGATAGGGTCTTTCACGTGTCTTTTCACTCCAATAAGACGCGATACCAAAGGGGTTCTTATACCATCAACTTTCTTTTCCGACATTCTTCTTTATCTTATAACCATCATAAAGGTCTTCGTTAAAAATAGACATATCTGGTTTCGGGAAGTAAGGATTATATGGAGCGCTTCTATGAAACTCTCTACCTTCTGGACCTAAAGCTGCAACTTCTTCCATCGTCCAACCTTCGCCCATTCCACGTTCTTCAATCTCAAACCATTCGTCAGCCGTCATATCAATTCCGTACTTTTTCTTTGCCATAATTTTACTCCTTTCTTTAAGTTTCTATGCAAATATACAAAACTGTTCAGAATTGAACAAATTTATAAGTCTATTTTTTTAAGAAACCTATCAAGTTCTTTTTGATTTAACACTTTGTTATCATAAATCACTCCATTATCGGAATTTCCGTCATACAATTTAACGGACTTGAATTTATCTTTCAACGGAGTTTCGATAACTTTCTTGAAAGATTCGGACGCTCCTTTATGTCCTTTTTTCGCCACTTCTGTAGGAACATACCGTTTCGTTCTCTCAAAACGTTTCTGTATTCTATCCAAAGCCGTACTGAAATCGGTTGCCACGCCTACCAAATGGACATCGTAACCTTGTGCCTTCAATTCATCAACCAATTTTTCAAGTTTTGCCGGGTTTCCAAATACAGCATCTTTTACAAAAGAAGATTTAGATTTTATATATTCCTTGTCTATCGCTTTACCTATATCCGATACTTCCTCATGCACATAGGATGAAGCTTTCTTTGGGTCTATTCCCTTCACCCTTTCATAATCCGGTATCATGTCACGCATATCGTCCACATCAATAACTGGAAGTTTATCAATAGAAGGGTCTTTCTCCTTCATCTTCTTAAGATAATACCCTTTGCCCGAACCACCACCGCCAAGCATTAAGTAAGCACGCGGTTTTGTCTCAAATAGCATTTTCTTCCGATATTCAGACTTCACTTTGTTATGTACTTTAATCTGTCTGTCTCGTTTCCACGCACTACCTTCCTTATAAAGGTCTTCTGTTGTCTTGGTTAAATCGGCTTTCTCTTCCTCCGTAGCCTTTCTTTTCTTGTATGGCAGCCCAACAATGCCAAGCTTCCGGTTTACCGCGTTGTTCACATATACGCCTTGTTGCGCCTTTGCAATCTCCAAAAGCGTATCATACAATTCTGTACGTCCGAAGCTCTTTTCTAAAAGAGCCTTGTTTATATATCTTTCTAACTTTAAATCATCGAAAGTTTCCATAATTTCTTATTTGTAAAGATTTTTCAAATAATAGTCAACTGCTGGTTTCATTATAGGGTTTTCATTGAATGACTTATATTGTGCAAACGGGTCTTCTTCGTCCCCTTCTGGCACGCCTTCCGGCTGTTGCCCCGGCTGTGAAGCTCCGAACATTTTATTCTGTTCTTCTGCCTGCTTCATCCCCTGGTACACCTGGTTAAGAATGATGTCCTTTTCCGGGTCAAAGTCTCGTCCGTTGTACTTCTTAAATATATCCTGCATAGAAACCATGCCGCTACTCAGTTTTTCAGAATCCAGTTTTACCTGTGCTTCTTCGTCTTCCACCTCTATTCCTGTAAATGCAAACTCGTAGTTTTCATCCAACTCGCTCACAATGTACTTTGTAATGACGCCCTGCAAGAATATCAATAAAGGCTTCAATCCTTTTTCACGGCTGTGCTTCAATCTTTCTCGTTGTCCGTCCTGTCCGAATATCTGCTGACTTTCTTTAAAATTGAATCCAAGCTCGGACGGGTCTATACGATATACGGAACATGTCATTATGATAAGAAACTTTATCCACTCGTTAAATTCCATATCACGATTGCTAAGTTTCTGTAAATCAACCCATTCCAAATCTATACCGTTTATAACGGGTGTGCGGTGCGAATTTTGATATCCTGCCATCGTCTGCGTCCATGCCTGCCTAAACTCCTGCAATGTACTGTTTGATATGTTAGGATTCTTTATATTGATAAACCCTTTAGGCTGAGACCCCTGGCAGTTATGAACTGCTGTATAATTGGCAAGAAATATATGCTTATCATTGAATACCTCTATATCGTAAAGTTGTTCCTTCTCCTTTACAAGTCTGGAATTGTCCGTTACCTTATAGAAATGATAATTTAATATTTCCGGCACATTACATCCTGCCTCGGTCAAAACCCTTATTAATTTACCTCTACTTATCCTTCCACCTTTTTTCACATGATGCTTTGAGAAAGATATGTCACCTCCTCTGTTGTTTTCCAGTATATCTAAAGCCAAGGAATTAGGCACCAAATCCCATTTGCCCTTTGTCCTTTCTCCTCTTGATATACCTTCATTTTTATAGTCTTGCAAATAACCTATTTTATCAACAAAAGACATTACATCTTGAATAACAAGTGTTACTGGGTCATTATATCTGCTTTTACTTCTATTGCACTCTCTCGCAGCAACCCCAACGCTTAATAATAATTGTAATATATCTTGCCTCAAATCATTATTCACACAACAAATAGTAGGGGTTTTATAACCCATTATATTTGCAGATGTATGACCGTCTGCCGAAAACAGACCTCTCAAAAACGCACATCTCAACTCTTCCGGCAAGTTAAATACAGAAACGGGTATCTTCTTGTCCCTTGTATATCCGAATCCTATACTTATAAGCCAGTCAATAAAACATGTATCATATATGAATATATACGGATATCCATATTCCCCATCACTTCTTTGTGTGGAAGGATTACTTTTCTTTATACGATAATTTATTCCGTATTTATCCAACACTTTAGAGAAATCACCAAAAAGTTTTTTATCTTTCGTATGATGAGGAAAAATTTCAAGTATATGTTCCAACCAGGTACCATCCCCTAAAGCAAAACCAATCATTTCCCAAAAATGCTTATCTTTCACCATCTCCAAAGAAGGGGTGAAAGTTCTTTCTTTTTTAAGAACAGCTTCCTTTGTCGGGTTAGTAAATTCCCTAAAATATTCTTTTCCTATGAAATAATCCTCCTCATGAAAATCTCCATAAGTATTTATATCCACCAAACAATAATCGTCTGTAGTCAAATCCTTTTGTTTTTTCCATTTAGGAGACTTATCTTTATCCGTTATAGTCAAGAATCTGTGTTCACGGCTTGTTCTTATCTTTAAGCCGTTATACAGTCTTGTTTCGTACAAATCATCTATCCTTGTCTTGTATGCGGATGCCTTGCAGTATTCCACACCATCAAAAACTTCAAATTCTGTACCTACCAAATCCTTTATTCTTCTTAAACCCTTATTCGTCGTAACGAGTGTTTCCGGTGAAACGCAAAAGAAATTTGCATTATAGGAAAAGCCCCACAATATCCAAGTTATAATATTTACCAGCGTTTCCAATTCCGACACTCCATACCCGTTTCTTCTCACATCAGACGTCTTGTTTCTGATGCCGAAACCAAGCTCCCACGGATAATACAATATCGGTTCCTTCGTTATAGGGTTATGCAGAATCATCTCTTCCCATACCATACAGTAACGCGGCAAATGTCCTTTGAATCTGTACTGCTCGAAACCTTCCCTTTGTCTGGGGTCTACGCTGTCAAGAAAACGTATCAAAGAAGCGTCCACAGCGCGGAATTTCTGCAATTCCCACATTCTGTTGCGCACCATCTCAAAGGCCAACTGGTCTAATGTGAGACTGTCCGACATTATTTTACTTACAAATTCCTGCAAGCTGTCTACATTGTCCCATTTGTCCGTCCATCCTCCCTTTTCCAGGAAATCAACTATCTTTGAAATCTTTTTCTTGTCCTCATTTGTCAATTTCTCATCCCCGGTAGAAAAAAGGCTCTTCTTTTTTCTGATTGTGAAGCCTTCCTTTTGCTCGTCTTCCGAAAAATCCATAAAGTTCATTATCTGTTCCACGCGTGTAGACACGATACTTTTCACTATATGAATGTCCCCCATCCGACGCAATACGGAAAAGGACAGAACCCCTTTAGAATCCTTGAATCCTCTTCCGTTACCGGATATGTCGTTAGGGTCAAAGAAAACAGACTGAATTTTTGTAGGCTGTCTATTGATTTCTCCCAGATACAAATTAGCCTTCATTATCTCCCCTGCATCGTTTGAGTTTAACGCAGCCTGCAATTTGCTTTGGAATGCCATAGGAGCGGCCTTTTGCAGCCTGTCTATCTCTTCAATGGACAAACTCGAAAGACTTGCAATCAAATCTGGCTTTTCCGCTTTTTGTATTATCTTTCCTTTTCTCTTTCCCATTGTAAACAATTTTTATTCTCCAGCCAATTGTGTAAGGTTTACCGTCGCTTTCTTTCCTCCTTCTACTGCCGTAACAACTGCCGTTCCGGTACGCTGTGCGCCAGTATTTGCATCCGCCACTACAGAATATTCAGTAGAACCCTTGGTAAATCCCGTACCACTCACTACAGTAGTGTAGTCAACCGTCATAGGTGAACCGTCATTCTTCCCGTTCACTTTCTTCTGCTTCTTGCTTGAAACACCGAATATCTTTGTTTCTCCTGCTGCTGCAAATGAAAGTGCTGTCGGGTCTGTAGTCAATGTGTATTCGTAAGTGATTGCTGCTGCAAGCTGTGTTAACGTAACCTTTACTGTCTTGTTACTTCCAGTCTGTGTAATGGTAATAGAACCGTTATTAGCTGTTTCTGCCTTGTTCTCTGCTGCCACTATGCTATAATTCTCTCCATTGGTGGTTTCTGATGAAGTCTCGCTAAATCCGGTTCCGGTAATTTGTGCAGTCGTATCTACCTTCTCGACATCACCAGACGGTTTACCGTTAACTTTTTTCTGTCTTGTTGAAACAACTTGTAAACTCTTCGTTTCTCCAAGCGCTACAAACTGTATGGTCTGTGAATTGGCTGTAAGCGCATAGTCATACGTCACCGTAGCCGCATTCTGTGTCAAGTTCATTTGTACGGTCTTTCCGCCTTCCTGTGAAATGGTCGCCTTTCCCGTTCTCTGTGAGGTCCCGGTATTCTCCTCGGCTTTCAGATTGTAGTTGTTTCCGCTCACTTCATAGCTGAATCCCTCACCTGCAAGCTCTATGTCCGTAGGATAGCTTTCTGCCTGCTGTTTTACCCCGTTCAGAACTTTTGTTCTTGTAGAAGTCACAGTAACCAGCTTTTCACCTCCTGCACCGTCGAACGTTACCGATGTCGGGTCTACTGTAAGCGCATATTCGTAGGTTACAGTAGATGCAGCCTGGTTGCATGTAATCTGCAATGTCTTTCCGCTTTCATTCTGTTTAACCGTCACTACCGCTTTTCTTGTCGTGTTGTTGGGGTTCTCGTCAACCGTTACTTGTCCTCCACCGTCAACCTTGAATCCTGCCCCAGATATTGAGAATTCCACTGGTACGCCTTCCGGATGTCCTACTGGTTGTCCATTCTTGAAAGTCTGCTTTGAAGACGTCACTACGCACATATCATCACCTCCCTTTGCAGGGAAATTGAGTGTAGGTTCTTTAGTCTCCAATACGTATTCCACAACTTCCTGCACGTCCGACAATACCGCGCCTTCTTCTCCGAATCCTTCCGGATATGAGATAAGCTTAACAAGCGCCTTAAACGCCCATTCCTTGAACTGTCCGATATTATAGGTGTGTCCGGGTTCAATCACGATACCCAGCCCCTTATAATATTCCACGTCACCATAGAGGCTTTCCGTCACGAAAACCTTCATCTGACTGTCGATTCCGTCGGTTACGACGGTCATTTGGTGAACATTGTCCTCTGTTGTAAACAATAACCGTAACATGTCCTTATGCGTTTTGTGCCACAAGTTCTTCGCGCCACGTATTGTTGTCGGTCATTACCACTACGTTCAAGTCTTCCTTTGCATCCAGACCAAGGTCAGCCAGCGTAAACGCCATAGGTTTGCCGGACATAACTTTTGTAGAGATGGTTTTACGGTCTCCTCTGATTACACCGAATCTTTCCGCGCTTTCCTGCAAGTCTACACTATTAGGGAAATAAATGTCAACATCTTTCTTTGCCGGAACGGTGGTCTTGATTGTAATCACGCACGCATCTGCATCGTTCCATTCTGCCGTTACCGCAACGATTTCATTCAATCCCTGGGGGTCGATAATCAATTCCAAACCCTTTTCTTCCGCAAATGCTACAAGTTCCTCATGCATCACGGCTTCGCCTACATTCCATTTGAAACCAAGCTTCAAAAGCTCGGCACCGCCTTCCGGGTCTGTCACGTTTCCTTTAGGGGTAATTCCGCGCGGTGATTCAGTGATGAATACTTTCTTCTGGTCGCAACTACCATCAGTTACCAATGTCACATCAATATTCTTGTCTTCGTCCAAAAATCTATACAGTCTCATAATCTTTTCTATTTTTAATTGTTAATTACTTACATTCAAATACAATTTCCTGTTCCACGGAACCGTCAGCATCCAGTACGTAAACCTGGTAAATGCCTTTCAAGTCCACTTTCTGTACGCCCAAATCCTTCTGACACTCGAAACCCAGATATTCGTTCTTCTCCTTCATTGTCAGAATCTTCTTGTTGACAGATACGGTGCCGATAATTTCTGGAATGTTGGTGAACTCGCAGAACTTGTTGTTATGCTTAATGCAAATCTGAGTACCTTCCGATACCTTCGCCTTGAAGTTCATCCATAACCAAGGAAGACCACCTGCATATTCAGCCTGCCACGGATATTCCGTCAGATAGGATTCGGGGAGAATACTGTTATAGTCCTCCTCACTGTTGATAATTCCACTATTAGGGTCCATCTTAATAGGCAAGGAATAGGGTGGAATTGCTTCTATCTCCTGCTGCAAAGCCTCGAAATTGCCTTGCAATCCCTGTGCAACCTGTGCCCTGGTATCACCGTCCTGTATTTGATAAAAAGCTGCTTTTTTCATAATCTCTAAAATTTAAACTTTAAATCGTTATACCATACGAAATTATCATGCCAAATATTGTCTGTAGAGAAAATGAGCTGTCCCATTCTCCAAAATCCGTCTTTCATCCATTTGCCGAAGTTGTCCCAAACTCCTTTGGTAAGTACCCATACTGCCGGAATACTGAACTTCCCTCCAGAAATCCAATAATTGCGCATGTTCCATCTGTCGTGCTCCAGCACCCATACCTTCTTCACCTTTGGCGGCATTGTCTGTGAAGTACCGCCCGAATCTCCTCCAAGGTATGTGCCCGGGTTTTCTTCCGTTCCGACCCTTGAATAGGTTCCGGGCAAATAATCGCCTTGTGCCATAGTCATTCTCCTTTCATTTCCTTTATCGTCTCCGGTTTCTTATCCCCGAATTCGTCGAAATCAGACAGATATTTTCTAACTCTCTGAGGTACCAAAGTGGGGCTTACCTTTGCCGCGTTCTCCACGATTGAGATTGATTCTCGTATTATAAGCGCATTACACACCACGGCACGGAACCATGTGTATATCTCCACATTACCGCCTTCCACCGTAAAGTTCCCCATCACATGCGAAACAATCAGAATAGCGGAATAAATGAAAAGCTTCGTAATAATCATTGAAAATCCCTTGCTTGAAAAGTCCTTGTTCTTGATATGGTATACCCAGCTTACAAGTGTATCTATCACTATAAGAATCATTAGGTATTTCAAGAACTCCCAGTCCCGAAACACATATTTCTCAATGAAGGATGCCGTGTTGGAAAAAGAGATAGGTATGCTCAGCAACACGGGAAAATATAAACTCATTACGTATTCCCTTATTTTATGTAGGTTTGCCATAATCATATGCGACGGAATTTTAGGAAATTGTATATGCAATGTGTACAAGTTTACTTGGTGAGGCTTCCGGATATTTCTTTTTCAGATAGTCATAGCGTTCTCTGATAACGTTCTCTGCCTCTTTAGGGTTGTGCCCCGACTTTGCGGCCGCAGCCACAAGTTTTTCAATTGTAGGAAAGCCATCTTTTCCTTTCTGCTTGTCTTCCTTCGCGGTCTCCTTTGTCTTGATTCCCTGGCGTCGTACCCATCCGTTAGCGGTCTTCACATATTCTTTCCCTCCCCAGCTTTTTACGGTTCCGATAGGTTCACCCTTCCGTGCCTTCTCTATATCGTCAAATACGCACATTCCGGCTATGCCCTTGAAAATGTTTAGAGGGGTTTCCTTGTATCGCAACATGTCCCGGTTCTCGGACATTGATTTGAAAATTCCTTCCTTTCCCGGTATCACTTCCATTTGTGAGGGTCTTATGAACATAGGTTCTTCCTCGTAAATGTCATTCAGCACTTTAACCATTTCCAGTGATTTCCAGTCCGCAGCCGCACATGCTTTCTCGAACTCGTCCATTTCGTCCTTTTCTGACTTGTTCAAAACATCAGTAGCAAAAGCCGCTACCTGCTTTGCGGTGAATGCCTCATAGTCTTTGTCAATGAGAAACTGTTCAAATTGTGCACGTCCGAACACTTTCTCTTCTTTTTTATTAATATTCATGAATAATGCCTTTTAAAGTTATAACGAAATTGCAATTACAACGGTAAAAATAGGTATTATCAGTCAAATAACCAAGCTTTTAACTTGAATATTTATCCAATACCGGGTATTTGTACTTCGCGCGGATAGGGTTTGTCTTTATATACTTCCGTCTTCTGTTTTCTACCCGTTTCCTGGTCCTTTCGGCTTTCGCCAAAGCCTTTTCTATCTGTTCGCGTCGCTTCTCGTCACGCGCTATGCGTTCCCGTATCATCTGTTCTGCGTACAGTTCTACGTCCTCGGTCTCATAGTCACTGTATATGTAGCTGCTTACCATTTCCATACTCTATATGCTTCAAATTCATTAGGGTTGTAATTTTCGTATTCGGGTGCCTCGTGACAGCGATATTTCGCCACCAAATCAATTCTGCTGTTTTCTTCAACCTCCCTTTGTATTTCAGACTTATAAAAACGTTCCTTTTCTTCTTCTATTTCCTTTTCCTTCTTGAAATTGTCCTCCCAGTATTCCAAGTTCTTTTTTAGGGTGTAATAAAAACTCAACCTCTTTTTGCACGGCAATTCCTTTTCTCCACACGTTACAGTAGCACTTCTTTTTGCTATTCTATTGAACTCCTTGTCTTCCCACAAATAACCCTTTTCTTTTCTGAACCAAACTCTTTTGAGATAATAAACAGAATCCTTTACCCTTGAAACACCTTCCTTAATCTTCTCGAATCTTCTTGCAAACATATTCTTCCATTCTTCCCTGTCCGGCAATGCTATTGTATAGTTATTCAAATTAGGGTTGTATCTCATTGATTTAGTCGCCTTTTCCGGCTTCATGTATACTCTTTCTCCAAAAATCTCTTTCAATGCCTTTATAAACTTTCTCACTGTGTCTACACTGCATTTCATACGGCTTGCAATACGTTTAGGGCTTTCATAGAACGATACTTCGCAATTGTTCCATTTTATTGCCTCTAATGCGTGCTTATGCGCCATCTTTACAGCCTTTTCATAAACCTTGTCATAATCCGATTCCTTCCAGTCCTCGTTATTGTACAGCCATTCAACTATCTTTAAAATCTCGTCTTTCTTTGATTCCTCGTCATTCCATACGTCCAAATTATACTCTGCAATCTCTTTACAATACTTGTAATATCTTATCTTCTTTGAAATGTAATTCAATATCCTTGTAAAAATAGGAGACCATTTTACCCCCTTCTCCTTAATCACATAACGCAAATAATCCGGTAAATACATCTCTTCCGTTACATCCTTGAAATCCTTGTTTATGATTGTGCATACATCCTTTTCGGGAAATTTAATATAGTCATTCAATCTTAAAAACTTGATATAATCCTTCGCTTTTCTGTAGGAAATACCCACTTCTTCCGCAATCTTCAATGACAGTTCTTGTGTAGTAAAACTTCTTTTCCAAAACGTCTTATACTGATATTTTTTCTGATTTCTCTTGCAATACTTGTTGTTTATCAATCTAATAGCGCACAATACGCAGCAATACTCGTAATCCTGGATAGTATGTATACTCTTCAAATCCTTAATAGGAGACTTAATCTTTTTTGAAATGTCCTGGCATGATGCCGATTTTTCTGTATCTTTTTTCATACACTTCTCTTTAATTTTCTCACTCTACAAATACCATTTTTGGTTTTATGTCTTGCTTAAGGACACCCACTAATTTTTAGCTTCTTTCTTGCTAAACAAAAACAAAGAAAAAGGGGATTTTTCAAAAAGAAGCTAATGTTTAGTGAGAAAACTAAAGAGTAACCCCTTTTTCTTTTGCGGCTCCCAAATCTTCATCAGACCTTAGCCGCTATGTTTAAGCACTGCAAACATAGGGATAATTTTTCAATCCACAAAATTTTTTCGAGAAAATTTTTGCCGGGCGCGCCTTTTTCCCAAAATCCCTTCTTGTTTTCGTCTTCTTTCTTTCGCTTCATCTCCCTTTCTCTGTTTTTACTTCCGTTAACACTTTCCATATCTCACTTTATCCCCCTTCCCCATTTTTCACTCTTTCCCCTTCCTCCCCCAAACCCCCTATTGCTATATTGCAGTTCCTCCTCCTATTAATATACCCGTAAGGGTAAAAGAAGAAAGGGAACTACGTACCCCTTTAGGGGTTAGATAATACCCTTATGGTAAAACGTCAAAGTATTGATTTCCAGATAGTTATAAATAGTAATAAATATTGACAGAAATTTCCTCGAAAAAGCCTACCTTTACACATGTTTAATCTTAAAAATTGTAAAAATATGAAAGTGATTTATGAATCGAAAATTGCGAAAATTATCATTCCGACCTTTTCCGCAATTCTAATTTTTTGCTGGTTGCTTTGCAAGAAAACGAAAGAGTATTACGACGAAGAATTCCTAAAACATGAAGAAACCCACTCCTACCAGTGGAAATCATTAATGATACCGGGAACCGTGCTTTTTAGCGGTCTTGCAGGCATTTTCTCGTGTCCCTGGCTACTTCTCCTTATCCCGTTGACGTTCTATCTGTATTACGCCCTGGAATGGCTCGTGCGTGTAATAGGTGCCCTAATCAAATATCACCCCGGTTTCAGTGGCGGTATAAAGAAATGGATTAAGAGAATCCAGGCTATAAACCATGACTGTTACCATGCAATCGTGTTTGAACAAGAAGCCAATGCAGTAGAAAAAGGACTGGTAGATTATGGTTTTTTGTCATTCTTCAAGTATTATTAACTCGATTGTCAAGATTTAGAAAAAGAAAAGGGACGTTTCACAACGTCCCAGTCTGTCGGGTTTCGCTAAACCCAGGTTCTCATACTACAAAACAAAAATGAATAATTATACAAATTGAGTGAATATTTATGCAATAACTTTCTTTATGGAAATCGCGTTCTGCTTGATATTCCCGATTTTCCGAATAACCTCATTTGTGGAAATATCCCTATAGGAGAGAAGAATTTCCGAAAGTTCGGCAATCTTATCCACAATCACATTCATTTCCTGTAACCGTTGCCAGCTTATGGAGACGGAAAAATGATTTTTAATAAACTCGTCACGGGCTGTTCTTGCTTCTTCCACGGTACGGAAATAACCGATATTGTACTTCTTCTTTTCAACCTCTATTATAACCCGGTACGGCTTGTTCTTCGACCGTTTGTCATAATAATAGATATACCTGTTACTTCTCGGCTTCATCGTCTTCTTTCTTTTCGGGAACCGGAATAGTCCCCAGGCAGTGAACAAAGATGGCTGCGATAAACGGGGAAATGATAAACGCTAAAAGCATCCATACTCCGAAACTCCTGTTCATCCTTTCTGCCGTAGAGCCTACCTCGGCACTCAACATAAGATGAACGATAAAAATAATGATAGTTAAAAATACGATACCTGCATTCATAATTTAATCCTCCTTTTTATTTAGTTCGTTAATAATTTTTACTGCCTTTTCTTTCAGACTTTCTTCGTCCGTCTCATTCCCCATCTCCTTATTGATTAGGGATAACGTGCCGTCCAGGTTCTTCTTGTAGACGGCAATCATGCTCATGCTTTCTTCCTTTGCCGGGTCATATACGACCCGGTAGTTTCCTTTGCTTAATGTTCTCATTTTAAAATAGTGTTTATGACGTTGTTAATAGTAAATTCTTCAATCTCTTTTATGTCCTTTTCAGAGCACAAATTCTTGTTTTCGGTATATTCTATGATATTGCCGTAAAGAATGTCTATAGGGGACGGAAAGCGTTTTATTTCGGCCACTTTCCATATTCCGAACTTGACTGTTACATATACTTCGTATGAATCGGGGTTCTTTAAAAAGTCTATATTTGTCATGATTTTCAAAATTTTATTTGTTTGACAATTATCAATTAATAAGGAAGACCATAATTGTTACGGTAAACTTCTACCAAAGAAATATTTACGTTTGGATAACCTTTAGTGTTATAGGATTTCTTGGCATAATAGAGACGGACACCGACAAAACGTTCTTTCATCATTTCGTAATTATTCTTTGCATCTTCGATGTTCTTGAAAAACTCTACATAATCATTTCCCATGCTAACCGCAAAACCTCTGATAACTTTAATTTCATTTTCCATAACCTTATCTTTTTATTTGTTTGACCTAATTAGCTGTCTCCTTTAAGAAGACATTGCAAATATAAAACCTTATTTAGACATAAGCAAGTGCGTATGTCATTTTAACATAAGATTAACATATAATCCCAAATAAAACACCCGGAAACATTCTTTCACGAAGAGCGTAACCGGGTGTCAGTCAAACAAATATAAAATTTAGAGAAAGAAGGTTCTAAGTTATGTCCGGTTGAAAATATGTCGGATAATCCCAATCCTTGATAAGTTCCTTAAGCTCCTTCCAGGGAATGAAAATGGTGTGAGATTCGATAGCCACCTTCTTGTTGCCAGTCCAATAAATAGAATAAAATACCGGATTCTTGGACTGCACTATACTTTCTGTCGTCCGTCCTTCCATGTCCTCGATAAGCTTGCTATATCCGAAATAGCTGATGTTCTTACCAAGAACCAGGCAGATAATATCGCCGGATTTGCACTTTAGAGCGCGCGCTATAGCCGTTTTGTCCTCGACGCTTATACTGTCATTGTCACGAAGTAAAACAAGCTTGTTGGAGCTGCAAAGCCAGTCTATATATGCACTTCCCCCGTCGTATGTAAATTCGTTTTTCTTACTCATTATATCAAATCTTTATAATCGTCTTCCATCCTTTTTATCTCGCTTGTCAGTTCCTGGCTTAAATGGAATAGGAATTGTTTTTGATTGTCTTCCATCTCGTCCTCATTACAACTCATCTTCCTGGAGAGCTGGTCCAGATACCGGATAAACCGCTTTCTCTGGATAAGGTCTATATAGGAGACCACATAAAGAAGAGCGTCCATTCTTTTCTGAATTCCCGTAACCGTCCCTATGCACCACAAAAGAAGGGTGATAAGGACTACTGTAAGAAGAACGAGACATATAAATATCGCTGTTATCATGTTTGCAAATATATGAAAATAAAACAAATAATTAATACTAAAGAACGTTCAAATTTTCGCCCTTGTCAATATATACGGGTCTCGAAACCAGGGAACACGGGGAAATGACAACATATTTCCCCGGACGGACTTTTCGTAACGTCATTCCCTGGTATTCGACAATATGTTCGACCCACACGTAGCACTCCTTCTTAATCATTGAGAACCGCCTTAACTTCAAACAACTTCTTTTCCGCTTCCTCCTTTGTCTGGAAATAGTTAAGGTTTTTGTACCGCTTATTATCTTCTGAAAAGTCCGATTCTGTCGCAATAAACACTTCAAAAGAATCGAAATTGATATAATAGTAGGAATTGCCTATTATGGCACGCCAGTGAAGCTTTTTAAGGCATTTTTCTTTCTCGTCATAATATACCCCGTTTTCGGAAAGAACATCGTTTATACGCTTCTTTTCTTCTACTGTAGAGAATCTATAAGTCGGGATAAAGTCATAATGAGTAAACGGGTATCCATTTTTATACGTATGTAGTTTTTCACCATAACGCAGAAAAGCATGATAAGCTACTTTGGTGTCTTCGCGTTCACATTTTCTGTATATTAATATTGTACCGTCTTCATGCGTCAAACAATCGCCATCGTTAAGCTCCATCAAATAGTAATCACCATCATGTATGGAAATAAATTTCCCGTCTTTGTCACATAATACCTTTTTCATAATTGTAAAATATTTTTATTAGAAAACATAATTAATCAAATCGGAAATCCAGGACAAGAACTGTATCATTCCGAAGAAAAGAAGGGTACAAGTGAGTGCACCTACTCCGTACCAGAAACGCACCCACCATTCACGATATTTGGCTTTCAATACTTTATTACCGAAACGACCGTGAAAGAAATTTATAAGCTGCTTTTTCATAATATAAAGAATTTTAGAATTCGACAAGAATAAGACGTTTACCGCTTTCCTTCTCACTGACCCACATATGGTTGGAACCGAAGCCGTAATCAAAAATAGAATTGAATGTAACCGGGTATTCGATTGAAGAGAACTTCATAGTATCTCTAAGTTCATTTTCGTTTTTACACCAGGTTATTCTGTTAAGTATATTGACATAAAGAGAAATTGCTATTGGTGAACAATTAACATTCAACGGGTTTTCTACAATTGCTTTCATAACTTAATCCTCCTTATTCTTGTTTACAGATTTATCTATACTTTCTTTTAGGGCTTCAATCCATTTAAGGTTGAATTCCTTTTCTTCCGGGGAATTGGTTTCATTCTCCTTCTTTAGCTGTGCTATCAGCAAGCATATTTCTTTTATATCCATATTATTTGTTCTATTGGTAGCCCGAAGGCTACCGGGTTAATTGATTTCGTAATGAGGCTGCTCGCCTCTGACAACTCTCTTTGCATCCGCAATGCTATCATACAGCTTTGATTCATCACCATCTATGATGGCAAATTCTTGGTGAAAACCATCTTCAAACATTGTTATTGTGTGACCTTTATAACTTACTTCCTTGATAATGTTCATTATCTTCATAACTCTTATCTTTTTATTTGTTCAACATTTCGAGTTGTCTTTGAAGGAGGTTAGCGCGGTTCTGTTCATTGGCTGCAAACTCCATATTCCCGATAGACTTATAGAACTCCACATTTTCAAGTGCTTCGGCAAGTGCTTGTTGTTTCTTGGAAATCATAGAGGAGATTTCGTTACTGTTACCTCTCTTTATCATCTCTTCCATTTCCGTACCTCTCACCTTGTAAAATTCTGCTTTCATAACCTTATTTCTTTTAATTTGTTTGACCTTGTTTCCTTATCACATTGCAAATATAGGGAGTTATTGAGACATAAGCACTTGCTTATGTCATTTTAACATAAGATTAACATAACCTTTCTTTCAGAGACATTATATTTTTCGGAAATAGAAGAAAATGATATGTGATTGTCAGACAGTTACCCCTAACTCTGAAAATTGCATTGTTTTTCGGCATACAATAAAATACAGAAAATAAAAAACCGGGAACCGGGCAAAATACCCGAAATTCCCGGCACCCCGAAAACAATCAAATCACTTCATCACTGGTCCAATCATCAGAATTGTTAATTTCGTTTTCATCCACCAAAGGATAAGGATAAACGACATCTTCCACAACTTTTTCATTTTCTGAAAGCATCATGATAGGAGGTACAAGCATGTTGTACGTCTCTTCATGTAACAACGCCTTCGTGCCGTCGTTACTCATTCGTCTTGTCTTCCAATCCTTGTCGAATTGTTTCAAGTCTTCTACGGGTATTTCAAGCCAATTCATTTTTACCTCCTTCCCAATAATTTTCAAGCTTTACTTTCTCCTCTTCAACCTCTTCGGGTGTCAGCGACTTGTCATAGAGGGCAAAATAGTAGATGGCAGCTTTAGTATATGAAGAAGAAAACCTACATAAATATAATTGGTCCACATCACTTAAATTTCCAGTTTTAAGTTCTATACCATTATAACTATTCTTAGTCATCCACGATACTTCACTTTCCTCAAGTTTTACACGGTTACCAGTTCCATAACTCCATACTCCAGTAGTACTATTAGAATCACTGGTTTGAATAGTACTTTCGAAATGGAACGCACCTGCATTACCCAGTCCTTTGTTAGCCACATACCCTGGAGATGTATTTAAAATTTCCCTTTTACATATAAGTGTAAAATCATCCATAATAGGGAGTCCGGTACACATACCGTAATCATCCACTCCATCGAATACCAGTGCACCCTCGTAATTTCCTTCTCCAAATCCACTTTCTGATGTAAAGACAAAGTTCTTTAGCTGCATCTCATTGCCCTTAACACCACGGATAGAGGAAGGCTTGTCTACATTGGATAGTCCAGACATAAACCAAGCGTCCACCATAGCCTCATTGAAGGGTGGAATAGGAGGACCAGCCTTGCCAGCCTTCCTACCAAACAAAAGACTTGTACCAACCCCAATCATAACCCTATATTGAATTGTGCAGTAGTACCGTCAACAAATACTTTATCAATAAGATAAGGCATAGGAGAACCCATATAAGCGGAAACCTCGGTCTCGGAAATGGTATATGTATCTGGACCAGTCTCACCGATAAGGTGTACTTTGATAGTACCACTCGTCAACGGAATAATAAGAAACGCCCTTTTGTCATCGGGAACCAAGGTGTACTTTGATAGTACCACATCTTCGGCTGGTGTGCCGACCTCGAAAGCGCGTGAAATCGCTGTTATACTCTCAAAACCCTTGTTATTTGCTATGCTTACTTTAGTAGGATACATAATTATTTCAATTTAAATTTACAAATGATAAAAATACGAAATTTGCAAAATCGCGGCTACAGTATACTGTAGTATCGATTGCCCTATAAGGGAGAATACTTTCTGTATATAGTAAAATATATTTACGCATTAAATAGCGTCACCTTCTGACCGTTGCATAGGTCCATAGTGTCCACATGCAGCCAGCTAACACCGTCTTCCAGTCTGATAGGATAAGGAAGCTTGTCGGAATCGTCCACAATGATTTTCCGTGCCGCTTCCGCTTCCATACCGGACACAGTAACGTCGAATGCACGACCCAAGGCGTGGGCGCTCATATATGGCTTTTCAAGCATTGTCTTTTCCTTGCATAGAACACACACATTGCATCGTAAACCGCGCTGGGAATAGCTGCCTCCGTTCTTCCAGTTGTTGATAATGAAGGGCTTGCATAGGATTTCCTCCCTCAATACAAGGAGCGTTTCCAGTGCTTCGGTCGTGAAAAAGCTCCATATCTGCGATTCTGAATACTTGTTATACACGTGGGGGCATACAAGTTCGGGAAGCGTGAAATACCTTCCCAGTCTTCCAATAATCTCTTTTCTTTCCATAATACAAAATAAATTAGATAATAAAATAGGGGTTGCAGTCATTCAACCAAGCTTTCACCCCCAGCCATAACAGACTTGCAACCCCTACCGCCTTTGTTAACCTTTAAATACAACTGCGATACAACCTTACCAGTTATCTATCACGTCAACAAAGATAGTGTTTTTATCTCAAAAACGAGCTAAAGTTCAGAAAATAATCGCTCGCACTCCTCCAGTTTCTTTTCCATACTCTCTTTTATCATCGGGAAATAGGTTTTCGCTATATCCTCGTCAATATAGAAATAGGAATCATAAGAGTTCGTTATTTGTATCTTTCCCTCTATCTCAAACCTGGAAATTCGCTCTAATTGGCCTTTTAAATATTCTATTTTATTATGCAGCCTATTTGCTTCTTTTAATTTCGACTTATCCATAACTGCTTGATAATAAAGCCCCATTTCGGGGCTTTTGTGAAAATAATAAGTATACCGAAAGATTTATTCTACAATTTCCGCATCACTTTCCGGCTCGTATTCCTTCTTTCCTTCTTCCTGGATAGGGGCGTTCTTCCACTGGTCTATGAAGTGCTCTATTACACGACGTCCGTCAGTCACAACCTTTTCCAGTTTCTCGTCCGGTTCCAGTAGTTCATCTGCCATTGCTGCGGCTATGTGCTTTGCCTTCATTACCTCTTCCACAAGGTTGCTTTCTATCAGTTCACCCAGGCTTTTCTTTGTAAGCAGGTTAAATGTCAGTCCTTCAATGATTTGTTTTCTCTTTGACATAGCCTGCAACATTGCATTCATACGGGGCGCGAATTGTTCGGGCTTCATGTTCTCGAAGCTCTTGTCATCAAATCCCTCGAACTTTTCTGCCGCCATGAATGACACTTCATATTCTTTCGGTGTCATTACCACGCCTGCCTGCAAGCACTCTATGCAGAACAAAATGTACTTCACGTTGTTTCTCAAATCCTTTTCCATAATCGATTATATTTTAATATATTAGAGTTATTCCGTTGTCTTGTATATCTTTCCGGTATTCGTGTCCTTCCAGGTTATCACCATGTCTTTTCCTGCACTGACACACACCAGTTCTACACGTACCATATTGCCGTTCTCGTCCTTTATATAGTGTTCCGGTTCATATTCCTTGTCATATTCCCTGTACTTCTCTACGAATGTATCATAGTCTATCGTTTCCCTGTCCTTTCCCCAGTTCGATATCTGAATAACAAGGACTTCTACTTTTCCGTCTACCACGTTTGATGCTGCTTGGTACGACATTCCCAGTTCTTCCAGTGCATCCAATACTTCTGTTATTCTCAGATTGTAGTCCTCATACTTCTTTATGCAAGACGTTAGGTCTATGCGCTTGTCTTTCAGATACTCCTTGAATTCTTTTTCTCTTTTCATGATGTTGTTTATGATTGTTCCACGTTTTACAATGATACAAGAACCGTTCCAGGACTGTTCCCTGCGTCATATTGTCCGTCATATGCCTCTTCCCCTTTTTCGCAAATTAACAATTATAGGTTGACGGTTTATAATCATGTTATCGGGGCTGGGCATTCCCTTCTTTATGCCAAAGGGTCTTTCCCTTTCCGGTTCTTCTTATCATTGCTTTATACCCTCTTTTGACACCCTATTACCATTGTAACAAATGTATAACGGGTTAATAATAAAATATGGTCTGTAGGGTATCGTGGAGGGTGTTTCTCTCTTTTTATTTCTCCTTGTATATCCCGGTCACTACCCCTTCTTCATCCGTTATGAATAGGGTGTGGTGTTCCTTTGATTCGTACACCCTTTCCGATAGTCTGGTTACTGCATGGGTGTTTCCGTTCTCGTCTTCTATGGTGTACATTATTTTGTTTCCTTTGTTGAATGTCGGTTCTTTGGATTGGTTTCCATTATCTTTCAACTTTTTCTTTTCTGTCAGCTTATAGAAATCACTGAGGAATTGTTCCACGTGGAACAATGGACTTTTTGCTGTCTGTTCTCCTATCAATATAGCAGTAATCTGTTTTGATTTAGAGACTGTTAAGTCCATTAAATCGCAAATATTGAATACTTTTTTGATACTGGCTTCTGTACAGCACACCAGAATACTGTTGTTGTACTTTTTCTGGAATTCTTCTCTATCCATAATCTTTTTATTTTTAAGTTTTGTAAAATATCTATACTGATTGTCAAGAAAATAGGGGTTACTTTGATTTTCACCCCTTCTTTCCGTATACTTAATAATTCGCAACCTTCTGTCGGGTATTGGCGACGAAAGTCTTGTTGTTTCCGGACAGCTTTATCGGACCCAGGTTCTCCCAGTCACCGTTTGCCCAGGTCTTCGTTATGACAGAATCTATATACTTGTCCATATTCTCCTTGATAAGCTTCTTTGCAGGTGCCAGGGAATGGAAGGTGAACATAGGGCTTGTCTCTTCGCAGTCCACATCGTGTTCCCACTTTTTCAATTCCTTGTTGAATCTGTCACCCTTGTACTTTATTGTTACGGGTTCACTGAAATATACTGTATAGGTCTTCATTTTGTTCTGCTTTTTTGCTGGTTATTGATTGTCTGTAATATTGTTCCCTTGCTGCCTTCGCTATCGCTTCCCCGTATTCTTCCGGGCTTGCCAGGTAAGGTATCTTGAAAAGTTCCGATACGAGTTCGAGCTTTTCCTTGTTTGTCATTCTCTTTGCTATGTCCTTTACGAGAGTTACTCCGTTCATGTCTACATATTCCTTGTATGCTTCATGGAGTTCTCCGCGTTCGTCCAAATCGTTTATTATTCTTCTTGTAGGGAAGCAGCGCAGTATTTCGCTGATATAGGTGTCGTCCCCGTTCTTCTCTATTTCATTATAGATAGGGTCAAATGAATATTCGTCCATAAACTCCATCACCTTTTCTGCGATTTTCTTTCCTTCCAGTTTTACTTTGGGGCTTGCCATAATCTTTTGTTTTTATTTGTTTGACATCTTGTTTCTTATCACAACGCAAATATAAGACCTTATTTAGACATAAGCAAGTGCTTATGTGCTTTTAACATATAATTAACATATAAAAGGATATAATAAAAGCCAGCTATTTATCACAAACTGCTGGCTGTCAATTAGATATTAACTACTAATACTCAAAAAATAAACATAAAGTTTTTTGTTTGATTTTAAATCTCGTAGTCCACATCCCATGTTATCGAATCCAAAGATACGAATTTATACCCGGTTTCCTCTTCCAGGACTGATTTTATTTTCTCTACTTCCTTGTCTGTAGGAGGAACCTGCATTATTTCCACATCCATAGGCACATGTACCTGTACCGTTGTGTCCTCGTCCATTCTCATTGTTGCGATTGCTACTATCATACTATTTATTATTATAGGGTTAATTAATCATTGTATTCTTCCGGTATCGGTTCGTTCTGCATCCATTTCACGTACAGTCTTTCCATACAAATGTCAATTTCTTTTAATGCTTGTTGTTCGGTCAGACCATATTTTTTTGTAAGTCTTTCCATCATGCACTTTATAACTTCTTCAACATATATCTTTACCATAACTACTTTATTTTTAATTGTTTAAATAGGTGTACTATCTATCGCAGACCGTACACCACATGAATTTTGAAAATCATAAATTAACTAAAAGTCAAAACAAAATGTAATTATTTCTTTCCGATTTCAACACCTTTCATCTGTCGTAGGCGGTTAAGAAGCCGTTCTCTTGTCTTTGATTTGGACGGTTCCTCGATTATCTCTGCCTCGACCACTTCGGGTATCATTTCTTCCACGAATTTCTTGTTTTCCGTTTCTATTTCTTTCCAGTCATAGGACTTTATCAATGCTCCAGGAAGCATGACTTTTTCAGACCCTAATACCGGGTTGCTTGCAAAGCCGTTAAAGTCCTTATAATAGGAGGTGCAGAGCTGGTGCATCAGTATTTCGGGCCTTATTCCCGATTTTGCGGCTACCATACCCACTATCAGACTGTTTACGGGGATGTCGCGCATTACACGGCTTATGTTCTCCTCGCCATGCAGTGTCGCGTTTATATCTATTTTTCCGTCAACTGTAAGTTTAATTTCATTACCTTTTACTTCCTTCCGTGCGGCTTCCAACAAGGCGCGTATTTCCTTTAGGATATTGAGTGCACTTCCCACGTTTCCTTTGCTCCAGAACTCTTCATATTTTAACTGTAAGTCTGTCATACAGTCATTTATGATTTCCAGTCTTCCGGCTTCCGTTGCCACCTTATAGCGGTCTGAACGCATCACGTACTTGCTTTGACGTGCTTCTATCAAGGATTTATGGTTGTTGAAGAATTTTACCAAATCTTCTTCTCCCAGCGAATAACCTTCCTTTTTCCGGATAATTTTAATAATATCCTTGGGGTTGTGCATGGAGCCGAATAAGTCCAAAAGCATAGGGGTGAGTTTGGCAAGTGCCTTTGCCTTGTCATTGTGTAAATCGAAAGCATGGAAATACTCGCTCTTTACCCTGTGGAATTTGGCAAGAAGGGGCAACATCACGTTTGTACGTATTTCTGTAGCATCATTTATTGCTTCCTGGGACGCTCCACGTTTCGCCATGATACCCTTTATGTTCACGAGCTTAAGGTCTATCACGTAGGTGTACCCTTCGTTTCCTTCGTACTGCATGAAACGGTCGGGGTGTTCGTCAAGCTCCCTTCTTACCATCTCATAAGCTACATACTTGTCCTGCATATAGGGAGAAGCAATAAGCACGAAATCGGGCGCATCTTTTAATATGTCCTCTTTAGTATATTCTATCTTTTTTGCCATATATAGAAGTTTTATCCACAAAGGTAAGTTTTAATAGGGAAATAATCAATAGTTATTTCACCAAATCAATACCATGTACACGAAACTAAAACTTCTTCCTTTTCCTGTTCAACGAATGAAACCTCCGGTTCCACATTTTCACTGATTGTTGATTCAAACCACAGCATTTCTTCCGGTTTCGCTGTCATATCCGGTTCCGCAAATTTTTCTCTGTCCATCGTAATACATTTCTATTTCGTTTTCTGCTAATGTAAGTTCCCACGGCTGTAACAACAAGTCCATTTTCATAACTTTGCATTGAGGCATCCATACCCTATCATTATTATACTTCACGTTCTGGACTGCGTGCACATCCACTTCGACAAAATAGCGGTTCTCCTTTCCGATAACAACGGGTTCAAAATTGACCGCATAGCATGCCATCTTATGCACAAAATCTTTTTTGTCCTTGTATTCCAAGACAAAATTGCATATAAACCCGTCGTTATTGTCGTTATAAGTCTTCGTAACCTTCTTTTGATAGAGGTAAGCGATTATTTTCTGTATCATTCTTTAGTTCCTTTTTATTGTTTTCCACGATACCCTGTATCAAATATCTTTGATATGCGCTAAAAATAAACCTGTCCAATAAAGGGCACGAATCGTTGTTTTCGTATCTCTGTGTATGATTCAGAATAAAGCTGTCGTCCGTGTTTTCCGTTTCGTACACAACACGTTCTTTATTGTTGTCATTGTCCCTATAGGCAATACTTGTCTTTACCTTGTATTCTTCATCTTCTCCTTCCGACTGAATGTTTATTGTTATTGTCTCATTCAGTTTATACCTTGTTGGGCTTAAAGTATGTTTCAATTTTTCAATACTTATATATTGATACGAACGGTTAAGGGGCGAATTAATTATAATCACATCTTCCTTGTCTATCTTGTGCCATCCGCAACTTTCATTGGAATATGAAACAATGGCATTCCCAGTCTTTCTGTTATACCCTACAAGCATGGAAATACGTCCCATGTCCACCTCTTTTCCGATATGATTTTTGATATACGCTACCGCTTTAGCAATAAATTCACCTTCTTTTGTGGGGATAGCTACATGTCCTCCCATCACATAATCCCACTTCAAATAGTAATATTCTTTGGGGAAATAGAGGGGGTGAATAATCTTTACAAAAATTTCATCATTATAACTTCCATATCTCACTCCCCATTCTATAAGGACTTCACTGTTCGTTATATCCACTTCCTTTTCATCCGCTATTTCCTGCAATTGCTGCAATACTTGTTCCGGTGTGTATTTACATATAAGCTTGCTATTGTATATGTATTTCCCATTATATTTTCTTCCTACCCTTGCATGTTTTTCAAACGGCAAATGAATAGAGTTTTCCGGTCTGCTTACCGTCTCTTTGAAAATTCTTTCTATGTCTTCTACTTTCATAATCGTATTGTTTTAAATATCCCAATCTTTTAACGCCATTTCCAGGCATTGGCTTATACTTAATTTCGGGTCTTCCTTTAGGTATTCAAGCGCTGTAACAGCTACTTCCGCTTCCATCCCATATCTGGCAGCCTTTATCATACATTCCAGCCAGTAGGTTCTTTCTTCCGTATAGGTCATTCTTTATCCTCCTTATACTTTTCTACCAATTCCAAATTTTGCGGAATGAACGCCCTTTGTTCACCGTCTATCTTCAAATGATAATAGCGGTTACTTTCCGTTCCGCATATACTTGCCACTTCTGTAATCTGTCCGATTAGCATCATATCAGAACAATGGAGTATCTTTACCTTGTCGCCTACTCCGAATTTCTTAGTTTTCATAATTCTTTTCTACTTTATAGTTAAACGCTTCCAAAAATGCCTCTACTACCATTTTGTTGAGTATAGTTTCTTCCTGGTGCGTATAAATAGGGATAAGATGGTGTTTCCGGCACCACATATCCATCATCTTCGATTCTGCAAACTGCCACAAAAGCTTTTCATAACTTTCTTCCGTATGCACCTGGGTTTCTCCTTTGGGGTTGGTTATTCGTATCATAGTATTGCAATTGTGAAGGGCTTTTAAAAGCCCTTCTTGTTAGAAATTCAAACAACAAACAGACATATCGCATTCCTCGTCGTATTCGTAGCCAAAAAGTTTTCCTTTGAAGTAGTTCTGCAATCTTTCAAACGCGCTTTTGTTTTCTTCATCCCAAGATATCGTTATCATGTTAGCACGGGCAAAAGTTATTTCAACACTAACTTTTGCAACCTTTGAAAGAGTGTTTTCTAACATTTGTTTCTTGGCTTTAAATACTGAATTCATAATCTTATCTTTTTACTTGTTTGACTTATCGTTTTCCTTATCACACCACAAAGATAAGATTATGTTATAACATACGCAAGTGCTTATGTGCTTTTAACACTGTTTTAACATATTACTCCTTCTCCACATATTCGATTATAGGAGTTTCCTCTATCTTTGTCAGTCTGCATGTGCCTACACAATCCTGCATGTATTCCAGCGCTTTAGTAGAGGCTTTCACGAAGTCTTCTTCTTGTTGCAATATAATCATCTTGTACTGCTTTATCTTTCCAGAAACGGTTACCTCGCTATATACGCCCGTGCATTTGTACCATCTTCCCCCGTGTTCCTCATTACGTTTTACCGAATCTATAATCACCTCCTTAATAGGAGATATGGCAAAGTCCGCATCTATATTGAACATCCCGTACCCAGTTGCCATTGTTTCAGCGTCCATGTAATTTTCCGCTTGTACGGCTATGACATCGACAAACTTTTTATAATTACCGTTTGTCGAATTCGGGTCGGGTGCCATATAGGTAAACGTACATTCAAATATCATTCTTTCCCCTCCTCTTCCTGTTTGAGACAAAGCACGCATATAGGGACTGCCGGATATTGGCATACAAGCGGAATACAAGCCGTTTCCGCGTTTCTGTTCTTCCCTCTTATCCTTCGTATCAAATCATTGAATTCTTCTTTTTCCACGAAAAGATATAAAGGATGTACCTTATAATCCTTATCCTTCTGTATCATTATCTTCTGCTGTTCCATGTGGATATTCAGCATTTCCTGGGTCGGCAAATGGTCCTCCAATCCCGTTACTTTATTTGCACACACAAGTGATACACTCTTTCCCGGTTCTATTACGGGAATATACATTTTCGGCTTTTTCATAACTTCATATATTTACCTTTGTCAATTCTTTTTACTTCTCCTTTACTCATTTTCTTTAATAGGAAGTGGTCTATTCCACTTCTAACGGAACCAGGGTGGAAATCCTTTATCTTGGTGATTAATTCAATCCGACAAAATTCGGTTCCTGGTTTCATCCGCTTAAATTCGCGGTCTATTTCCGTATATACGGTTTTCTTTGGTTCATCGTCAAACATTGCAATATACAAGCTCCTTTCTTGCTCTGGTTATAGCCACAAACAATAAACATTTTTCATTATATAATGCTTCTTCCGTGTTCGCATACTTGCTGGGTATCAAACTCTTGTTCAGCAAGAAAACACGGTCTGCCTCCAGTCCTTTAGACTTGTGGATAGTGGATAATACGATACCTTCCGTATCGTCCTTATATATCTCCTTTATATTGTCTTCCAACTTCTTCATATCTCCCCAGTTCTTGTAAAGCATTTTCAATATAGTACACTTTTCAAGAAGGGTTACATAGGAAGGGTTATTTTTTGCCTGGATATCAGTAAAACCCCGTTCTTTGAGTTCCGAAATTTTCTTCTCGCACATCGTGTCCAAGTCTTCAATATGTTTTATCTTATCCACCAACGCCACAAGTGCATCACCGTAATCCTTACCTTTTATTGTCGCTTTCTTTCCCATTTCTAACAAATAGAGAAAGACAGTTGCCAAAGGTAGGTTGTTCCGGCATAGAATAAAATCCCCGTTTTCCGCTTCGTCAAACTCTCCTTTTCTTACAATACCGTCTATCGCATTAGGTGCAGCAACAATCCCGTTGTTAAAAACTTTTCGAGCTTCTTCGACTATGTTCTTGCCGCATCTGTATGTAATATCCAACGGTAATACTATGGTGTTGGGATAAGATTGCAAGGACTTGAAAACCTCTAAAGAACTCCCCTGGAAACCGTATATACATTGCCTGGAATCACCAACAACTACAAATCGACCGCTTTTCTTTATATAGCGTAAAGCAAGCTCTTTTTGTAAGGTATTCGCATCTTGTTGTTCGTCCAAGGTAACAATATCATATTTAGGGAAATCCTCACTATCAAGTAGTTGGTAAGGGAAATAAAGCATATCAGTAAAATCAATGTTAATTTCTTTTACTGAATTTATCTTCTTCATTTCCTTGTGCCAGGCATTTCTAATTTGTTCCATGTCCCCTACCATACGTTCCTGGAATTCGATATTCTTTTCAATACAGATACCCGGTATTTCCTTCTCGTAATCCGTAATAAGGTTGACCCTTATGTAGTTCCATATTATTTGAATCTCGAATAGGTATCGAATCTGCTGCTTCACGTCCATATCCTTTGTGTCCAGAATTTTCTTCCCGATAACAAAGCATTTATTCTCGTTGATTTTCGGTTTTATACGGAAATTGGAAAGCAGCACGCGCAAACCTTTAGAGTGAAAGGTGTTGACGTCTATATGGGACGGTAAACGTTCCCTCAATTCTTCCGCAATGCTTTTGTTGAATGCCATAAACAGAACCTTTTTATTAGGTGGTGTCCTTCTGCAACACTCCACTATGCAAGTTGTCTTGCTGCTGCCTGCTGTTGCTTCTATGGCAATGTTTTTCCGTGTATTTTCGTATGCGTCGAAAATGGCTAATTGTCTGTCACTCCATTTCATCTTGTAAAATAGGTTAACTGATTGATATAATCTACCAATGATTTATAGTCTTTTTCGCGCTTCATGTCCATTTTCTTTTTAACTACACTTAGAACATCACCGAATTCTATATTATTGTAGAAAACGGTCCTGTTGTAGTCTATCTTATTCATTACCCATATGTCTACGTCCACATCCTCTATCTTTATACGATATAGAGGACTTGTTCCCGGATATTCGGAAAGGATGTCGCTTTTCATGTCCTTGTTTATCCCTGCCATTGTCTTTAAAACGCGTAATGAATCGTCGCTTATCCCTTCCATCTCTATATCAAGGTCGTGTGGTTCCACATTGAAACCATGTATATACATAGCCATACTTCCACCCACAACCATGCGTTTACACTGCAAATTGTTCTTTAATACGTTCAAAACTTTAAACAATTTGTTAACTTTCTCTTCTTTAGTCCAAACAAAATCTTCATTCATAATTCTATCATTTTATCAAGTTCGTAATTATCAAAATTCTTGTAATCTGCCAGCATGTCGGCCACATGATTTCCGTATATTATAGGGTTGTTTACATCCTTTTCATGCCCTCGGACTTTCATAAACCGTACGACCATCCGTCTACGCTCGCATAGTTCTTGTTTTATTTTTTCTATAATATCCTTGTTTACCGTCGGTCTTAATTCCGGGTCTGTCATACAGCTAACCGCATACTGGCTATCGCTCCATATCGTAACCTTTAGAGGTACATCCTTTTTCATACTCTGCACGGCATGCAATATCGCCCTTAATTCACATCTGCTTATGGTGGTGTCGCTGTATCCCTTGGAAATAAAGTATTCCTTTCCTTCTTCCTGGATATACACACCGCAACCGCCAAGACGTGACTTCCATTCACAACTGCCGTCGGTAAATATTGTTATTTCTTTTCTTTCCATTCTTTCAACTTCTTTATCAGTGCAATATCCATTGAATCGTCACGGCTTACCTGTACGTCAATGCCCTTGTTGACCGCATCCGTTACCTTTATCTTTCCGTCCAGCAATTCGCGTATCTGCATATCTATTGTGTCACTGGACAACAAAAAATAGACGTTCATTGTCTGCGTCTGCCCCATGCGGTCTATACGCCCGGTTGCCTGCTCCAGTTCTGCCGGGCGTTGCGGCAATTCGATAAACGCCATATTGTAACAATATTTCTGTAATCCGTCTATACCCGTGGATAATGATGCAATGTTGGCAAAAAGGAAAGTCTTTTCTTTCTTCCATGTCTCAACCTTCCGCATCTTCTCTTCCGTACCGTATTTCCCGGTCACAACCTCACTGTTCTTGAACTCCTTTCCAAGCCTTTCCAGTATGTCGGTCGTGATACCGAACACTATCATTTTCTCGTCCTCGTTCGCCTCGCTCCACTCCTTCAAAAACTGGATAATAAACTTTATCTTTCCGTTTATAGACAGCTTTTTCAATCCAGACAACCTTACAAGCTGCTCCGCACGTATGGCACGTTCTGCCGCCTCTATGTCAATATTAGCCAGCCATTCGATAAAATCCTTTTCTGCCTTCCGATACTCCTTTTTATTGGTTATCGGCACATTCACCGTCTGTTTGATTATAGGCGGCAATTCGTTCACCACGTCGCGCAATTCTTTCCGGAAATAACAGTAATGCTTTATTACCTTGTTCAGTTCCATCGTACACGAAGCCCCGGTACATACAAGTCCAAACCGCGTTTTCTTTGCAGCGCAATATCTGTAGAGATAATATAACGAATCCGGGAATATCTCTTTAAATCTTCCAAGAATTCGTAATATATTGATAAGCTCCTGGGGTCTGTTCATAATTGCCGTACCACTTAATCCTATGGTTTTTTCTGCATTCTCCACGATTTTTTGCACGCATTTAGAGCGTATAGATTTCGGGTTCTTACATAGGTGTATTTCATCGATTACCGCTAATCCCCATTTCTTGGTAAGGGAACGGCTGTAACGAAGTTTTACTTCTTTCTTACCTTCCTCCTTTGCGCTGCGTTTGAAAAGATAGTCATAATTTATTACCGTAACATCCGCTTTCCAGTCCGTGTTGGTCTCGTCCTTTGAATCAATCACATGTACCGTTCTGTTAGGGTTACACAACTTCCATTCGTTGACCCAGCTTTGTTTTACCGTTGCCGGACAAACCACAATGCAGGGGAATAGGTTAAGCAATTCTGCCAGTGCTATGGACTGTCTTGTTTTCCCTACGCCCGGACCGCAACCGTTAAGGCAATTGCCATGATTAACCATATAGGACACGCCCTCTATCTGATAATCCCTTAGATGTAGCGGCAATCCCAGGTAATCGAACATTTCTTTCAACTCCTTTTCATTTACAAGGGACTTGATTTCCTTTAGGGGGATTTCTATCTGTCTTTCCGGTTTTTCGTTCTTGAATCCGTTACCCTCCAAGAAATATTTTAACATTTGAGATTTTTCTAAAGAAGGTTCAAAATACCACTCTTTCAAAGCCGGGTTATATTTGGCTCCGAAATCACGTTTCATTTTATTTACAAAATTGGCGTTATAATTAAAGCCAATATAAACGTAGTCCTTATCTCTATACCAATATCTCATTACCAAAAGATTTACAAAAATAAGAGGCTTATTTTCTCAAATCAGCCTCTCCCACTATGTCAAACAAACAAAAGAAACTCAATCAAACATTGAATTTTTCCTTAAATTCCTCAAACGTGAAAACGGGTATTCCGTATTGTTCCGCTTTCTTTTCCTTGATGGTTCCCAATCCTTTTTCCTTCACCACCAGGCATGTTGTTTTCTTGCTTACAGAAGAACCTATCTTATGCCCCATGTCCGTTAATTTCTTTTCCGTATCGGGCGAACGAAATCCGGTAAATACAACCGTCATTTGTCCTTCAAAGGTCTTTTCTTCCAATCCGTAATAAGTTATAGGGATATGTGCGGAATCATCATCGTTCACCCACCAATCTTCAATACCTAAAACAAATGCTAAAGCTGTATTAAATCCGACACCTTCAACTTTGTCTTCAATGTCAGCCGCCCAACTTTCATCACATTCTTTTGCAAAATCAGCTACATCTTTACAAGTATATAACTTTAATCCGTCAAGAATTTTTTGGCATGTCTTTTCGGCTATTACACCCCCAAATTTATTATAGGCTGTCAATAATTTTGCAAAGTTCGTACCTTTCTTTTTTAAGTTTTCAAACTGTCTTGACAGTACCTTTGCACCTACATTTCCTATGCCTTCAATCTTCTTAAGGTCTTCCTCTGATAATAGAAGAATGCTATCCGGTGTCTTGTAGCCAGCGTTAAACAGTTTCTTTATTGTCGGTTCTCCGAACTCTTCAAAATCTAAAGTGTTGAAAAAATATACACATTTGGCAAGCATTACACCGTCACAATTTTTGTTGAAACAAATCAAGTCCACATTGTTTCTGTCCATCTCCAAAGGTTTCCCACAAACGGGACACTTGTCGGGCAAACAACTTTTTAAAGTAGGCCAAGACACGGTAAATATATGTTTCGGTATCACATCACCGGAACGGCAAATAATGACACGTGAACCTGGCATAATAAAATTATCCTTTACATAACGGGCATTATATGCTGTACATTTGGAAACCGTAGCTCCGCACAATTCAACGGGTGTAATGTCAATTACCGGGGATAATCTACCGTCCTTGGAAATCTGCCATCTTACATTTTCTACCTCCGTTTCCTCTCTTTCCGACCAATCGGGGTTTTTATAGGCAATTGCATAACGTGGGTTGCCGTTCGGCAATCTTCCAAGCTCTTTTCTTATTTTTGCGCTATCCACGTCTATAACAAGACCATCGCATTTGTAATCATTTGTTATGCCCTTGAAAATATTGTCCATATATTCATTAAACATCTTTTCGCTATGAATGATTGTTTCTACGAATGTTTCTACATAACGAACTTTTACAGATGAATTGTCATTCATAAAGGCAATCATGCTTACCTTGTCCCAATCCTCGTTAGAATATCCATACCTTACATACTGCACATCCCTCATATTCGGAGATACAGTAGGAGAATTGACAAGACCTGCTACCGCATTTCTCGCTGACTTGTAATTTGTCCGCTTCTTTAATGTCAAGAAAGTGGAATTACGGAAAATGGCTTCTCCGAAAGTATAATATCCTTCTGTCCTTTTCACGTCCTTAAATCCGTGGTTAATCATCTGTTCAAAATGAGAAGTACAATTCTGTCCTACCTCGCCATTTCCGCGCGTCCACGCCTTCTTGTTATATTCGTCCACGCATAAGGAAATTCCATCAAATTTAGGAGTGATAATCAGTCGGTCTTCATTTTTCAGTCCACATGACTTTACCCACCTTACAATCTCGTCATAAGTTTTTACCTTTTCCAGGCTGTACATGGGGATAGGAAGGGTTTCTTTTCTTCCCGAAACCTCGTCATTAACCCCTTTCTTGAACCAATCCGCATCTGGGTTGACCTCATGCAATTGTTCTACAAGCGCGTCAAATTCCGCATCCGTTATTTCCGGTTCGCCTCTACGATAGGCGTTGTTATATTCTTTTATTTTACCCTCCAATACTTTAGGGTCTAAATTCGATTTAACCATATTATTATAATTTTGAAAGTTCTGCACGTAATTTTTCTATATTGTCACATTCATTCCTCTTAACATCTTCTTTAGAAGTTTCCGTGAGAATAACATACGCTTCTGGGAAATTATCTTTCAATTTTTTTGTTGTATTGATATTTTCAAGTGCGCATTTTGTCCGGTTTTTGATATTAGATGCTTTCCTATCTAACTCAATCATTCTATTGACAAAAAGTTTTGCTTCCGTCGAATTTTTCAATTCTTCAAATTTTGCATCAGTTATAAACGAATATACAAAATAATTTACTTCAATATAACTTACTATATTGTATATTCGTTCGCGTGTAAAACTTACCAGATAAATACATTCTTTGGTTTTTACTACATTAGGGTATTTATCCATAAATTCAATAACATCTTTTGGTAAATTTTTCTTGAAAAATTCGTCGGCAAATCTTCCAAAATCTTCAAATTCTTTTCTTGATTGTTCTACAATAGGCTTGATTATGCTTTTTGCAATCCTATCTTTTTCACTAATCGTTAATCTTTCGCTTGCCATATCAAAATTCGTTTTTCTTGTTAGCAATAAAGTAAATGTAATCGTCACTTCCGAACTTAAAATCCTTTCTCGGTCTTCCCTGTAACCGGGTATCTATTCCGATAGGGTTCAATTCAGACAACTGGAAAGTAAGGTGCTTAACATCTTCCGTTATATCCACCGCTCCGCGTACCTCATTGAAAGGGTTATCCCTTGTCTTCGTAGCAAAATTTTCCACCAGGAACACCTTGTATGTTCCTAAAAAATTCACTGTTATAAACTTGTATCCCGTGAGAGCTACAAGCGTCCATATATTTTCTATTAATTCGTTCACTATCCAAATCTTTTAAAGTCATTCACATAAATAAGATAATCCTTCTCGTAGAACTTCCATCCGTCATACATTCTGTCAAGATAATTTTTAATCATCCTCATGCAAGCGGCTTTCATATAGTTCTTTTTCTTGTTTCTTTCAAGATAAGCGTCCAGTTCCTCATAGTTGTATGTCTCATCCTCATTAAAGACTTTAGAGTCGTCAGTATCGAAATTTCTGATTTCGTTTATCTTCTCGTAAATACTGTTCTTAAGTTCTTCAAGTGATTTCATAACCTTATCTTTTTTATTTGTTTGACTTTTCATCTCTTAATCTCACAATGCAAAGATAAGATTATGTTATGAGATACGCAACTGCTTATGCCATTTTAACACTGTTTTAACATATCACCCACCGAAAAAATCCTTAGTCATTTTATCTCTTTTAGCCTTTATAACCTCGCTAATACCGTCTTTTTCAAGACCTTTCTTGTATCTATCTTTGAGAATAGAGGCTTTATTTTCGTTGGACTGGGAACCAAAAGAAGCGAACGCCACGTTTATATCACCTTCACTTTCCGGCAATTCTTCCCGGTACCCCATCTGTTTTCCGCATACCTTACAATAAGGCACATTAATAGGCACGGTTCCCTTGTCGGTGTACTTAAACATCGGGCGCGTCTCTATAATTTCCTTCCCGAACTCCGTGCATTCCTTGTTTTCACATTTCCAATATATCATCTTTCTTTGTTTTAATTGGCAATCCTTCCAATACCAAAGTTACACAATCCTCGAAGCTCATAACTTTTGCACCGTCTTCTTTCCACCTGTTGATATCTTCTTCCTCTTCTTCCGGTGTCGGTCTGAATATCTTCCGGCACAATTCCCTTTGGTATTCTTTGTTCTTCTCTTTATTATCACCATACATTCGGCATTCTCCCAATGTATTATAATAATCTTCTTCCGTCATTCCTGCCTTAAAACAAGCAACCTTTATTGCTGCGTTAGGCACCACAAAACTTTTTCTTATATACTCTTCCATACCATTGTTATTTAAAATGTCTACGTCCATATTCAGCCATCAATAAAGAATCGGCAAAGTTATCATCGTCCTTTAGGCTCCTGCTGGACCGTTTTAAACTCACGTCCGGGAAAATGCGGTGTGCCGCAACGATACTCATTTTCTTTACGTCCTTTACTGTCTTGGTACCATCATTTTTTGTTACCATCTTTATACCCTTGTGCATGTCTGACTGCCATTTTTTAGGCGGTATCTTTGTGTAGGGTAATCCGGCAATGGCACAAAAAAATTCCGGAACGCACGAATTATAACCGAACGTAAACGTTCCTTTTGCCGAAGAACCGTATAATGCATGCACATCCTCTATTACAACGTGCCGGACTTCATACCCTTCGACAAAAGCAAGAAGTCTGTTTGCTGTTTCTATCATGTCCACCACCTTAATGTCCCGGAAAATAGGTTCAGCCTTGATAAAGGTTCCATCTTCCGCAATCATTGATACGAACCCTTTTGTTCCGGGGTCAAATCCCATAAATACTTTCACGTTACTAAAATTTTAAATTTTATTTATCAAATTCGTATTTATATCACAAAATATTTACTCTGATAGGGTTAAACGCTAACCCACTACCGATTATCTGCTGTACAACAGAATCACCAAATACTTTTCTTGCTATTCCGATTGAACCGTTTATGTCCGCATTAATCAGTTGATTTACAGATGATTGGAATAATCCACGTTTCTTTCTTTTTCCAAGGTAAATATCATGTTTTTCAAGAGTTTCAAAAGCCAAATGGTCTACTTTAGATGTATAACTTTCTTCCGTTATTTTTACATCAATACCAACTAACTTTGCCTTGTAGGAGATTTTGTCAACAAGACTTGAAAAAGGAATATCGACAAATTTCTGATTGTTTTTCTTTCCAAGATTTATGTTCTGTTTCCAGTTCTTGTTAAGACCTATTATTATCGTACCTATATTGTTTTTCTTACAAAAATTAATGATAAACTTGCTTATTTTGTGCATCTTATCGTTAATCCAAAGATTGCGATAACAAATCAGCCTTTTCAATCTTTTTGATGTTCCTTTATCTCCCACAAAAGACATCCATTTTACTTTTGTTTTGTTGAACCATTGATTAAAAGATTTGACAACTTTTCCGTTTACAATGAAAAACTTTTGGTTTACATTGCTGGTACATGTACACAAATTGTTTAATCCCAAATCAACCGAAAGGAAATTATCTTTCTGTAAATCAAGATTTTGTTCCTTTCTTTCATAAATCACTTCCACAACATAACATGTTGCCTGTGGTACAATTCTTACTTGTTTAAGTTCTTCTTTCCTTACATTAGTTTTAATTGATTGTATAATGTTTTTAATAAAATAAATATGTTTATCTCTAATTCTGCAAGCACTGGTTGTGAAAACAATCATGTTTTGCTTCTTACCGTTTTTGTATTTCGGTAATTTGGGTTTTGAGTGAAACTTTGAAGGACTTTTCTCAAATTCCTTAACACTTCTCATCCATCCTTTTATAACTGAAAACACTTGTGCTATCACTTGTTGAGAAACCGAACAAGGTAAATTTCTGAAATCAAACTGATTTTCTCTGTTTAATTTTGTTGAAAATTCATATTCTTTCAAATAACTATTTGAGAAAATGCCTTGCCGGACATTATACAAAACATAATTGTACAATAATCCGGACTTGTGGCAAACTTCCTCAAATCGATTATCCTTAATAATATGTCTTTCAACCAGTCTCATTTATAATTTACACCTCCAGTCTTGATATTCCGTTTTCTTTTATTACTTTAAGTTGCTTTATCTCGTCATTAAGCTTTGGTACATGCGTAACAATCAATATTGATTGTTTCAAAAACTCCGTAGAAGCTATTATATTTTCTATACCCAAAGAATCGCTGCTTTCCAACACTTCGTCCAGCAATAAAAAATCCATACCCCCGTATTGTTTTGTGGCATTAATCATGCTTTGTATTGCAATGATAAGAGCCACTTCCACACGTGCTTGTTCACCGCCCGAATAGAAGAAAAAGTTTTCCATTTCGTCACGGAAAACATAGGGTGTTATCTCCTCTTTCAATGCTCCGTTCGCGTTCCGTTTGAAGCCTTCAATCATCAGCCTTAAATCGCTTTTCATCTTTTTTAATACATCGTTGGCTGCGCTTTGGATATTCTTTATCTGCTCCATTGCCAAATACATCTTAAAGTCCTTGAATCGGCTATCCCATTGCTGTACCTTAAAAATACCGTTCTTTATGTCAAGAATTTTTTTGTTGCCTTCCTCTATGTCCTTGGAAAGTTTTTCTACCGCCTTTTCCTGGTCTTTAATAGAGGGTCTTTCCGCTTTCTGCTTTTTCAGCTCCTCTATATACCCGGTCTTTGATTCAATAAGGGAACGGTTTGTTTCAACCTCTGAACGCATCTTTACAATGGAATTTTCATACCCCTTCTTTTCACGTTCAAATTCCCTTATCCGGTCTTCAACCTCCATCATTTTATCAACCACCTTTCCACGACGGACACGCAATTTACGTTCTTCCTCTTCCGTCTCTTTCCGTACATCCTGGTATTGAGAGATAAGGTCCTCCAGTTCATTTATAGAGGCTTCATATTCATTCTTTTTTACCGTATTCTTGTCAATGACTGTTTTATAAGCCTCTTTGTCAGCCTCCAATTCTTCAAAATCCTTGTCAGCATCCATAAAAAACTTATGATTGCAGTTAGGGCACACAATGACGCCAGAAAGCAATACTTCAACCTTCTGTAATTTCTTCTCATAATCAGCTAATTTCAATGCGTAATCTTTACGCCTTTCCTCCTTGTTCGATTTGTCTTTCTTCAATCCGGCTATTTCCGTGTCTATCTCCTTATAGGTGTCCTTGTAAACATCCATATCGAAGCTTTCAAGCTCCTTGTTCACTTCTTCTTTCAGCTTTACAATCCCTTCAATATCCTTGTCTACACCTTCGATATTCTTTTCCGCTTTGGGAATGCGTGTCTTTACAAGGTCTTCATTAAGAATTTGTAAAGAATATATTTCGGACTGAATTTCGCCTATTACACCCTTTTTCTTTTCTTCCGGGTCTTCGTTCAACACTTGCTGAATCTGTTCCTCATAAGCTTGTTTCTTGCCTTCTGCGACATTTTTCAAACATTCTTCTTTGTGCAATTCTTGTTCCAATATTCCAACCTTTTCAGAAATCACACCTTTTGTTTTGTCAATATTGGAGAAATTGACAAAGCGGCTTATTAAGGCAAGTTTTTCGGTATTGGAAGAACGAAAGAAAGACGAATAATTACCCTTTGTTACGATATAGTAGGACTTGGCGTCTTCCGGTGTAATCTCAATCCAATTAATCACGTATTTATTCGCGTCCAACACTGTAGCTACTGTTACGGGTGTCTCCGTATCATCTTTCTTTAAGGTTAATGATACTTTGGAAGAACTTTTCAACGGAATTGTACGCTCAATTATCAGCGTTTCTTTACGTTTTTGACAAAATATTTCAACTTTGGTATAAGCTTCTTTCGTTCCTTTACGTATCAGTTTCTTGTCTTCCTTTCCTCTTAAATTAACGCCATATATCGCGTAGAACAAGCCTTGTGACAAACTTGATTTTCCGCTACCATTGGAAAGCTGGTCTTCCTCGGTTCGGTTCTCTCCAGTCACTCCTAAAGTCTGCTTTGTAAAGGTGTAATCAAGTTCTTCAAATGACAAAAAATTTCTTAATATCAATCTTTCGGGATACATAACGTCTCTATCAATTTATTTTTAATTTCATTAAACAAATCCTTATCCGATAACGCTTTTTTAGCGTTATCCATTCCCTGTCCTAAACGTGTCTCGCCATAGTAAAACCAGGCACCCTTTTTAGAGCAAATTCCCTCTCTTATAGACATATCTATAAGCTCCTGTACCGTATCAAATCCTACACCGTATTCCAACATTACCTGGCATACACGGAAAGGGGGTGCAATCTTATTCTTTACAACCTTTATTTGTGTCTTATTGGCCGTTGCCACTCCATCGGTCTTTTCCGTGCCTATACGGGCAAATTCCGCTCTTTGAGTAGCGTAGAATTTAAGTGCTTCGCCTCCTGGTGTGGTTGTTGTAGGACCGAATCCCATACCCCCGATTTTCTGCCTCGTCTGATTGATACATAGGAGGATGTTTCCGTTTTTCTTACATACGTTTTTTAAGATACTTAACTGCTGTGACATAAGGCGCGCCACAAGCGCTATCTTTGCATCTCCTGCCTCACCCTGCAAAACAGCTTCCGGCACCAATCCGGCAACCGAATCAAGCACTACCAATCCGATTTCCGGCACCTCCAGCATCTCACGCACGATTTCAAGCGCCTGTTCCGCACTATCCGGCTGCGACATTATCCACTTGTCGCGGCTTAAATCAACTCCAAGTGCTTTTGCATATTCCAGGTCAAGTGCTTGTTCTGTATCTACATACCCCACCGCTTTCCCAAGCGTTTTCTGTACGGATGCACTTAGATGCAATGCCGCAGAGCTTTTGCCGCTCGAAAATCCTCCGTATATTTCGTGTATTCTTCCAAGCGCAAAACCGCCTCCCAATATTTCATCTAATGCCATGCTGCCGGAAGACACAGTGTCTACCTTTATATCGTTGCCTACTACCGCTTCCTTTCCGAAACGTTTCTCTATTCTTCCAAATAATTCTTCCAATCCCATTATAACACCTCCTTTAAAATTTCCATTCCTTCATTATAGGAGTAATCGTTCTGTTCGCAAAATCCCTTGAATTTTTCTGCAATATCGGAACCGGACAAAGCTTTGATTTCTTCTGCTGTCTCCACCTCTTCCGTTTCCAGTTCTACGGACTTAACTTTGACATCCACACCAAGCTTTCTATACTCTTCCTTGTCAATGGAGGAAATTGCATCTTTCGTACCTACGAATTCCACGCGCACAAAATCTTCCTTGTTTTTCTTCTGAAAATCTTTTACAATCTTATCCGCTTGCTTGAAAGTCGTGTTTTCCAGGTTCACGGTGACTTTTCTGTACCGTTTTCCTTTTGACGGAATAAACGCGTATGTCAAATCATCATCCAATAACCAAAACCCCTTTTTATCATCTTCCCCGAAATTGTTCTGGGTGATGCTTCCCAAGTGCACGATATTCTTTCCTATTTCCTGGAAATCGTGATAATGTCCAGAAAAGACCATGCCGAAATTTTTAAACAAAGAAGGTTTTATATCACTTTCTACCTCGCTACCGTCATTATTCCTGCTTCCCTGGAAAGCGATATGAGTAAACAGTATATGCGTCTTATGATTCTTTTCCTTCAACACATCGCCCATCCCTTTTAACCATATCGCATTGTCGAAAAACGGCATAAAATAGCATATTACACCACCTATCTCGAAAGCGTCCAAATCAGTTATCAATCTGAACCCTTTATGATACTTGAACGCATCCAGAAACGACCTGTCCGAACTATAGTCACTCTTATCGTGGTTTCCAGGAATACAATATACTGTGTGTTCCATCCTCGCATACATATCAAGGATAGAGGAGAAAGCATTTAAAACGTCCTGTCTCTGTGATATACGGGAATCGAATATATCGCCAAGCCACACATGATTGGTTATACCGTTGTCTTCCGCTACGTTCAATTCCTGCCTTTGCAATTCCGTTATTTCTTCGATATTGGACGGCTTCAAATGCCAGTCTGTACTTATTATCATTTTCCCGGTCATAATGCAGTTACCTTTAATGTATTGTCAAGATTTTTCAAAACATTATCTTTCTCTACTTCCTTGTCAAAATAGAAGCTTTCCCAGACATTGGATATTTTCAAAGCGATTCTGAACTTCTGAGTTGACTGTGAATATCCCTCGTCATTGTATCTGCTGATAGAGGTAATCTTTATCCTCTTGTTATTTATCTGCACAAACATTTTACTACCAAATTAAATAAGTTCCACTTAATCCTACAAACACATCAAAATCCTTATTGAATACTCCATATCCGGCACCTACCGACACACCGAAACCGAATCTTTTCTTTTTCTCCGGTTTGGTCCACATCGTGACATCGCCTATCTTTCCGGGCAACTGAGACGTTATCTCCATACGGTTATTGTCTCCTATACGCTGGTTTGTCAATAAAAACTTGTTGGTTATATTAAAGTTAATCTTATACTTTGCCAGGTGTGTAGCCCATACCTGCAAGTCATATCCCACCGTATCGGTTTCTTCCTTGAATGTATAGAGGCTGTCCGTTTTTCTTAATTCGGAAACCTGCTTTTCCAGTCCTTCATACTTGTATTTCCATTCAAATTCCACTGCCTCTACAAGTGCTTCCTTTTCCTTCAATTGATTGTACAATTCTTTGTTTTCTTTCTTCAGTTTAGAAAAGCTTTCAGAATTATAAATTTTTGTGTATCGGTTCAAAGAATCAGTATAGAATTCTACTTCATATATCAACCTTTCGTTTTCCCTTGCCTTCTTGATAGATAGAAATAACAATACGAGTAATATTATCATTCCCGAAATGAGAATTATTCTGTAAAGATTTTTCATAATAATAGGAATAATGGAAGGGTAGAAATTACCCTTCCTTGTATGATTTATTTTGAAGTTCTTGCTTTCAAGTTTCTCAACCGTGATGCAATAGAGTTAGGAACGCTTGCTGATGCTTCCCTTTCTTCAACTGCCGTATCTTCCGGTTTCGTCTCTTCTGTTCCTTTTTCTTCGTCTTCCGGCTCTTCGTAATCCTCAAAAGGCAGTTCGCCACCTTCCTGTGCAATGTCGTACCATTTACGGAGTTCGGCTACGGTCAACTCTTCCGGTAATTCCTTGTCTTCGTAGTTATCGGCAATGTAGGCACGGAGTTCTTTTTTGAGGTTCGTCAATGTAGGATAACCGCCTGCTTTCTTTTCCGTCTTTGTTGGCTCTTCTTTCGGTTCCTCCGTTTTCACCTTCTTTGTTTCGGGGGCTTTTTTAGGAGCTTTCTTTTCCTTGATTTCGTCCTCTTCCGGAACCAATTTGTCAAGTTCTTCGAGTTTGTTCAAGAATACGTCGTCCTGGAAAATACCGTATGATTGTTCCTCGTCGATTCTTTCCAATCCTTCCAACTGCATATCCCAGTCTTTACGTGAAAATACGTCCACATACATATCATCCAGGGTAGGCAATTCCTCCATGATACCGAACACTTCGTCTGATACACGGTTTTTAGCAAAGAAATCGTCCCAAGTCTGACGCTTATTAGCATCCGGCATACCACAAGTAATGTCAAAATTTTTCTTTTTGTTTTCGTCCGTGGTGACATTGACAATCAACGGATAACCTTCGTCCGGGTCAGAAAAGATGTCAAGATTAATAATACCATCGTCAGAACCGCCTGCGCGCTCCATAGAAATGTTCTTCATTTTCTTCCACCAATCCGGGCGCAAATCAAGACGGTACACGTCATTTTCGGCCCATACATAAGCCACATAGTTAAGCATGGCTTTCATGCCCCATATCCATTGTTTTTGCTTGTTGCGATAACCGCTGATAGGATAGAGGAATTTTGCGCGCTCTTCCTTGTCCTGGATATCATTTGCCAGGTTATACACATGACTGATATAGGTCAACACTGCATCCTCGCCATTCATCCGGTTGCTGTGGATATCAGAAGTAAAGACGTCTCTTTGTCTAATTTCCTTCTTTCCGGTGTCTTTCCCGTCCTTGTCATATACCGCACACTCAATAGGCAGTTTAACCGTCTTTCTCGGCATATAGGGTTTCCCTGTCAACGACGGCAATACGCGCAATACATATCTTCCGTCTTCGTTCAGATTAAAAAATGAGGCTCTGCCGCCTTGTCCAAAACCACCGCCCATTGTTGCGGCTGCTTTTCCTACTGTTTCATCAATTGATTCTACACTCGCTTTCTTGTACTTACTTCTGTCAAATGCCATAACACAAAATTTTTAAAATTAATAATCGGTTTTCACTATCTTAAAAGTATTTATTTTTCCTTCAATAAGCTCTTTTTCAAAGTCTTGCGGTACAATCTTTGGCAACAAATTGTTAAGTTTCTTGTCCTTGCTTTGTACTGCCCAAAATAGGGTGTCTAACTTGTCTCGCTTCGATTCTATCTCAATAAGATTCATCAGATTTTTCTGATACTGTTCATTGAGTAATATAGCATCCTCCAACCCTTTTTCAGTCAGCTTAAAAGATTCTCCATCAATCGTTATTCTTCCTCCATTTGTAGCCGCTTCCCTCCTTAATTTCTTCCTCAAATTAGCTGCAAACACATCGCAAAACAGTTTCTCTTCCTTCGCTTTCTTCTCATATTCAACCTTCATCAGACCGACTTTATTAAGCAATCCAGATACCGTTACCGCCTCTCCATAAAGATTCGAGTAATTGATTGTCGTAACATCATCGAGTTCTATCTCCTCGTCCTTGTCCGGTGATACCAAAACAACGGTCTTGGTACCGATTTCTACCATAATTTTCATATCAAAAATATTTTACGTCAATACTGTAAACAATGAATTAACATTCGCCTGCAAAATATATTCTCCTCTAAACTTATCCCACACAATCACGCCATTAACCAACAAAATGTTCTTTTTACTACCCCTTAAAAACTCTCCGTATTCTTCAAACAACTCTGGAAAAATAGTTACATTTATAAACTCATAATTACTTTCCAATACTATAGTGGCAAATATACCCTTCTTGCTTTTTCTCTCTATTATCTCAATTACATAACCGCCTATCACGGCACGACGGGTTTTCTTGGAATTTGTGTCCCAAAATTTTATCTGAGACACGTCCTGGAACTCCGTTTCGTCGTCTAATTTAGGCATATGATATTCATTCACCAAATCATAATAATCAAAAAATGCAAAACCGGACGTTCTTTTTTGCTGCAACAGCCACCACCAATTATTACGTTCTTTGCGAACTTTCATAATATTGGTAAGTAAATCCTTATCCTCCAATACTTTGACCCGTTTATTCTCACGATACATCTCAATAAGCGCCAAACGGTCTTTCGGTTCCTGGATATTCTCTAATTCGTCAAATGCGCCTGCAAATATCAAGTTCTCAATGACAGATTTATTTACCGGACTACCTTTAATCACACATCGGTCTATAAATTCCTCCAAGGAGAAAAACGGACCATTCTTCTTTTTCTCTTCCGATATATATTCCTGCGCCCTTTCTCCGCATTGCTTTACTGCATTGAATGCCCAGTACATGCTGCTTGTCCGGTAATCGGACACGATATTTACATCTGACTTGTTGATGTCTACCGGATGTATCTTTATCTCACCGGACTGCTGTATTTCGTTTACATAATAGGGTATCTTTTCGTCCTTCGCAAACGAGAATGTAGCACTCCAATACTCAATAGGATAATGTACTTTAAGCCATAGGCATATATAAGCGGTCATACCATAACATACGGAGTGACTGTTACATGTTACGACACCTTCCCCAGTGACAAAGTTATGTTCCGGGTGGTCTATCTCAACATCATAGGTCGGTTCCACATCCATCACATAAGCAAAAACGACTTCCACATTTACCCTCATTCCGTGTTTATAGGTATACAACACATCTCCCTTTCTTAAAAGGAAAGCGTATTTATATCCTTCCGGTGTAGGGAATTTATGGTTTCCGGAACATCTCACTGTTGCCCCGTCGCTCGTTTGTATCTTATAGATGAAGCGTTTCCCTGCATATCTTATTCCCCTTACTTTGGTAGGAATAAATTCACCGTACTTTCCCATCGTTACTGCTGGAATGTCCTCAACTCCTTTTTCATACAGTTCTTTGATTGTTAATTCATTAGGGTAAATCTTCTCGTCTCCATGCAAGCACTTATTAAACGAATATTTCGCAAACTCCTCCATCTGTTTCCAAAGATTTTCCGCATATTCTTTTGTAACTCCTTTAGAACCGTACTTCTTTACATACCCGTTCACGAAATCATCCCCGTACTCCTTTGCTTTCTGTAATAGTTTTTTACCTAAAACTTTCCGAACTGAATCACACTTCTCTAAGTTAAAATCTGCTAATTTTTGACAAAATAACATAATTTGTTCCTGGAACAACATCAGCCCATAAGTGTTCTCCACCACTTCTTCCCCACCTATAGGCATTTCTTCCGTCCAGTCCTTTTCCCCGTTCTTCCGCAAAATATATTCATTGTGAAAATTGTTTTCTATAGGTCCGGGTCTATAGAGGGCTACACATGCAGACAGTTCGTTTATGTTTTCCGGTTTCATCTTTACACAATATCCAGATAATCCGGCTGAACCAAGCTGGAAAACATCGCCCAACCATCCTTTGCCTGCATACTCGAATACTTGTTTATCGTCCAAAGGCAAGCTGTATATGTCAACGTCTATTCCGTGATTTTCCTTTATCAAGCGTAACATTTCCTCGAACTTGTCCAACTGGATAATCCCCAAAACATCTTCCTTTAAGAAGCCTGCCTCTTCCACTTCCGAACCTTCCCAGTCCGTAACCACAAGTCCTTTTTGTGTATGTACGGGCATCCATTCATAAGACGTTTTTCCGTCCGGCAACACTACGGTTCCGCACGCATGCACTGACTGGCTTTTAGGCGAACCAAGAATAACCATCATATCATTAAACGTTTCTGTATGTTCCTTGACAAACTTCTTTAGGTCCTCTTTCCCACATACAGTCTTGAAAAACTCTTCTATCGTCTTTTCTTTATCATCTCCAATACAAGCGGTAAACCATCTGTATAACTGTACTGGTATACCGTCTGCACGCGCCATATCGGATATTGCCTCTTTTAATTGGAAGGTAGTATAGGTGCCAAGCGAACAAACCTGCTCCTTGCCGAACCGTTCTTCCATGTAAGCTTTTATCTCGTCCCGTCTTCTGCCGGGAAAGTCGGTATCTATATCGGGCATTGACCCTAATACGGTCTTTGCCCGACGCTTTATTTCAATATTTTTTACTATCATACCATTACTCGTTTATCAGTTCGTCACCTTCTTTTAACTCTTTGGCTCTAATTATCATTTCCTCGTCATTCCGGACAATCTTTATAAAGGTATTCCCGGATATTTCCTTTTCTCCATTTATCGTTATTATCTCTTCCTCTTCATGCCGAATTAAACGACCCTTTGTCAAAAATCGACTGAATAGGAGTTCGTATTCCAACGGGTTTACATTGACAATACCAAGGAGATAAGAAACGAGGCTTCCAGCGCTGCTTCCGCGGCCCAATCCGACCAAAATGTTATTGTCTCTTCCCCATCTAATAATATCCCTCAACATCAAAAAATAGTCCACTACGTCACCTTCCTCTATGATGGATATTTCCGTGTTAAGTCTTTCTGTCAGTTCCTCTTCGCTGTATCTGTCCAGTATTTCTGGATGTTCTGCCAGTCCGTCAAAGACAAGCGATTCAAACATTTCTGTATTGGAAGCATATTTCTTTTTCTCCTCTTCCGTCATTACATATTTAGGTGCGTGTCTTACCTGTGTTTCCAGCAAATAATTACAGTTTACCGATATGTAATTAAGATTTACCAAAGCTTCTTCAAACAGTCCGAAAAACTTGTCTTCATTCAATATCAGTTTTGACAATTCTTCGTAATATTCCTGGTAATTCTTCATATACTGGTTGTCACTCTCATAATTCGCAACCTTTGCCAGCCTGTTAAGCTTTTCCCTTATAGGGGCATACCGCCTTTCAAGATACCAGGCGTCACATACCGCCACGGGTTTATATACACCCACGAATTTTTTCAGATTGTCAAGATATTTTTTATCCCGGTCATTCTTCTTGTATTCCACAGTATCAAGCTGGTAATAGGTATCGTTCCATTTTCTTGACAATATGGGGAGATTTTCAAACATACATGTTTTCGGGTCAAACAACAAGAAACACCCGTCTTTCATTTCTTGCAATTCCTTTTCCGTGATAAAGCCTTTTTCGTCGACATTCAGAATCTTATTTATTTTCAGTAGGTTATTCCATCCCTCCTTGTCCTTGACTATCAGCTTTACTGTATATCGCACGTCCTTCTGCTCGTTATATACAGTAACTTCCATACCGAATATAGGTCTTATATCACTTTTTAGACACGCATTCTGAAACTTGAACGCTGATGCAAGCGTATTCTTTTCGCATATACCAAGCGCTTTTATTCCTAAAAATTTCGCTTTTTCTACCCAATCGGAATAAGAGTGCATTCCGTTCATCAATTCAAAATTGCCGTGCACACCTATATAGGTGTCAAATCTCAAGCTTTCGTCAAACAAATTTGCCTTTCCGATATACTGCAATCGGTTAAGTTTTACTTTATTCTCGTCTCCCTTTTTAAGGTAATACCATACATCACCGAACCGGAAGACATAGTTGTCGCATTCCGTTCTGTCTCCTACCCACTGGAACGAATCGTCAAAGAAAATTCCGTTATCCTCTTTGTCCCATTGGAAAGGTTCAAACAACTCGAATGTTTGCCCGTCAATCTCTATAATATAATTATCCAAAGCATTGAAAGACAGAAAGTTATCCTCCAAATATTTGATTAAATCTTTATACAGTTCATCCATATTTTTAGGGTATAAAAAGGGAGTGAAGCGTATTTACTTACACTCCCTGTGAAAAATCAAATCTAATAAAAAACGGCAAGTTTATGATTTGTCAAAATGGTTTCTACAGCAAACGGAAACAACGTTGTAATGCGTTCCCAGCTCTTTTGCAATCCGGCTGAATGACCGACCGTCATTCTTTGCAAGTTCTTCCCATACCTTATATGATATACTCCCTTTCTTGTACGGGTTTTCTCCTTTAGGTGAAAGATTGAACTTTTTCTTTACATACCCTTTTTGGGTGTTTACAGATACCTCCTTTGCATATTCTTCAAGCGTCTTTCCCTTTGCTTCCAGTCTTTCAACAACTTGTTGCAAAAGGTCTTCCTTTCTGAATCCGGAAACATTCTGTATTCCAAGCTTCCGACCAACATTTCTTAAAGTCAACAAAGAAAATTCCATACATCAGTCCTCCTTTTTCCCGAATACGGCATCTTTAATCTGCTGTACTCGTTCTTCCGTTGAACCGGAAACAGAAATGTAGGGTATTCCGTAATTATCGACAATCTGCTTTATTTTCCGGTCTATTTCTTTCTGGTATTCTTCATCTTCCGAACGGACCTCATCACCTTGCAATCTGAATGTGATAGGAAGATAGACAAGTAAAGGGAATTCATATTTTCGCTTTACAATCTGTCGTTTCTCCTTAAAGTCTTCTTCTGCCAGGTTATTATATTCCGGGTCTTTCGGGCTGCAATTATCAAAAAGCCATGAAGTGTAGGCATTCACATCAATAATACATCTGTCACTAATGGAAGGTTGTTTCATAGCATCTTCCATTATTTGGGTGTATTTGTCGAATATTTTCTTTTGTGATTCAGAAGTACCCTCCTTATTGATGGTTATTTCTTCCTCCTCAACCATCGTTCTGACAACATTCGTGTAAAACTTCCAGTTGTCGAATTCCGGTTCATTCTGTAAGGCTTTCAATAGGGTTGTTTTCCCCGTACCCTGCGCCCCGGTCATTAATATTTTATCATAATTTCTCATCTGTTGTCTCCTGCTCCATGAATTTTGTCACGTTGTTTACGCGAAAACAGTTTTTCTATATTCTGCTCGGCAATCTTTTCCGTATCAAGCCCTACGCGGTTAATCATGCTGTTTATTACCTTCCAGGCGTTTTTCCAGGCTTCCAAAACAGCTTTCTTTCTTGCTTCCGGGAATACATTCTGCTCGGCTTCTTTCCAATCGTCACGCAACCACTTTTTAACCTGGTCTGCAATCTTTCCGACTTCCACGGGCAAATCAAACACGCCTGCACCTTCCGCATTTGTCAAAGCTTCTTTCCAATCCCAACCTTCAATGTCAAGATTGCATTCTTTACGAATCATGGCAAGATACCAGAACATATCCCCGATTTCTTTAGAGATTTCTTCCGTTTCTGCCTCGTTATTGATTTTCTCGTAGGTTTTTCCCATCTCCGAACACAAACCAAGTGTTACATAAGACAAAGCCACTTTTTCATTATAGCAAGCTGTAGTAGCCGCCTTTTCTTCATACTCGAAATAATTCATATCTTTTGTTTTTAATTGTGATACAAAGTAAGAATTAAATTTTGAGATAAACAAATATTATCTCCAATTATTTTAAATCTTTCATATCAATTTCTTCTAACCATCTCATTTTGAAATAAGTATAGGGTATCTGTTCCGGTATGTCATTAACCCATATTACCACATTATCGTCATTCGGATGGTTTATCTTCACTTTATATTCCCTTCCCTTGTATATCACTATAGTGCCTGGTTTCAATAGGTGGAACCTGTCCCAGAACATAACCGACTTTTTCGTTTTCTCCGAATATTGCAAGTTCGGCAACCCGTATTCCTGCAAAAATTCCTTCAAGTAAAAATCTGAAAACGCCTTGTCACTGTCAAACATCGTACCAAGACGGAACCTTTGTTTCAAGTTCAGAATCTTTGCTTTCTTCTTCTCCGCTATGTCCTTATATATCTTCACAAGCTCGACACTTTCTATACGATTGTAAACTATCGAGCGTAATTTACAACTCAAATACTCCAATTGCAAGTTAATTACAAACTGCTCCAGACTGATTTTCCGTGATTTTTCCATGTCCTTATTTTTGACTTCAAATCTAACAAAAATTAGGATAAATGGCAAAAAATCAACACTATAAATGTCTTGTATAATAATTAATCGGTTCTGTCATATTGTCAAGCGCCCATAGGAGTTCTTCTTGTGTCGCATCCCCAGGGTCTTTCTTCTTGTCTTCCAGTTCGGCAATCTGTACATTGAAGTACCTTTGCAAGGTCATTGATACCGTCTTAATCATTTCCGGCTTGTCGGGGTCGTACATCAAAATCACGTTCCTTATGCCTGGTTTGTCCCTCAATAGCCTTATCTGGCTTAGCCCCATATTGTTACCAAACGTAAACACGCACTTTATATCCAGTGATTCATAAAGATGCAATTTCGTGTCAACCGATATATAGTCAAACATCCCTTCCACGATTATAACCGTGTCCGTCTCGTCCGTTATATTGTCATACCCTCCTATCACATGGGAGAATCCGTCTCGCGAATTTTCGTACCTCAATACAAGCTTTTCTTTACCCTCCTTAAACCTTTGAAGGTTTTCTTCGTGCCAATCCTTACTTTTCTTTGAACGTGCCAGCCATGCGACTAATTTGCCGTTCATGGTAAACTGGAATATGAACTTATCATGCAGCTTTCTTTCGAGAAAGAATTTTGTTTCTGCCGGACGGAATTCTTCATAATATCTTTTTACAAAGCCCCTCTTATCCAAATATTCGTCCTTTTCTATATATTCCAGTTTTTTAGGAAGGGTGCATTCCTTAATTTCCTCTGTTGTTTTCTCTTCTTCATCATCTATTAGAGGTGTTAATTTCTGCATTTTTACGGTGTTTTCGTAATCCTGCTTTATAAGGTCCTTCCTTCCTATCTTCTCCAGGAACTTTTTTAAGGTGGTCTTCATGCCGCATTTGAAACAATGGAACGCACCGTTATTTCCAGCATCATTAAACTTTATCCCCCATTTCCCCCTTTTATTACAAAAAGGGCATTCCTTGTTCCGGTCTTGCATGAACCCCTTTGCCCCGAACAAAGATAGATTCAGTTCGGATATTACCTCGTTTTTATCAACCCTAAACATCTTGTGTTAAATTTTTCTGCTGAAATGAAAGTTGTCTTATACATAACCTTATCTTTATTTGTTTGACTTCTTTTTCTTGTCTCCCTTAAGAAGACACTACAAAGATAAGATTATGTTATGACATAAGCAAGTGAGTATGTCTAAATCATCTCTGTTTTAACATCATTTTGCTTTTCACCGTCTTCATCCTTTTTCTTTCTTGTCTTTTTTATTAGGAGTAGAGGATGTGAAACCCTTGTCACCTCCGTAATATTCGGCTGTCAGCGCCTTGTCACAAAAACGTCCCCTGCCGTAATCCGTCACAATAGGGAAGGTATCTTTTACCGTATCATAATCACGTACTTTATCCATATAAATACGCATTATGTTCTGTTTCTTCTCCTCTCTTGTCCGGTTCCCAGTAAACACAAAAGAAAACGGCTTTACCAATGTCCTATCCCCTTCCGTATAACTTCTATCTATTACCTTGTCCGAATTGTCCCATATTTCCAACGGCACATTCCCAGCTTGTGCTGCCGTAAATCCCACCATTTTAAACTCTACACATAAGTTTTTCAAAAGTTGTGCACATGTCTGTAATTTTTCTTTTTTGAATGTAGGGTTGTTGTCTACAACACGGTTTGTTCCGGTTGCCACAAGGTCTAATGAATCCAATATCAATACATGCGGATAATAACCGTTTTTCTTGTAATAAGATACAATCACGTTACGGACATCCACCATTGTAGCCTGCCCGAATTTTTCAAACGAATATACATCTATGTCCTTGGAATAGGATTTTATGTTTTCAAAAGCCTTATCAAGCTTTTCTGCCAGCTTATCATCTATGACACCCTTTCTAATATTCCCGTATTTTTGTCCCGTCCAAAACTGGTCGTATCTTTCCAGGCACGCACGCGCACCTCCTTCCAACTGTATATGCAAGACCGGGTGTCCATCAAAGGCTGCCTGCATTCCATGATATCTTAATGCAGTTGATTTACCTACGCCAGACCTCATAATCCATAATACGGTATCTTCTATCGTGGCACCACCTTCCGAAATATCATCTATCTTATCAAGTCCGAACATTACACGTGACGGAATTTCCCCGTCTTCCTCTTCCCGTCTTCCTCTCATTCTCTTGTCAAAATCGGCAAAAACCTTTTGGAAACCACCTGCTTCATGCCTTAATGATAGGGACAATATTCTTTGACTCTCTTCCGCATTTACCCGTATAGCGTCTTCTTTCTTTCCTTCTTCGTACAAATCATGTACTTTTTTAGAAAGTAGCTGGAATTCCACATCTTTAATGTACGCTTCCAGCTGGTCTATAATAATTTCCTTGTCTACTTTGGCGGCAGACTGCACGGCATCTATTGCCTCAATCACAAAATCGCTGTCAGCGTATTTTTGAGACACCACACCCAAAGAAGGAATCTTATCTTTTTCCTTTAATACTTCTGTTGCCTCTTTTAGCAAGAATTTGAACCCGGGCCACTCTTTGGGTATTAACTGATAAGTCAGATTATTTACCACCATCCTGGTGATATTCAAATCCATATACACAAGCTTGAATAATTCTGCCATGAATCCGGCAGACAATTTTTGTGCCATTTTCTTTAGATTTAAAAAATTAGGGCTACAAACATAGCCCTATAATATGAAGAAAACAAATTGTTATTGTTAAATCAATCCAACCGCTTTTCTTAAAAATTCTCCTGCGTTCTCTACTGATACACCCAACTTTCTCTGTATCAAAGAAACCATATCATTGACTTGTTCCTGTGAATCCAAATTGCCTTTCACAAACTCCATCATAATGAACTTTTCTAAAAATCTTTCTTTCATAACCTTATCTTTTTTATTTGTTTGACTTTTCATCTCTTAATCTCACATTGCAAAGATAAGATTATGTTATGACATACGCAAGTGCTTATGTGTAAAATGTAGGTTGTTTAACATCATTTCACAATAAAAATAGTCTAATTGTTAGAACAATAGTTGTAATGATAAAGATTAATGCGAAATGTTTCCATATTTTTACAGTAGCCTCTAAACCGTGTTTCCGTTTGTCAAACTCACTTAAGGCATAATTCAAAGCCTCGTCTTTCAGTCCTTTAAACTTATCATTCAAAGCCTCGGTTATATCATCTGCAATAACATGCTTCACCTTTTCTGACACGGATTCCGGATATCCTCTTTCCTCATAGTTCAATTCACTCAACAAGTCATGATGAAATATATAAGGTGTTCCGTTCACTTCGTAGGAAAGTTTGATACCGCTTTCTTTGACGTATTCCAAAAACTTTTCCTCTGCAATCTCGTTTATCCTTTCCTGGTTAAATTCTGACTGCTTCTTTATCTCGTTAAAATATTCCTCGTCAACAATTACACAGTTGTTTTCAAGTTTCATTACATGTGCTTCCATGATTATTCTTCTTTCAATTTCTTTATCAGTGCATCAGCGAAACAAATACTCAATTTTGCTATTATACTTGAATCAACATTTATAAATTGTTTCTGTGAATTGCTACAAAATCCTTGCATTGCAGCTTTCGCTATTTCATAACGCCTCTGTTCCCAATCAATTTTCTTTTCTTCCA
>ENA-ORMO01000143-ORMO01000143.1-human-gut-metagenome-genome-assembly--contig:-NODE-143-length-101497-cov-7.408391_pt1 | contig 101497 bp, 91 predicted proteins | sample MGYA00242106_ERZ509001 | MGnify/ENA primary metagenome ERZ509001 (study PRJEB26280, sample SAMEA2338736) | human gut metagenome | biome: human gut; feature: human-associated habitat; material: faeces...
TTGCAAGATTCAGCTTGATGTCATCGGCAAGACCGACAATCTTACTGACTTTTACGCCCATTTCCGGTTGAAGCTCATAACGGGTAACCGTCGGTCCGCAGCTTACATTTGTAACAGTTACATTCACTCCGAAATTGTGAAGTACCTCCTGCAGCTTCTGTGCTGTCTTGCGCAGATATGCATCAGAATCTCCCTGTGATTTATTGCTTCCTTTCTTAAGCAGATTTAAGGTCGGAAATTTATATTCTTTTTTTACGGCTGCTTCCTGTCTGGTGATCTCATGCTGAATATTTACAATTCCGCTCTGTATCTCCTTTTCAGAAGATTTAGGGTTCTTTGAAGGCTGCCGTGTCACCTTCTCCTCCGGAAAAGGGAGCAGTTCTTCCTCCTCTTCCTGCTGTGGTTCGCTGTCTGCCTCATATGTATCTGTGACTGTATCCTCTGCCCTGTGAATCTCAAAATTCATTGGAGTGCCGGCATATTTTCCGTCGGTTTCCTCCTGCTTTTTGCCTGTATTGTCGGCAGATTCTTCATTTGTATTGTCGGTATCGCCGGAATCGTCTATATTTTCTTCTGTTTTTGCTGTCATTTTGGCAGTATCTGTTTTCTTTTTCAGGAGCTTATCCTTCTTCTTTGGCTTCTCTTCGGAATATCCTGTCAGTTTGGTACCTTCCAGAAATCCGCCTTTCTTCATCTTCTTTGCTTCTGAAGGATCCAGAAGAAAATCGTCATCATCCGAAAATTCATCATCTCCGATCTCATCCTCCAGTCTGCGGATCTTTTCCTCACGCCGCTGTTCTCTCATAAGCTGGCGTTCCCGGGCACGTTTTTCTCTGCGCATCTCGCGTTCAGGCTGTCCCTGTACATACCGTGTACGTCCGTCTTTTACAAAATCACATATCTTAATGACCAGAAGTGTCACAAAATCCAACAGAGAATGCTGTGTGATAATGATCATGCAGACAACAAATGCCAGTATAATGATTACATATCCGCCAACCGTACCAAAGGCAGATGTAATGGAAATACAGATCGCACCTCCGATCAGCCCACCGCCGGTCTTATAGTCCGCACTTAATGCATAATAATCCATCAAAGTTGTACTCTGCATATATCCGTCTGTAAGAAGCTGTGCCGCTCCACACAAAAACAGAAACATTACAAACGCTGCTGCAAGCTTCTTATATGCCAGACGGTTGGTTTTATTGATCAGAATAAATGCCGCTCCAATGAAAAACACGATTGGAAACAAATATGCCATCAATCCCATTAACCCAAAACAGAAATTACTGATCGCATCTCCTACAAAACCACCTGCTCCAAAATTGCTTGCCATTAAGATCACACATGCAGCCAAAATCACAAACACTATAATCTCTGTCTGAAATCTTCCGACCTCCTGCTCCATAGCTGTCGCTTTTTTCGTATTTCTCCCCGAATGTCCGGTCTTTTTATTTTTTGATGCTGCCATTACAAGGCTCCCTTCCTTAATCTTCTCGTAATCTCCCCTACAGGGCATAATTCAATACCAGTACAATAATACCGGCTGCAAATGAGTAATATGCAAAATATCGCAATTTTACGTTCTGTGCCATGGCAAGTGTACTTCGGATGACAAGGCATCCTGCAAATCCGGCTATGATCATTGCAAATATATATGCAAATCCAAGTCCTGCCGTCATTTCAGAAGCACCAAAATTTCCGATTTCCGTAAAAAAAGCACCCACGATCGCAGGCAGACTCATAAACACAGAAAAACGTACTGCAAATTTACGGCTATATCCGCATAAAAGTGCAGCACATAAAGTAAATCCCATTCTGGAAATCCCCGGAAAAACTGCAAGTCCCTGGCAGATACCAATCCACATGGCACTGTCATAGGAAGCCTCTTTCGGTCCTTTCTTACCATCCGGTTTGCCCAGATCTGTCACCAGAAGAAATATACCCGTAAGCAAAAAACCTGTTCCCGGCACGATCTGCGATTCTGCTGACAGAAGAGCCAGGCGTCTTCCTGTAAGTCCCAGAAGTACCGTAGGGATCATGGAAACCGCAAGCAATGCGCCAAGCTTCCGATATGTTCCCGTCACTATCCTCGCATAACCCAGTCTCGCACCTGTCCTTTTATTATGGATATAAAGATTCAGATTGCCAAGAATATCCATAAACATTCCAAGAAGCCCCAACCCGATCTTCTTAAGATCTTTGCGAAACAGAAAGATGATTGCTGCAGCAGTTCCCAGATGAAGGATTGCTTCCGGCAGTAATCCGGTTTCATGGCTGATTCCCATATATTGTTCCAGTATACACAGATGTCCCATACTGCTGACAGGAAGAAACTCCGTCACAGCCTGAATGACAGCTAATAAAATCAAATATACAACTATCATAAAACTGATTCCTTTTCTATTGATCATTCCGTCAGGTTCTTTATCTGTTCTGTTTCCTGACAATTACTGTTATTATATCACACTCGCTGATAGTTGACAACAAAAAAGCCCCTGGCTGTAAAACAGCCAGGAACCCTGTGTCTGGACATATATGAGTTATATTCTCAATTATTATTTATTCTTAAGATATTCATCGATACCTTTGGCACCGGCTTTACCAGCACCCATGGCAAGAATAACAGTAGCTGCACCTGTAACAGCATCACCACCGGCATATACGCCGTCTTTGGATGTCTTGCCTGTTTCTTCTTCAGCAACGATACATCTTCTCTTATTGATCTCAAGACCTTTAGTTGTAGAAGAAATAAGCGGGTTAGGAGAAGTACCAAGAGACATGATAACTGTATCTACATCCATGTCATACTCGGATCCTGCAATTTCAACCGGACGACGTCTTCCGGAAGCATCCGGCTCGCCAAGTTCCATCTTAACAACCTTCATACCTTTTACATGGCCATTCTCGTCAACAAGGATTTCCTTCGGGTTTGTAAGAAGATCGAAAATGATTCCTTCTTCTTTAGCATGATGAACTTCTTCTGCTCGTGCAGGAAGTTCTGCTTCACTTCTTCTGTATACGATATGTACTTCAGCACCAAGTCTTAAAGCTGTTCTTGCTGCATCCATAGCAACGTTACCACCGCCTACAACTGCTACTTTCTTACCAGCTGCGATCGGTGTGTCATAAGAATCATCAAAAGCCTTCATCAGGTTGCTTCTTGTAAGGTATTCGTTGGCAGAGAATACACCGCTTGCATTCTCACCCGGAATACCCATGAACATTGGAAGTCCGGCACCGGAACCGATGAATACAGCTTCAAATCCTTCATCCTCGATCAGCTGATCGATTGTTGTGGACTTACCGATAACTACGTTAGTCTCGAATTTAACACCTAATTCTTTAACTTTCTCGATCTCTTTCTTAACAACTTTCTGTTTAGGCAGACGGAACTCCGGAATACCGTAAACAAGAACACCGCCAAGTTCATGAAGAGCCTCGAATACAGTTACATCATATCCTGCTTTCGCAAGGTCACCTGCACAGGTAAGTCCGGAAGGACCGGAACCGATAACTGCAACCTTATGTCCGTTCTTCACTTCTGCTCCTGCCGGTTTAATGTCATGCTCCAGAGCATAATCTGCAACAAATCTCTCCAGTTTGCCGATAGAAACGGCTTCGCCTTTGATTCCGCGGATACATTTACCCTCGCACTGGGATTCCTGAGGACATACACGTCCGCAGATAGCCGGAAGCGCGGAAGATAATCCGATCACTTTGTATGCTTCTTCGATCTTTCCTTCTTTGATCTGTTCAATAAATCCTGGAATATTGATGGATACCGGGCAGCCTTCCACACATTTCGGTTTCTTGCAGCCTAAGCATCTCTGTGCTTCTTCCATTGCTTCTTCCTGATTATATCCAAGACAAACTTCTTCAAAGTTTGTTGCACGTACCTTCGGATCCTGTTCTCTTACAGGAACTTTCTTTAACATCTTTGCATCTGCCATTACTTGTCACCTCCACAATGTCCGCATCCGCCATGATGGGTATCACCTTCCTGAAGTTTCAGTAATGCACGTCCCTCTTCAGTCTTATACATCTGGCTTCTCTTCATAGCCTGATCGAAATCAACAAGATGTCCGTCGAATTCCGGTCCGTCTACACATGCAAATTTAATCTCATCGCCAACCTGAAGACGGCATGCTCCGCACATACCTGTTCCGTCAACCATGATAGGATTCATGCTGACAATTGTATGAATGCCAAGCTTTTTGGTAAGAAGACAGACAAATTTCATCATGATCATCGGTCCGATCGCTACACAGACATCATAGTGTTTGCCTTCATTTGTTACCAGATCCTCAAGAGTCTTGGTAACCATACCGGAACGTCCATAGGAACCATCATCTGTTGTAACATACAGATTGGAAACTTCACCAAGTTCCTTCTCAAGAATAACCATATCCTTTGTCTTGGAGCCAAGGATAACATCTGCTGTGATACCGTGTTCATGCAGCCATTTAACCTGTGGATAAACAGGTGCTGTACCAACACCGCCGGCAACAAATACCATTTTCTTTTTCTTTAATTCTTCAATATCTTCGTGAACGAACTCAGATGGACATCCAAGAGGTCCTACGAAGTCACGGAAAGAATCTCCTGCTTTTAATTCAGACATCTTAATGGTAGATGCACCGATCTCCTGGAATACGATTGTAATCGTTCCCTCTTCACGGTCATAGTCACAAATGGTAAGCGGAATTCTCTCACCTTTCTCGTCCATCTTTACAATAATAAATTGTCCTGGCTGGCAATGGCTTGCAACACGTGGTGCGTGTACAACCATAAGATGGATCTTAGCTGCCAGTGTCTCAGCTTTTAAAATCTTATACATGGTTTTCCTCCTCGCAAATAATAAACCTTTAATAATAATACGCCAAAATCTGACATATGGCAAGGGTTGATTTATAATACGGGCAAGAAATTTTTATCTTTTGCAGTCAAATTCTCTCTATTGTCTCAACAACTAATTTCGTTTTTTATATTAAACAATATTTTCGGACTATATTAGTCCTATTTACAATATCGTATTTTATTCCAACAGTTTATTTGTAATCATTTTTTTCTATCAGTTCATATAATTTTGCCAGTGCTTCTTTAATTCCTCCAACTTCATCAATCAAGCCTTCCCTTACCGCTTCCTTTCCCTCCAGCATGGTTCCCACATCTTTCACCAGCTGAGTTGTGTCCAGCATCAGTTCTTCCAGGCGCTGCTGGGATGCTTTGGAATGTTCGGAGATAAATGTTGTAATACGATCCTGAATTTTTTCCATATTCCGGTATGTCTGTGTCACACCAATAAACATACCACTGGAACGAACCGGATGTATCACCATAGTCGCACTTGGGACTACAAAAGAATAGTCAGCAGAAACAGCCATGGGAACTCCTATGGAATGACCGCCACCCAGAACCAGTGATACCGTAGGAATACTCAATGACGCGATCATCTCTGCAATGGCAAGTCCAGCCTCCACATCTCCCCCGACTGTATTGAGCAAAATCAGGAGTCCTTCAATTTCCTCATCATCTTCAATAATCGCAAGTTTCGGCAGCACATGTTCATATTTGGTTGTTTTTGAATGAGATGGTGCTGACTCATGGCCTTCCACTTCCCCGATAATCGTCAGAAGTTCCACTTTATGCTTTCTGGAATTACTGTCAAGAACTACCTGCCCCATCTCTTTTATCTGTTCATTTTGTGTATTTTCTCTTTTCAGATTCTGCTCTTTTCCTGAATCTATGTTCTCCTGTTCATCCACAGTCAGATCTTCATCTGAAAAATCTTCATCATTTTTTCTCTGCCGCTCATTTTGGTATCTGCACATTTCCGCATATTCATCCAAAACTCCCAGCTCTCTTTTTTCTGTTTCTGATTTTCCATAATCTTTTATAATATCCCGCATAAAAATACCTCCAAGATTTTATTCCTGGAGGTATTATGTACTAATTTTTTTTATTTTATTCCGCACTGTCCTTGGTAACCAGTTTTACTTCTACAGGAATAGACTTCTCAACTGTCTCTCCCTCTGCCAGAGTAATTGCTGTATCTACAGCTGTTTTACCCATCTGGTCTGGCTGCTGCGCGACTGTTGCAAGCATTTTTCCCGCTTTTACAGCAGCAACCGCATCATCTGTAGCATCAAATCCGACAATCTCAATATCTTTTCCGGTTGCAGCAATTGCCTCTAAGGCACCAAGTGCCATCTCATCGTTATGTGCAAATACACCTTTGATAGAACCATTTGCCTGAAGTAAGTTCTCCATAACAGTCATACCTGTTGCACGGTTAAAATCTGCTGTCTGGCTTCCTGTTACATCCAGTTTCTCATCAGCTACTTCATGGAAACCTGCACCTCTGTCTATAGTTGCGGAAGCTCCGGTTGTTCCCTGAAGTTCCGCTACCGGTGTACCTTCACCAATCGTTTCTACCAGATACTCTGTTGCCATTTTTGCACCTGCTACGTTATCAGATGCAATCTGGCAGTCTACATCAACACCATTCACAACACGGTCTACAGAAATAACCTTGATACCTTTCGAAATCGCATCCTTTACTGCCGGAGCGACTGCATCAGAGTCTACCGGATTTACGATCAGAACAGATACATTTCTGGAAATCAGGTCTTCTACGTCATTGGTCTGTTTTGCAGCATCATCACCTGCATCAACCGTGATCAGTTCTGCACCTTTTTCTTCTGCTTCTGCCTGTGCACCCTCTGCGAGGCTTACAAAGAACGGGTTATTTAATGTAGATACGGACAATCCAATTGCTCCGTTTCCTACGACTCCATTTTCACCAACTTCAGCTGTTCCCTCGCCGTCAATAGTAATAATCTGGCATCCTGCTGTGGAAGATAACATTGCACACGCAGCTGTCAGAGCTACGATCTTCTTTATTTTCATTTCGAAATCCCTCCTGTATATTATTAACCGGATAAAGTAAGTCCCCTTGCTCCAACTTCGAAAAAACAATAAACACAATGGACAGGAACTTGCTTATAATATCCGCTTGATGTACCCAGACTGCTGTTCTTATCCCCTCAGCAGCCTGAATATGTAATTTTCTTATGTTCTGATTAACGATTTCTGTCAGAAAGTACGGCGATCAGAATGACGATACCTTTTACTACATCCTGATAGTAAGAAGAAATACCAAGAATATTCATACCATTATTTAAAACTGCGATGATCAAAACACCGACCAGTGTTCCCTGAATTTTACCACGTCCACCGCTCATACTGGTTCCACCAAGAGCTGTTGCTGCGATAGCATCCATTTCATATCCGTCACCCAGGGTAGGCTGAGCGGAATTCAATCTGGAAAGAAGAATCAGACCGGAAAGAGCAGACATGAAACCTGAAATTCCATAAACTATGATCTTTGTTTTGTCAATGTCAACACCAGCAAGACGTGCACATTTGCTGTTACTTCCTGTTGCATAGATACGTCTTCCAAATGTTGTTTTGTTCAGCATAAAATAAAATGCAATAAACGCAAGTACAAAAAGAATTACAGGAATCGGAATGCGGAATATGTTTCCTTTTCCTACCAATTTCAGTGCAAAGCTGTCACCAAGATTGGAAATTGGTTTTCCATCCATAAAGATCATAGTCAGTCCACGGTAAACAGTCATTGTAACAAGAGTTGCGATAAATGCCTGCAGGCGGCCTTTTGTAACAAGGACACCACTGACAAGGCCAAGACCTGTTCCAATTATCAGCGCAAGAATCATTGCCGGTACAACCGGAAATCCACTTGCGATCATTCCTGCGCAGAGTGCAGTGGATAACCCTAAAATAGAACCAACAGACAGGTCAATCGCATCTGTCAGGATTACACACGTCATACCAAATGCAATAAATCCATTAATAGAAGACTGTCTTAACAGTGACAAAAAGTTACTCCATGTGCGGAATTCCGGACTTACGATGCCTATTCCCACAACAAGAACGATCAATGCAATAAATGCACCATATTCCTGAACGTATTCAGATACGCTTTTTTTCTTAGTTTCCATTAAATTGTACCTCCCGTAGCCAATGTCATTACTCTTTCCTGATTTGCTTCCTCATAGGAAATGATTCCTCTTACTTCGCCCTCACGGACAACCATGATATTATCACTCATTCCAAGTACTTCCGGCAGTTCTGAAGATACCATAATGATTGCAACTCCCTGTGCTGCCAGTTTATTGATAATACTGTAAATCTCTTTCTTTGCTCCGATGTCCACACCTCTGGTAGGCTCATCCAGAATCAATATCTTTGGATTTGTAAGGATCCATTTTGCAAGAACAACTTTCTGCTGATTACCACCACTTAAATTGTTACATTCATGATATGCTCCAAAGCATTTGATGTGCAGGTCTTTGATTGCTTCTGCCACCATGTTCTTCTCTGCTTCTCTGGAAATTACAGATGATTTGGAAATACGTCTCAGATTACAAAGAGAAATATTCTCCCGGATGCTCTTATCAAGCATCAGCCCCTCTGTTTTTCTGTCCTCTGTGATAAATCCAATTCCATGCTCCATTGCCTGACGGGGATTGGAAATCTTTACCTCTTTTCCGTCAATTTCAATGGTACCGCTCTCATAAGAAAGATTTCCAAAGATTGCCTGCATGATTTCCGTTCTTCCTGCCCCCATCAGGCCGGAAACTCCAAGCACTTCCCCTGCGCGTACAGAGAAATTTACATCATGGAATGTCCCCTTTCTGGTCAGTCCTTTTACTTTCAAAACCTCTTTGCCGATTTTTACATTCCTGGACGGATAACGCTCACCAATCTCACGTCCGATCATCATTTTGACAATCTCATTCATGTTTGTTTCCGGAATGTTTTTCACACCAATATAAGAGCCATCCCTCAGAACCGTAATTCTGTCACACAGTTCAAAAATCTCCTCCATACGGTGTGAGATATACACCATGGACACACCTTTCTTTCTCAGAGATTCAATAACCTTGAACAATGCTGCTGTTTCACTCTGTGTCAATGCAGCTGTTGGCTCATCCATAATGATAACCTTTGCATCCGCCATCAGTGCTTTACAGATCTCTACCATTTGCTGCTGTCCTACAGAAAGCTCTGCCATAACTGTCTTAGGAGAGATATTCACTCCCAGAATATTCAGTGCTTCCTGTGCTTTTTTCTGCATCGCTTTCTTGTCGCAGATTCCGAATCTTCCATGAATTTCTTTTCCCATAAACAGGTTTTCTTCTACTGTCAGATCAAACATAACGTTTAACTCCTGGTAGATAAAGACGATTCCTGCTTTCTCAGCTTCCTGCGGATTCTTGTAATTTACTTCTTTTCCGTCAACAAGCACAGTTCCTGCATCTTTGGTATAAACACCTGTTAGAATTTTCATCAGAGTTGATTTACCGGCTCCGTTCTCACCCATCAGTGCATGAACTTCGCCGCTCTCCAGTGTGAAGCCAGCTTGCTTCAGTACCTGGTTGGAACCGAATGATTTATCGATCCCACGCATCTCAATTCGCATTACTTTTGCCCCCTTTTATTTATTAGCAGTCTCACTGTCTTCTTTTCTATCCGAAAATACAGCCGGACTGCAGGATGATGTTTGCATAAGGAGTAGTTTCTCCGCTGCGGATTACTGCTTTACAATTCTCTGTTCTCTTCTTTAATTCTGTATGTGAAACAAATTCAATTTCTATTTTCTGTCCTGTTTCCTGCTCGATTTTTTTAAATAACTGTTCAATTTCTTCAAGCATCTCCGGATTCTGCTCACAAATTTCTTCAGCAAGCACGATTTTCTCAATCTTCATATCTTTTGAAACCGGTTTCAAAACATCCATAAAAGAAGGTTTTCCAAATTCAATTGCAAGATCAATCCTCTCTGTTGTGTCCGGTATCGGCAGACCGCAGTCACCGATAGCAAGAGTATCTGTGTGTCCCATATAGGCCAATACTCTTGCGATATCACTGTTTAAAATTCCAAGTCGTTTCATGCTATTTATTTAACTCCTTTTCAACTTCTTCTCGTGTCGGCATTCCTGTCTGTGCTCCAAACTTCTCTGTGGAAAGACTGGCCGCTGTGTTTGCAAAACGGAGTGCACTCTCCAGATCAGCATTCTCTGCAAGCATGGTACAAAATGCACCGTTTAATGTATCGCCTGCGCCTGTTGTATCTGCAACTTTTGCAGGACGAACCGGCACATGAACAATTGTACCGTCTTTCTTAGCCGCTGCCACGCCGTCAGATCCCAGTGTGATCACAAGTTTCTCAGGATACGCTTTGAGTAATTCTTCTGTGCTTGTATCTGCACCAAATAATATTTTAGCTTCATGTTCGTTCGGTGTCAGCCATGTTATTTTCTCCAGAACTTCTTTTTTCACTTCTCTTGCAGGTGCCGGATTTAATACAATTTTGATTCCATTTTCATGGCAGATATTTACTACATATTCTACAGTTGCTTCCGGAATCTCATGCTGCAGAACCACATAATCTGATTTCAGCAGATCTTCTTTGATACTGTCAACATATTCGCAGTCAACCTTTCCATTCGCACCTGAAACTACGATAATTGTGTTATCATTCTCACCTACTGTGATGATTGCAAGTCCTGTTGGTACACCTGCGATTTTTCTGATGTTTCCTGTCTTAACCCCGTTCTCTGCAAGGTTATCGATCAGTGCCTGTCCATGACTGTCATCACCAACACAGCCAAACATCTCTACATCTGCGCCGAGTCTTGCCATTGCCACTGCCTGGTTTGCACCTTTTCCGCCAGGAATGTAACTTAACGTGTCACCATGAAGTGTCTCTCCCTTCAACGGAATTCTCTCTGCAGTTACTGTCTGATCCATATTGATGCTTCCTATAACTGAGATTTTCATATTCTCATCCTCCTTGTTTTTATATTTATCATATGACGGTTGCTTTCCATAAACCAACACATGCTTATTTCATAATTGTTGTTTCTCTTTTTATTAAAGTTACCGGAAATTTATTCACCCGCATTACTCTGCCTCCGGTTGCATAACTGATAATGCACTGTACTGCAGTCTTTCCCATGTCCGCAATTGGCTGTCGGATTGTCGTAAGTTCCGGTGTTATCAGATGTGCCAGTGCCACGTTATCAAACCCTATAATCTGCACATCCTCCGGAATCTGATATCCGTGATGTCTCAAGACTTTGAACACAGAAATCGCTACCATATCATTACAGGAAATGATTCCGTCAACTGCCGGATATCTATTCAGGATTTCCTCTGCCACCAGCTGTCCCTGATCAAAACTGTATTCACATTCCAGGTTCTGGACTTCCCGTCCGTACTGTTTGCAGGTATCTACATATCCCCGATATCTGTCTCTGGCACTGGAATACTTCTGTGGTCCGGAGATATTTACGATATTTCTGCATCCACACTGGATCAGATGTCTGGCTGCCAACTTTCCACCTTCATAATGGTCAGCTTCCACAAAAGCCACTTCTCCATCTGCATGAATACGTCTGTCCACAGCCACCACCGGAATACCGCAGTCTTTAACTTCCGCGTCAATTTCCTCATTGTTCGTCATAAGAATAATTCCGTCTGCGTTCATTCTGGAAAGCATTCGGATACTCTCTTTCTCTTTTTCAGGTTTGTTCTCAGAGTAACACAACGTCATCCGGTATCCCCGGGCATATGCTTCGCCTTCAATTACCTTCGCCATTTCTGTGAAGAATGGATTCTCAATATCCGGGGCAATCACGCCGATGATCCTTGATGATTTCTTAAACAGGGAGCGGGCAACCTCATTAGGTTTGAAACCCGTTTCAGAAATTGCATTTAAAACCCTTTGCATTTTTTCTTCATCTACTTTTGCTGTTCCGTTCATTACTCTGGATACGGTAGAAGGAGAAACTCCTGCCAGTTTTGCTACATCTCGAATACTTGTCATTCCTGTTCGCCTCCTGTTGTTGTGTATTTTTTCTTTTGAAACCCGTTTCAAGATGGTTTCATTATACCATTTCCCCAATTAATGTCAATGTGATTTTCAGTTAAAAATGCTTTTCGGCGTTTATTACAGATTTCAGGTTAAAGAATTATACAATATAACTGATAAATTTTCAGATACTATAACAGAAAATGACCTTTTTCATATGCCAGCTATCTTATAGCAATCCTCTTAAATGCATTATTTATGAGGATTGCTATAGTCATACATACAAAAAGGTCATTTTCTCATTAATCAATATTATTCAATCATTCGTTCCAGTTTGTCCAAACGTCAGTTACGTCGTCATCCTCATCTAACAGATCCAGTGTTCTCTGAAGATCCTTGAGAGCCTGCTCATCTGTGAGATCTACATATGTCTGAGGGATCATGGCAACCTGTGCTTCTGCGATCGGCGCACCTGATTTCTCGATTTCCTCACGGACTGCACTGAAGTCATCCGGTGCTGTAAGTACTTCATAGCTGTCTTCTTCTTCGTTGAAATCTTCTGCACCCGCGTCCAGAGCAAGCATCATCAGCTCATCAGCGTCCATTTCGCACTCTTCTTTGTCGATAATGATCTGACCTTTCTGGTCGAACATGTAGGACACACATCCCTGAGTACCGATGCTTCCGTTACCTTTTGTAAATGCGTTACGTACATTACCTGCTGTACGGTTCTTGTTATCTGTCAGAGTCTCAACGATGATCGCAACACCATTCGGACCATAACCTTCGTATACTGCCTTCTCATAATTGTCTGCGGAATCAGCGCCTGCAGCTTTTTTAATACCACGGTCAATAGTATCGTTTGGCATATTATTTGCTTTTGCCTTTGCAATCACATCACGAAGCTTACTGTTGTTGTTTGGATCCGGACCACCGGCTTTAACAGCCATAACCAGCTCACGTCCGATTACTGTAAAAATCTTACCCTTCTTTGCATCGTTTTTCTCTTTCTTATGCTTAATGTTCGCAAATTTTGAATGTCCTGACATCTTTCTTTCTCCTTTTGTTAATTATTTTTATCTGCTGCTGTTTATACAGCAACATTATTATCCCGCTCTACCTTCACCTTGCCTATAGTCTTATTGCCAACAGACAAAATCGTAAAGCAGTATCCAATCGCTTTTATAGTCGTATCAATATCCTTATTTGTGGGAATATGTCCCATAATGTTTGTAAGATAACCATTCAGCGTCTCAAATTCCGTATCACCGAAATCTGCATCCAGTTCCTCTTCCACATCCTCCAGATAAGCGAGTCCGTCAATGATCAGACTGTTATCTTTCTGTGCACGTATGGTAATTTCATCCTCATCATACTCATCCAGGATATCCCCGACGATCTCCTCCAGAATATCTTCCATGGTGACAATTCCGGCAGTCTGTCCATACTCATCTACAACAATCGCCATATGAATCTTCCGGGCCTGCATGGTGTGAAAAAGATCTCCGATTCCTCTTGTCTCAGGGATCAGGGATGCCTGGCGGATAATTCCGGGCAATTCCTTCAGCGGTTTGAATTTCGCCCACGGATTCTGAGTCATAAATTTAAGCGCATCTTTATAATGAACGATTCCCTTGATATTGTCAATATTCTCTTCATATACCGGATAACGGGAATTCCCCTCTTCCAGCATGGTATCGATCATATTCTTGAGCAATATCTCCTCATCAAAAGCTACCACATTCTTTCTGTGAGTCATGATATCATGAGCTTCTGTCTCATTAAAAGATATGATATTCTGGATCATCTCCGCTTCATTCTCCTCAATGACACCCTGTTCATGAGCCTCACCCACAATGGAAATAATCTCTTCTTCTGTGACTGCCTTTTCTGTACGGTTTATCTCCACGCCAAAAGGCACTGCCGCCAGTCTGGCGATCCAGGTAACAGACACAGTAAAAGGTTTCAGCAGTTTTACCCAGAAATGTACCAGTTTCAGATACTTATACGCATAGGACTCCGGATGGTAGGTACCGACCCGCCGAAAAGTCAGAATACCAATTGCAGCAAGAAAAATCACACACAATGCCATCACCAGGATCAGTGCAGGCACATGCTTTATGTATGGATGAAATATATCCACAACATATGGAACCAGAAAAGTACCAAAGCAGATACCGCATGCCATTACGATCAGCGGGATCGCATTGACAAACTGTGCAGGTTTGTCGATCAATGCCATCAGCATCTGTGCTTTTTTATCGCCTTCCTCTGCTTTCTTCTGTGTATCGTTCTCACTTATGTTTCTCAGTGCTGCAGCAAATCCGTAAAAAATCCCATTCAGCCACAGCAGCAACAGCAAAACAAATAAGCCCCAGAGGGGCATACTACTGCCATCTTCCATTATATTAATCAGTCTCCTCCATATTGAATACGCGTAGTTACTGGTAAAATATATCACTTTCTCCTGTATCCGTCAAGATATTGCCATGTAACAAAAGCTTATAACACACTAAAAAATGTAAATTTCCTGTGTAAAAAAACACATTACCACTTGCAGAGCGAATGACAGCCGAATTTACCTTCTACGACGAAATCCGGAAAACACAGCTTTTTAAAAGGTAAGCTCCAGACTGATCTCAAGTGCATGATTCACCCTGTCCAGCATCGCATCATCCAGATGGCAGACCTTATCCTTCAGTCTTCTTTTATCTATAGTACGAAGCTGCTCCAGCAAAATTACAGAATCCTTTTCAATTCCGTATAGTTCCGCATTAATCTCAATATGTGTAGGAAGCTTAGCCTTATTCATTTTTGATGTAATAGCAGCACAGATCACTGTAGGACTGTGCCGGTTGCCAACATTATTCTGAATGATAAGGACCGGTCGGATTCCGCCCTGTTCGCTCCCCACCACAGGGCGAAGATCTGCATAAAATATATCCCCTCTTTTAATTACCACACAATTCACACTCCGATTCTTTCCGGTTTCATAAAAGAAACCTTGTTTTAGAATAAAGTATTTCCATCTTTTTCTTGTGTATACATGCGTGGTATATAAAAACATTGCTGCCTGCTCCTTCCTTCGCAGCCTCAGAGTTACTGTTCATTTCGTAGGCAGCAGTTTATCTCATTTTTCTTTCATATTATGTTATACTTCGATTTCTTTCCCGTCTTTGATATAAACCCTCGGAACACGGGGACTGATATCACAGGCAAATTCATAGGAAAATCTGCCGCAGAGATCCCCGATTTCCTCAATACTGATAAATTCATCACCATCTCTGCCAATAAGCGTTACCTCATCGTTTTTCTTAACATCATCAATCTCAGTCACATCCACCATGAACTGATCCATACAGACTCTTCCAAGGATCGGAGCTTTTTTCCCATGAATCAGAACCCAGCCTTTATTGGAAAGCTGTCTGGAATAACCATCTGCATAACCCACAGGGATAGTAGCCACACGAAGCTTCTTATCTGCCACATAAGTGCCGCCATAACTGATCGCAGCCCCTGCCGGAACATCTTTTACATAAGTCACATGACTTTTAAGTTCCATTACAGGTGCAAGCTTCACAATGTCTCTCTCCACCTCAGAAGAAGGATAGATTCCATAAATCGTAATACCTGCACGGACAATACTCAGATTTGCTTCAGGCACACGGATGATACCTGCACTGTTAGAACAGTGATGCAGAGGAATTTCCACTCCGGCCTCATCTACACGTCGGGAAAAATCCTGATATCGTTTCAGTTGTACCATGGCCGGACTTCTGTCATACTCATCTGCCCTTGCAAAATGAGTAAACATACCTTCGATCTCAAGATTTGGAAGTTCGGAAATCTTTTTAACTTCTTCTACACTTTCCGGTGTATCTGCAAAACCGATTCTGGTCATTCCTGTGTCCAGCGCAATATGGATATGTACAGTTTTATCCTGCAAAACCGCTTCTTTGGAAAGCTTCTTCGCCTCCTCATACTCGCACACTGCAGGACGGATATCATAACGGACAAGTTCAGGATAAAATTCGTCAAAAACAATTCCAAGGATCAGGATTGGTTTTGTAACCCCGGCTTCACGCAGATGAATTGCCTCTTCTGCAGTTGCAACTGCAAATCCCCAGATATAATCATAATCCTCGATCAGATGCGCGACAGGTACTGCGCCGTGTCCGTAAGCATCAGCCTTTATAACTGCGATCATCTTTGTATCTTCTGCAATATTCTTTCTCATTTCCCGGAAATTATGCTCTACAGCATCCAGTGAAATAATTGCTTTAACTCTGCTATCTTTCTTCATAATAATTTTCCTCTGTTATTTTATATATTGATATCCCCGGACCATTCCCAATCCCGCTGTTTCTAATGATGTACTGGAATACGTCTGAAAAAGGCTTTACGCAAGATGTGCGTTACAATTTGCGGGAATGATTTTTCAAACACGCTCCGGGATATTATCTCAGTATTTCCGGCAAAAAACGGATGATATCTCCTGCTGTCATTCCTCTTTGCCCCACTTTCCCGGCTGCCTGATCACCTGCAAGTCCATGAACATACACTCCAAGAGCTGCCAGCATAACAGGCGAAAGTTTCTTCTCGGCAGCCAGATACATACATTGTATTCCTGCAAGCACACCGCTTAACACATCTCCGCTTCCGGCAGTAGCCATTCCGGCATTTCCTGAGAGATTCAGATACATTTCTCCGGAAGCATCTGCCACCACTGTGCAGGCGTCCTTCAAAATGCAGACCGCACCGGATTCTTTTGCATAATCTGCCGCAGTCTGTGCCAGACAATCCTGGATCTCACTGATCCCCTTTCCACACAGACGGCTCATCTCGCCAATATGCGGCGTCAGGATAACATGTTCTCCGATAAAACGTTTCCAGCTCTCATGAACTGACAACAGGTTCAGGCCATCTGCATCCAGGATAACTGTTTTTTTACACCGGGCAGCCTCTGACAAAAACCACTGGGCTCTTTCCCTGCTCTGTGCACTGGTTCCAAGACCAGGACCGATCACTGCCACATCACACCAGTCGAACATTTCCTGATTCTTTTTCTCATCAAAATCGCAGGTGACCATAGCTTCCGGCAGCAATGTCTGCAGCGGAATCCGATTTGCTTCCACAGTCTGGATCTTTACCATTCCCGCAGCACTTTTCAGAGCGGCAGCAGCACTCAGATATGCTGCTCCGCACATTCCCTCACTGCCTGCCACAAGGAGAACCTTTCCAAATGTTCCTTTATTTCCGTATGGAACTCTCTCCGGAAGCATCTCCAGATCTCTTTGTTCCAGATGATGCATGCAAATCTTCTCTCCGGGTATGGGATAAATCCCAATATCCTCAACGATGATCTCACCGCCATACATGCGTCCCGGATAAAAACACAGCCCTCTTTTGCGAAAAGCAAACGTGACCGTAAGATCTGCCCGAAAAGCAATCCCCTTCTCAAATCCGGTATCTGAGTCAATTCCGGATGGGATATCCACAGCCACTTTATACGCAGATGTCTGGTTCATTGCACTGATCAGTTCCGCATACTTTCCCTCCACAGATCTGCTCAGTCCAACCCCCAAAATGGCATCTACTATAGTAGTATATTCATCCGGTTTCAGGTTATGCACACGCGGAACCTGATAATACTCCGCAGTCCGAAGCTGCCCCGCAGTCTCTGCAGTCATTCTTTCTTCCTTACCTGCAACATAATACCAGGTTCTGATACCCTGCAGATGAAGCAGCCTGGCAATTGCGAGTCCGTCTCCACCATTATTGCCTGTTCCGCAGACTACAAGGATTTTTTCTTTTCCCCTGTCCTTTAGCCGCTGCATGATCTCCTCTACTGTCTTTAATGCCGCTCTTTCCATAAGCACCAGGGATGGGAGTCCGGCTTTCTGAATCGTATTATGATCCAGTGCCTTCATCTCATCCGCAGTTACAACCTCTCTCATCTGTTCACCTCCTGTTGGAACTTCTATCGCTGTAGGCGATTTTCAATAGAATTGCTACAGTAATCATGAAGGTACCAAACAGTCAGGAATGCTATAACAGAAAGGCTGTGATCAGATGACCACAGCCTTGTGTTTCACAGTTATCCCTTACATTCCTTCGTGTTCCTTCCTGTATTCACTCAGATTATAGGATAAAGTCATAAGGCTCTCTGAAAGATGTACATTCTCTACCATTACATCCTCCGGAGCATCCAGATCAATATGTGCAAAATTCCAGATTGCCTTAATTCCATTATCAATTAAAATCTTCGCCATCTCCTTGGCTTTATTCTTTGGAAGAGTCAGGATCGCGATCTCAACCTCATTCTCCTTCAGAAACAGAGGAAGATCACTTAACATCTGAATCTCAATCCCACGGACTGCGATTCCCTCAAGAACAGGATTCACATCAAAAATACCAACCAGCCTAAAGCCGCGTTTCTCAAAATCCACATAGTTAGCCAGTGCCTGCCCCAGATTACCGGCACCCAGAATAATCATCGGATGTACAGTATCCAGCCCAAGGATCTTGCCGATCTCTGTATACAAATAACGTACATTATAGCCGTAACCCTGCTGACCAAAACCACCGAAATTATTTAAGTCCTGACGAATCTGGGAAGCTGTCACATGCATTTTCTTGCTGAGATCATTGGAAGATATACGCTCTACATTCTCTTCCATCAGCTCACCGAGATAACGGTAGTAGCGTGGAAGACGCTTAATTACCGCCTTTGAAATTTCTTTAGCTTCCACAAATTTACCCTCCTTAATTTGTCTATGTCAATTATACCCAGATGTTATTTTATTGTCAAATTAAATCTGTACTTTTTGCCCAAATATTTCTGCGTTTTTTATCAATTACGCTCTAAAACACACCTCAGAATGGCATATTCTTATCCGTATATAAATCTGACAGATATTTTTTACTGCAAATACTTTCAAAAACAGATATTTTCGATTATAATAATACGCGGACAAATTACAAACGGAGGAATTCCTATGATTTTATCATGTCAAAACATCTGTAAATCCTTTGGCGAAAAGATTATCCTTGAAGACGCCAGTTTCCATATAGAAGACCGTGAAAAAGCAGCTCTCATCGGCAATAACGGTGCCGGCAAAACTACTCTGCTGCGTATCATCATGCACGAGATCTCACCGGACTCCGGAAATGTGGTTCTTGCCAAAGACAAAAATATAGGATATCTTGCCCAGTACCAGGATATCCACGGACACCATACTATTTACGAAGAACTTATCTCCACAAAACAGCATATCATTGATATGGAAAACCGTCTGCGTTCCCTGGAGCAGGAAATGAAAACCACCACAGGAGATGCGCTGGACAGCCTGATGAACACATATACAAGACTGAGCCATCAGTTTGAACTGGAGAACGGTTATGCATACAAGAGTGAGATCATGGGCGTATTAAAAGGTCTTGGTTTCACTGAAGAAGATTTCGAACGCCAGATTGAAACACTTTCCGGCGGCCAGAAGACCCGTGTAGCCCTCGGTAAACTGCTTCTCTCAAGCCCTGATATCCTCCTTCTTGATGAGCCTACCAACCATCTGGATATGGAAAGTATTTCCTGGCTGGAGACTTATCTGCTGAATTATCCGGGCGCTGTATTTATCGTATCCCATGACCGTTACTTTCTTGACAAGGTCGTCACAAAAGTTGTGGAAATCGAAGCAGGTACCATGCGTATGTACAGTGGCAATTACTCTGCCTACGCTCTCAAAAAAGCCCAGCTGCGCGATGCTCAGTACAAAGCTTACCTGAATCAGCAGCGAGATATCAAACATCAGGAGGCTGTTATCGCCAAACTGAAATCTTTTAACCGCGAAAAATCCATCAAGCGTGCAGAAAGCCGTGAGAAAATGCTGGATAAGATCCAGCGGATCGATAAACCTGTAGAAATCCAGAATCAGATGCGCATTTCTCTGGAACCAAGATTTGTCAGCGGAAACGATGTCCTTACTGTTGAAAATCTTTCCAAGTCATTCCCGGGGCAGACACTTTTCAGTGATATTTCCTTCGAAATCAAGCGAGGAGAACGTGTTGCACTCATCGGCAACAACGGTACAGGCAAAACTACCATGTTAAAGATCATCAACGGACTGATCGATGCAGACGGCGGCAGATTTTCTCTTGGCTCCAAGGTTCAGATCGGCTATTATGATCAGGAACATCATGTCCTGCATATGGAAAAAACTATCTTTGAGGAAATTTCAGATACTTATCCGACCCTTACGGAAACAGAGATCCGAAACATGCTGGCAGCATTTCTTTTCACAGGCGACGATGTATTTAAGCTGATTTCCGCTCTTTCCGGCGGAGAAAGAGGCCGTGTATCTCTTGCCAAACTGATGCTCTCAGAAGCCAACTTCCTGATCCTCGATGAGCCCACCAACCATCTGGATATCGCATCCAAGGAAATTCTGGAAGAAGCATTAAACAGTTATACAGGAACTGTATTCTATGTTTCCCATGACCGATATTTTATCAACCAGACAGCTACCAGAATACTGGATCTCACCAATCAGGCAGTTGTAAATTATATCGGTGATTACGATTATTATCTTGAGAAAAAAGAAGAACTGACCGAGAAATATGCTCCGGCAGCAGCTCAGGCAGCAGCAGAAGCCAGACAGGCATCTGATAACAAACTTTCCTGGCAGCAGCAGAAAGAAGAACAGGCACGCCAGAGAAAGCGTGAAAACGAGCTCAGGAAAGTCGAAGCGCGTATCGAAGAACTGGAGACACGCGATAAGGAAATCGACGAGACCATGGTTCTCCCGGATGTCTGCACAAACGTGGCAGAATGTGCACGGCTCAGCAAAGAGAAGGCTGCGATCACCGAAGAACTTGAAGAATTATATGAAAAATGGGAAGAACTTGCGTAATGCAGGTTCTCCCCATTTTCTCATTTTAAGATATTATAAGATTTCATCCAGTTTTTCTCTGATTGCCAGAATGAACTCCTTGCTGTTCAGCACAGCCACATCTTCAAGAGAAGTGATAAGTGCAAGGTCTTTCGTCATCTTTCCGCTCTCGATCGTCTCCAGAGTTGCTTTCTCAAGCTTGTCTGCGAATTCCATCAATTCTTTATTGCCGTCCAGTTCGCCTCTTTTTCTCAGGGCACCAGTCCATGCAAAGATTGTTGCCACAGAGTTTGTGGAAGTCTCTTCCCCTTTCAGGTGGCGATAATAATGTCTCTGTACAGTTCCGTGAGCAGCTTCGTATTCATAATATCCCTGAGGAGATACCAGAACAGAAGTCATCATAGCCAGTGAACCGAATGCAGAAGAGACCATATCGCTCATAACATCACCGTCATAGTTCTTGCATGCCCAGATAAATCCGCCTTCCGCTTTCATAACACGCGCTACGATATCATCGATCAGACTGTAGAAGTATTCAATACCTGCTGCCTCAAATTTGTCCTTGAACTCATTCTCATAAATGGTTGCAAAAATCTCTTTGAAACGTCCGTCATATATCTTGGAAATGGTATCCTTTCCACCAAGCCACAGATTCTGCTTTGTATCCAGTGCATAATTAAAGCAGCATCTTGCAAAGCTTGTGATAGAATCGTCCAGATTATGCATACCCTGAAGAACACCCGGTCCTTCATAGTGATGGATCAACTCTTTTCTCTGCTGTCCGTCAGCACCTTCGAATACCAGATAAGCATCTCCCGGGCCGTCAATATACATTTCTGTATTCTTATAAACATCACCGTAAGCATGACGTGCGATAGTGATTGGTTTCTTCCAGTTTTTAACACATGGTTCGATTCCCTTCACTACAATCGGTGCACGGAAAACAGTTCCGTCAAGGATTGCACGGATGGTTCCGTTTGGACTCTTGTACATTTTCTTTAAGGTGTACTCTTCCATTCTTGCCTTATTGGGAGTGATAGTTGCACATTTCACTGCAACGCCGTACTTCTTTGTTGCTTCTGCCGCATCAACAGTTACCTGGTCATCTGTTTCATTTCTGTATTCCAGACCAAGGTCATAATACTCAGTATTCAAATCAATGTATGGAAGAAGAAGTTCATCTTTAATGATTTTCCAGAGAATTCTGGTCATCTCATCTCCATCCATCTCCACAAGTGGTGTCTGCATCTGAATTTTTTTCATGTTAATCCTCCTCTTTGGCTCTCATCCACTAAATTAACTATCATAATAGCGGAAAACAGACTGTTCGTCAATGCTTTTATGCACTAAAGCAATAACTAAAGTAATATTTGTTACTTTTAACTCTGTTTACAGTTCCATAAAATGCTCCAGGTCCAATTCGCCCCAGCCCTGCTGATTCTTTGGCAATCCCATATCTCTGGCACTTTCTTTCAGTTTCATCTTGATCTGAACATTGGTAAGTTCCGGATTCTTCTCCAGCATCAGTGCCGCTGCCCCGGAAACCAGCGGCGTAGACATGGAAGTACCGCTTTTCACCCCATATCCGTTATCTGCTCCCGGTGCACAGGCAAGTACGTGATTTCCGGGAGCGACCAGATCCGGTTTACAGATACACTCAAATGTAGGACCTCTTCCCGATATGGCAGTCCGTCCTGTAAGCAGGTCACTGGAACCCACTGTAATGATCTTACGGCTGCTCCCCGGTGCTGTTACGCTTCCCGCCCCGGGTCCCTGATTTCCCGCTGCAGCAATTACTACCATTCCCTCATCCCACAACTGTTCCACACCTCTGATCAGAATCCTGTGATCTTCTGCCCTCCTGCAGGTGGTTCCAACAGAAATATTAACCACACGTATCCCGTAATAATTCTTATTTTTCAGAATCCATCGAAAAGCCTGCAGCACATCTTCTTTTCTGCCATTTCCCATTCTGTCAAGCACTTTCAGAACGATCAGATCACATTCAGGCGCAATTCCTCTGATGCGCCCCTCAGAAGCCCTGCCGTCACCGCCAATGATTCCACATACGTGAGTTCCATGGGAATTATCATCATACGGCTTAATGCGATGTCCGATAAAATCATGAAACGCAAGTATTCTTCCTTTGAAATCTATATGAGGAAAAATCCCGGTATCCAGAACGCACACACCCACATGCTTCCCCGTATACCCGTAATCATCTGAATTCTTCATAAAAAATCCTCCGAATTACCTGAATAATAAAATCTTCATCTGTTCACCAGATTGATGCAAAGATTGTGAACAGATGCGTCTTACTTTAAGGTATTCGAAAGATTATATTTTCGTGTCCGGCAGTTTCTGCTGTCATATCTCTGTTTTTCTGTAAATAAAATGTATAAAACTTCCATGATATGCAGATACTTCTGATGTCTAAAAAACTGACATCAGGATCAAAAGGAATTATTAAGGAGACAAATCATGGCCGCATTATTATTAATACTGGTATTTCTACTCTTTCAGACCTTTGTCCTGCTCTGCTGTGTAGCTGCCGGAAATGATGCTGCATCTCAGGAAATCTCAGATCAGGAACAACTGGAATTTATCCGGGAATGGAAAAAAACACACTGCAGCAGCCCCGAAAAATAGCGGGCTGCTGCAGATTTCCAATTAACATTCTCTACATTACATAACAGTCATACCGTATGGCCTTTCCCTTTAATATGTAAGAAGGCTCTCTTCCGTCAAGATAGACGCTTTTGAGAGGACGTTTGACGATAATTCTGGAAGGTCCGGCTTTGATGGCAGCATCAAAAAGTTCTTTTTCCCCGGAACATGGAGGTTCAAGTTTCTGGATCAGCTGAAGCTTCTTGTTTATCAGACCGGATTTCTGCCGTCTGGGAAACATAGGATCAAGGTAGATCACATCTATGGGATCCATAAGTTTCCCCATACATTCCACGCTGTCACCTTCCACCAGTTTCATTCTGGCGGCAATATCTTTTAATACAGGATGCTTTCTGGCGCGCCGCAAAGCATCCTTCAAAAGTGCGGCGATCACCGGATTCTGTTCGTATAGCGTTACTTCATAACCATATGCTGCAAGAAGAAAACCATCCTCTCCCATACCTGCAGTGGCATCAATTGCTTTCAGATGTTCTCCCTCAGCTTTGGCCGCACGCACCAGCATTTCATGGGAAAGTCTTCCGTTGGTAACCCTGTGCAGCATTCCCTCAAAATCTCCCTGATAGGTCAGCCCATAGCCGGTAAGAGATACGCCCCTGGAGTCAAACATTACCGTCAGATGCTCTCCCGGTTTATCCATAACCGGAACATTGTTCTTTCTGGCAAATGATTCTGCCATTTCTCTTTGTCCGCCTTTCCCCAGGCAGACTGTTACGTTATCATTCATTTTTTTGTTTCTCCATTTTTCTTTTTTTATAGCAGTGCCATATGATACAGCATAAGTTTCTGCTCACACCAAGCTGCTTTAAACATACTCTTTTCAGAGAATGTAATAAAAGGGAGACTATACCATGATCATGATACATGTCTCCCTGATAAATATTTCTGTTTTCTGTTCAGTACCGCCCATCTGGAGCGTATTTGAAAATTCAGTTATCTGGCTACATCTGCCTCGGAAAGCATGAATCCTTCCCTGACCTTCTTCATCAGTGTCTTTGCCTTATCAACTGTAGTCTGGTCAGGAATCATGACATATGCTTTCTGACTCATGGAATATGGCTTCTGAGTATCTCCCGTTCCATCTGTGCTGTAAGACAATACCTGCCATGAGCCTCCCTCATCCAACTGTTTGCGGACAAGCGATGCTATAATATCATATGGAACATTGGTCTCAAAACAGCCGTCCAAACTGTCCATTACTGAAAGATAATTCTTAAGGAAAGCAGGCTGGGTTGCCTTATCTACTACACCCTGGATAACTGCCATCTGGTCACGGCCTCTCTGACGGTCCCCCTCCTTGAAAGCATAACGCTCCCGGGTGAATACCAGTGCCTGCTCACCATTTAAATGGTTTTCACCTTTATTAAAATGATATCCCTTGGTGTTCTGTGAATCAAACTCATAATCTGAATTAACAGTAATACCGCCAAGTGCGTCAATAATCTTCTCAAATCCTGCAAAATTAAGCCTGAAATAGTAGTTGATATTAATATCATATAACATATTCAGAGTATCCATACTTACATTTACGCCGTAAATTCCGGCATGGGTCAGTTTATCCGGCACACCATTTGAAATAGACAGCGGAACAAAATAATCTCTTGGCGTGGATACCATCAGGATCTGTTTTGTTCTGGTATTCACAGTAAGGATAATATTTACATCACTTCGGCTGGAAGCTGTCATTTCTCCTCTGGTGTCAATACCGCTCACATAGATTGTATACACTTCATCTGTCACTGCCGCATCTGCGGAACTGTTATCTGAAGTCTCTGTCGTGCTGCCGACAGCTTCAGTTACCTGCGGAGTCTTTCTCTGGACAACTGTTTCAACCTGAAGTGACGCGATCTCCCTGAGCTGGGAAGAGAAAGAAGAATAATTATCCATTTCATCCAGTACATCAAGATATGCCTGATTCAGAATGATCGCACCAGTAGTTCCATTATTTAAGCTGTCTGCAAGTTCAGACAGTCCACTATACTCATTCGTCTGAACATCACTGCCAAGTTCATAGTACATCTGCTGCAATGCCTGATCTGTATTATCCCTGTCAAGTTCGCTGAGGATACCAAATGTATAGCCGGATGCATCTGCCAGCTTCTGTGCAGGGTCATCCTCTTTCACATATACATTAATCTTCGTAATATCCTTATTCACACCTGTGATCGTATCCAGCGTGGAAACTGTTTTATAAATATACAGACTTCCTGTTCCCAGCACTGCTAATATCAGAACTGAAAGTACAACCCCAATGATAAAACGTATCTTTTTTCTTGCTTTTCGCACAAGTAAATACACAAGCAGCAGAAATACAAGCAACATAGCTGAAATCACACCGATATATTTTACTGATATAAGCTTCGTATAAAGAAGAAGCACTATAAAAGCCATCTCTGCGCAAAATAATACAGCGGAAATAATAATTCCGGGAACTCTGTCCTGTTTCTTTGTCTTAATCATTATGACACCTCATATCTTTACTGAACTATAACTGTGAGTTCTGCAGTATTAGACATATTTCCGGCTGAATCAACCACATAATAGCTACAGGTATAAGTTCCCGGTGTATAGGTATTAACCTGTCCGTTAATCTGTATTCTTCTCCATAACTCACTTACATTATCAGTATCATCCTTTATCTCTTTTACATTAGATAAAAGATCCACCGAACTTCCCACAGAAGTCTTTATGTAATATTCATTCAGATAAATCTTCGGACACTGTGCCGGCATATCATCTGCCATTTTCTCCTGCTTTGCTGCAGTCTGAGATGCAATATCATCACCTGCCGGTGTTGGTGTCAGTCCGTCATCTGCTGATGTTTCCCCGGAATCAGATTCTTCCGGTGATGAATCATCGGTTTCCACATCTTCAACAGGTACAGGGGTCGGTTCCGTACCTTCCGATGTGTCATCATCCTTCTCGCTGCTCTCTTTCATTTCCTCCGGATCTGTGCTCATATTTCGTTTCAGCTTCGCAATATTATTGGAAGCATCTTTCGCAACGTATGTCACCACCACGTTTGAATCGTCTACTTCATAGACAGACTCCACTGTAAGTGAATCCGAAACATCACCATCTTTATCATCGGTTGCTTTCACACCCTTCAGAAGTTCTGCATCACTCATTTCCGGTTTGTACTCTTTTACTGCCTCATCTGTGCAGACAATCTCAGGAGCTTTCCGGTCGAACTGTTCTCTCATATATACAACTCCGGCTCCCAGTCCTACACAGACAACAAGCATAGCCGCAATCCATTTCTTCGCCATAGTCAATGCTCCTTATTGAGAATTATCTTTTTCTTTACCATAGTATTTACCATAATATTTACCATAGTATTTACCATAATATCCCTGTTTACTCATATCAACCTTGTTCAGGATCACACCAAGGATCGGACAGTCACATTTTTCAAGCTGATCCTTCACTTCCTGGGCAAACCGGTAACTGATCGCTCCTGATTCCATAACAATAATAGAGCCATCACTTTCATCAGCAATAACCGCACTGTCAATTACACTTCCAAGAGGTGGTGTATCTATGATCACATAATCATAAACCTTTCTGACTGCCGCAAGAACACGCTTAAAATACTCTCCGCCAAGAAGCTCAGCAGGATTGGGCGGTACAGTACCTGCATAAATAATATGAAATCTGGGAATATTTGTAGCATAGATCACATTTTCCAGGGTTTCCTGATGGGAAAGTAAATGAGACAGACCCTTCACCTGTTCCTCAACCTCCGTTCTTCCCATAAGGACAGACTTACGGAGATCCGCATCAATAAGCAATACCTTCTTGCCTGAATCTGAAAGTGATAATGCCAGATTTAAAGCAACAGTACTCTTTCCTTCATTCGGCGTACAGCTTGTGATCGCGATTACCTTTTTCTCTTCTCCACAGAAAAGGAGATTTGTACGCAAAGATTTATAGGATTCATTCGCACTGTAATCCAGTGCCGGACGATAAATATTTACTTCTTTCATGATTACCTTCTCCCACCCCTTTTTTGCTTCTTCTGTTTCTTTCTCTTTTTCTTCTTACGCTCGTCTTCTGACAGGGGGATTGTTCCCAGTGTACTCAGCTTCAGATAACGTTCCACGTCTTCCTGTGTCTTGATCGTATCGTTTGAAATATATGTTATCAGTACGATTGCAATTGCAACAGCAGCTCCGAAAACTCCTCCGATCACGCCATTCTTGGCAACACTCGGGCTTACTTTCTGTTCAGGGATGTTCGCAGTTTCGACCACATTGACAGCATCAATGTCCATTACATTTTTAATGTGGTTTGCAGCAACATCACGGATCGCATTGGCAATCTCACATGCTTCATAAGGATCTTCATCGCGGACCGAAATTGACAGGATACGGGTATCTGTCGCAGAATCTACGGACATCTTCTTAAGCAGCTGCTCATGTGTCATATCCAGATTTAACTGAGTGATAACTCCTTCTGTAACTGTACGGCTCTTGATCAGTTCCGCATAGTCCTTTGTCAGAGACAAACTGGTTTGCATATCCTGACTGGTCAGTGTGTTGCTGTCCTGTTTACTCAGCACATACATCTTCGTCGTAGATTCATACTGAGGCGTAATAAATAAAAGCGTACCTGCAATAACTGCCAGAGCTGCAATAATACCGGCTAATAATATAACCCATATCTTGTTCAGCAAAACATGAAATATTTCCGATACGTCAATTTCAATCTCATCATTATCCTGCATATTAAGCTGTTCCATTGTATTTTATCTTTCCTTCCTTCTTTTCGCATCTTTTAAAATCTTCTGAGGATTCTCTATAAACAGATAGTCAGCATACTCTTCTCCCATTTTCTTATTCACATAACTGTATGCCTCTCCCATTCTGGATATTCTGTCAGATGTATTGTGGCAATCTGACCCCACAAACTGAACCAGATCATATTTCATAAGTTTTCTGCAAAAACGTTTTATGGAAAAGCCTTCTTTTCCGATGATACTGTCTGCATTGATCTGCATACAGGCTCCCATATCATCCAGTTCCTCTACAAAATTCAAATCTGATCTGGTTGCCTCATACCGCTCAATATGTGCAACGATCGGCTTATACCCATTAGAGAGTAATGCATATATCCTCTCACGTATATATGAAGCCTCCGAGCTCTCAGAAAACTCGGCCAGAACATATCTGGAGCCAGCCATCGTGCTGACTTTACCACTTCTGAGCATATCGGGCATCTCCATATTTGCATGAAATTCACAGCCCAGATATACCTCCAGATCATTACCAATCTCTGCCGCCGCCCTCTGTACCAGTACAAATTGCTCTTTTATACGTTCAATGGGTGTCTCAAACATCCGAAAACGAAAATGAGGTGTCACAATAATCCCCCGCACACCCTGATCGTATTCCATCTGCAGCAGCTTCTTTGTCTCTTCATAATTCGATGCTCCATCATCCACACCAGGTACAATGTGACAATGTACGTCGTATATACCCTTTCTGGACATATCTTTCACTCCTCCTTCGTATGGCAAATATTCGCATACCATCCTTGTAATTAAAACATTTCCTGAAAAGATTGTCAACTCATTTTTCAGTTCTGACTACCCTTTGTCATCAAAATATCACAAAACAATTTCCGGTAAACAAAAAATGGTTTTGTATTTCCCGTTTTCATATCAAAACGGAAAATACAAAACCAGTCAGATGATATATAAATATCACTTATTATTCTACTGTTACACTCTTTGCCAGATTTCTCGGTTTGTCTACATCCAGACCCTTGGCCACACTGACATAGTATCCAAGAAGCTGCAGTGGAATAACCGCCAGCGAAGTTGCAAAATGTGGATCCGTCTTCGGGATATAAGCGGTAAAGTCAGCAGTATCTTCTATACTATAATGACCATATGTGGTGAGTCCCATCAGATAGGCACCACGGCTCTTGCACTCTACCATATTGGAAATGGTTTTCTCATAAAGATGCTCCTGTGTAAGGATTCCGATCACAAGGGTTCCATCTTCAATAAGGGAAATGGTTCCATGTTTAAGTTCCCCTGCTGCATAAGCCTCTGTATGTACGTAGCTTACCTCTTTCATCTTCAGGCTGCCTTCCATACTAATGGCATAGTCGATACCACGGCCAATAAAGAAAGCATCTTTTACATTTGCCTGTTTGGAAGCAAACCACTGGATCCGTTCCTTATCATCTTCGATAATCTTGGCAATTTTGTCCGGAAGTGTTTTCAGTTCTGCGATCAGTTCCTCATATTTCTCTTCTGTGATCTGTTCTCTGACTTTTCCAAACTGTACTGCCAGGGCATAGGCTGCAATAAGCTGTGTACTGTATGCCTTTGTAGTCGCTACAGATATCTCAGGTCCTGCCAGAGTATAAAAAACATTATCTGCTTCTCTGGCAATGGATGATCCTACTACATTAACGATTCCCAATGTATGGATACCCATCTTCTTTGCCTCACGAAGCGCGGCAAGACTGTCTGCTGTTTCACCTGACTGACTGACAATGACCACAAGTCCGTCCGGATCCAGGATCGGGTTCCTGTAGCGAAACTCAGATGCAAGCTCTACACGTACCGGGATTCTTGTCAGATCTTCAATCACATATTGTGCCGCCATTCCTACATGATAGGCAGAACCGCAGGCTACGATATATATCTGGCTGATCTTTTTGATCTCTTCTTCTGTAAGTCCTACTTCTGAAAGATCGATATGATCATCTTTTAATACGGAGTTTAATGTATCACGGACAGCTTTCGGCTGTTCATGGATTTCTTTCATCATAAAATGTTCAAATCCGGCTTTCTCCGCTGCCTCTGCATCCCATTCAATTGTTTTTGCCTCTTTCTGAACCTCATCACCATCCAGATTGTAGAAAGTAATCTCTCCTTTTCTGACGCGGGCCATTTCCAGATTGCCAATATAATAAACATTTCTGGTATATTTCAAAATCGCAGGAACATCTGATGCAATATAAGATTCGCCATTTTCTACACCGAGAATCATAGGGCTGTCTTTTCTTGCCACATAAATCTCTCCCGGGTAGTCTTTAAACATAATCGCAAGAGCATAAGAACCACGGATACGGACCATTGCATGATTAATGGCATCTACCGGTGTTCCAAGATATTTCTTATAATAATAATCTACCAGTTTAACTGCTACTTCTGTATCTGTAGATGAATAAAACTCGTAGCCGTTGCGGACAAGTTTATCTTTCAGTTCCTGATAATTCTCAATAATCCCATTGTGAACAGCTACTACATTACCATCATCGCTCATATGGGGATGAGCATTTGTCTCAGATGGTTCTCCGTGCGTCGCCCATCTGGTATGTCCGATACCGCATGTTCCGTGAACAGATTCTCCATCATTAGTCTTATCTGCAAGAACTTTCAGTCTGCCTTTCGCCTTGATGATCTCTGTAGCATCTTCGCCGTCGCGAACTGCAATTCCTGCTGAATCATAACCTCTGTATTCAAGTCTGGACAGACCATATAACAAAATCGGTGCTGCCTGATGATTGCCTGTAAATCCTACGATTCCACACATTTATATTTATTCCTCCCATATCCTCCCAGATTTATAGTACTTCCAAAGATACTATATAAAAAATTTCAGGGGTTTTTCTGTCATATCGTGTTTCATTGTATCATGATGTTCCACATATGGCAAGAAAATCCCCTGAAACTGTATACTCTGTTTTTATGAAAGTACTTTCAATATCATTTTATCCACATCATTATCTGTGCGGCTTTTTATCAGTGTCTATCTCACTTTTTGTTTCTTTACCGTTGACCAGCCACTATATATCTTTCGTCCTTTTTCATCATATCTGTATGAACGGATCCTGTAATAATAAGTCTGCCCCTTCTTCAGTTTTGTGTTTGTATATTTCGTAGTCGAGCCGGATTTGATCACCTTTGCTCTTACATAAGGATGTGTAGTTCCTGCACGGCGATATATTTCATATCCGGCTGCACCCTTTGACTTTTTCCAGGTAAGTGAGAGTCTGCCGGCCGTCTTATTGGAAATACCTGTGATTGATGTTTTCGGAGGTTTCGCAGTAAGATCATCAGCCGAATAAGGATCCTGGGTCATATAAAGAACAGATTTGTTTCCGGCTCCGTATAAGTCCTTTGTTTCTTTGTCATATGCAAAATATATATTTGAACTGTCCGTCGCATATGTATATCCCCTGGAAATACTTCCGGAAATCGGAGTATCCAGAAACAGTCCGCCGTCTTCTCCAACTGTCCCTTCATCACTGTTTGTAATATCTGCCATATAATATCTGCCGTTATTTGCCACAACATTCCACATATGAGGCCCCTCTCCTGTGCCGCCATCCATCATGCCGGTCACTGTATAGCAGGTAATATCGCTGAGATCACACAGATACTGAAATGCCTTGGAATAGCCTTCGCATACTACATTCGTACTGTCATCTCCGTCAAAAACATAGATCAGCTGCCATGGATCTCCGTATTCGTATTCGTCCGCCTCTGTCACATCATCATTATAGGAAGTCAGATAGCAGATAGTCTCTTTATATCCATACAGTTTTTCCGTTTCCGTAAAATCCTGAAATTCTTTTACGATCATTCTTGCATTTTCTGCTGCCATTCTGGCAAGCTGCACAATTTGGGCATTTACCTTATATGTGCTTGAGGCATAGCTGCTGGTTACCGGCATATGTATGGAAAGATTTTCAATTTTTACAGTTGTTTTGTTTCCTGTTCTCCTGGTAGAATAATTATATTGCCATGTAGTAGATGCAGTCTTTTCGTACCAGTATAATTCGTAAGGACAGTCTACCGCCAGGCAATCAATGATTTTTGAGATATCCAGTTCTTTGAGGTGCGCAGCTACTTCTCTTTCAAGCGCACTGCCGCTTACTGTTGTCTGCCAGGTCAGTCCCAGATTTGAAGTGATCTTAAATCTGGTGGAACCGCCTTTGGAGGCTACTGCACTGATTTTGCTCTTAAGCTCCTCATATAAGGTCTGCTGTTGTCCGTTCAGTATATCCTCCCCTACAGAAGCTGCCGGCTGTGTGCCCGGATCCTGTCCATACAGAATATCATTCAGATATTCTTCCAGAAGCTGTCTGTTATTCGGGACAACATCTGATTTTGGAATCATTTTTTCTGTAAAAACTTCTGTTTCATCCGAATCCTTTTCGTCTGAACCTGATTCCTCAGAAGCTTCCTCAGAAATACCTTCTTCTGTGCCTGATGTAATCTCCTCTTCATCTGACGTCTCCTGCTGTGTGCCAAATTCTGCTGTATCTTCTGAATTAAATCCGGAGACTGTACCATCTGTGAAATCTGCTGCTGTCACAGGTGTCACTGTAATTCCTGCTGCAAGGATCAGACTTATTCCCAGACTCACAAAGTTTTTCTTTCTGTACATATCGCATTCCCCCTTATCCATCGTAAATATTGTATATTATATACAATACTTTATTTTGACAGATAAGACAAGAGGTTTCTGGTTTCTGGATTGGCACACTAAATCCTTTCTTCTTTAAGTAATTCATTTTCTCCTGCAAGATAGCACAAATCTGCAAGACGCTCATATTTAGTCTGCATACATGCAATATAATCATCCAGAAATCTTCTCACACAATACGGAATATCCAACTGGTCATATCTGCTCTCTAATTCTGCCAGGTCGCTGTTATCCTGCCTGATATACCCATCTGCTGCGCTGATCTTCTTTTTCAGGGCAAAGAGCCTCTCCTCGTAATGATCCGTTAATTCCATTTCGCATAATTCATTCATTTTGTTCATCTTATTCTTTTCTCCCTATTATCTTTTTACCTTGCTGCTTCGCATCACAGGCAATGCCGCTGCTTCTTTTCACATTTGCAGTAACCTTGTTACCTGTGTCATTGCGTTTGCTGTGTGTTGTTGTGTGTTGTTGTGTGTTGTTGTGTGTTGTTGTATCATATGTTGTTTTGCTGTATTATGTGTGTTGTGTACCTGACACGTACAGACCGGTACATGCCGTTTTCTGTCTTATTACGGCTTTAATTGTAATTTCCTTCTCAGAAAATGTCAACGCATTTCGTCCGACGTTTCATGATATAATTCGACATTTATCTGAAAACATTAACAAAAAAAGTTGTTATTCACCACCGATTACTGTGGAAACAACAACTTTTCATTAATATTTTTTATGCCTGATGAATAAATTTATTCAATTTCTGTCAGCATGCCCAACTTCCGTGCAAGACAAAACAATTCTTTGTTTGCGGCATTCATAGTTCCGAAGTCTTTCAGCGGGCAGATAACTTTCTGACACTTTTTCATCACTTCTGCCGCTCTGTCATAAGCCTCCTGTGAAATACATTCAAAGGGCTTTTCCGTGATCACCTGTTCTGCAAGTACGCTGGCCGCCTGATAATCAACATCATTGGTATGAATCACTCCTGCTGCAAACGGAATTCCCTGGCGCTGCAGCTTCCGGTAATATGGAATTCCGCTTCCGTTTCCGCCGATCACAAATACCTGCGGATTTCCCCTGGGCGGCTCCATTTCCACGCATCCAAAAGCAGCATTATAACTTCCGCGGGTAATTCCATACAATTTCCGAATATAATCAGAAGTAAAAATCTCTTCCGGCGCACCGTATTTTTCTATATATTCTCCATGTACACAGATCACCTTATCTGATATCTTCTGGGCAAGATCCAGTTCGTGCAGCGACATGATCACTGTTAACTGATGATCCAGCACCATCTGCTTCAGAATGGTAAGAAGTTCCAGCTTATGGCGAATGTCCAGAAAAGAGGTTGGCTCATCCAGCACAATGATCTCCGGCTCCTGGCAGATAGCCCGGGCAAGAAGGATACGCTGTCTCTGACCATCACTGATAGCTGTAAAATCCCGGTCTTTCAAATCCCAGGCATGGACAGTTTCCATGGATTTCTTTACCTTTGCCTTATCCTCTGCGGAAAGGATTCCCAGCGTACCTGTATAGGGATACCGTCCTGTGGCTACTATATCCTCACAGGTCATCAGTTCCGGACGCATACGTTCTGTAAGGACGACTGCCAGTTTCCGTGAAACTTCTTTATTGGACATTTTTGCCATCGTCACTTTATCCAGATATACAGTACCGCTGATCGTGGCAAGCTGTCTTGTAATACTCTTGAGAATTGTGGATTTCCCCGCCCCATTGGGACCGATCAGAGTGAGGATCTCACCCTTTTTCAACTGAATATTAATTTCTCTGATAAGTGGTCTGCCATCATAACCGACAGTAAGCTGATCTGTACAGAAAAAATACTGTTCCTGCTGATCTGCATTTCTGTTTTTTGTTTCTTTTATTACATCTGTTATTTTCTCTGACATGTCTTTTCCTGCTCTTCCCTTTTATACATATGCCAATCTGTCAACTCACAGTCACCCGGCAGATCGCCATATCAGTTTCTCTTCTGTCTGTGGATCATAATGTAGATTACGACCGGTGCACCAAATACTGCTGTTACGGAGCTGATGCTGAGCTCTGTGGGGGCAAATACAGTTCTGGCGATCAGGTCGCAGAAAAGACAGAATACAGCACCGCCCAGAAAACAGGCCGGAATCACAAGAATCGGTCTGGCTGTTTTCAGCAGGCTCTTTACAATGTGAGGCACTGCAATACCCACGAAAGAGATTGGCCCTGCAAAAGCTGTTACACAGGCAGATAAAATACTGGATAACAGAATCAGTCCTATACGGAACAATTTAATATTCACTCCCATATTCTGTGCATAAACCTCTCCCAACTGATAAGCGCCGATAGGTTTAGACATAAAGAATACGATCACCATCGTGATCAGAACCACCACTGCCATTACCTGTACATTGCCCCAGGACATACCTGAAAAGCTTCCCAATGACCAGTTGTGGAGATTAACAATATTGGAATCATCAGCAAATGTAACCACAAAATCTGTGATTGCAGAGCAGATATAGCCTATCATAACGCCACTGATGACAAGCATGGACATGTTGTGGACTTTTTTTGCGACCAGCAGCACAAATCCCATTGAGATCATGGAACCGATAAATGCCGCAATGATCATAGCTGCGGATCCCATGGAGATAGATCTGCTCAGAAAAAAAATCATCAGCAGGGCAACTACCAGCTTGGCTCCTGATGAAATTCCAAGTACAAAGGGACCTGCAATAGGATTATTAAAAAATGTCTGAAGAAGAAATCCAGATACGGAAAGTGCCCCTCCCAGAATAATTACCGCCAGAATCCTCGGAAGACGGATTTCCCAGATGATATTGTAAGCAGTCGCATCTCCCTGATGTCTGAAAATAATATTCAGGATCTCGTTCACTGAAAGGTGAATACTTCCGGCATTTACATTCCATATAAATAAAATTATCAGAAACACTGCCAGTATAAGAAATGCCATCCAGTATCTGGCTGTACGTTTTTTGTCATTCATGTTTTTCCCTTTTGCTATTTTAACTTATGCATATATGTAAGTTCATCCAGTGAATCATCATCTGTAGTAAGAATTGTATGGATATCCTCGATCATAGTTCCAAGCTCTGTAGTTTTCTGAAAAAGATTTTTACCTGTACACCACACATTTCCATCCTTCACTGCCTTAAAATCTGCCAGAAGGTTACTCTTGCCCAGAAGTTCATCAACAGTAGAAAGTTCACCGTCGATAGTGCTGTTATAGATGATATAATCTGCATCCTTTGCTTTGGCATAAAACTCTTCCATCTGCATATTCATAGTAGACAGAGCATTATCACTTTCTCCTGTATCTTCCGGAACGTATTTGCCGCCTGCGAGCTCAATCATGTTTGAAACGTAGTCACCATTCTTTCGCACATTAACGGCACCTGTTGAATTAATGTAAAAGAAAGCCACTGTTTTACCTGTATCTTTATCATCAGAAGTCAGGACTTTGTCAAGCTTGTCTGTCTGCTCCTTAAACGCTTTCTCCGCTGCATCCTCTTTTCCGAGAAGTACTGCATAGAGCTTCATCCATTCAGTTCTGCCAAGGGGATGGCTTTCGTAGCTGGAACGTTCTACCATTACCGGAATACCAAACTGTTCCAGTTTCTCTTCTACCTCCGGATTGTGATGGATCATGGTTGACTCAATCGCAAGACCGCATCCCTCATTCAGGATCAGCTCATAGTCCGGTGCATTATACTTGCCTGCATAAATCATTTTGCCGGATTCCATGGCATCTTTTGCCTCCTGGATGTACCATCCGTTTTCCTGAGTTCCTGAAAGGCGAATGCTGTCAATACCGTCAATCGCACGGAAAAGATCCATAGCAGAGGTTGCTACTAGATAAATGTTGTTCAGCGGCTGCTGAATAACTGTGATATCTTTTTCAAGCCCCTCTGGTGCCTTTTTTCCCTCCGGGACTACAAGAAACTGTCCTTCCTGATTGATAGTGATCAGCGCATAGCCATCCTTGTAATAATCTACGCTGAATTCTTCTGCGTAGGAAAGTTCCATGCTGTGGTCATAGGTAAGTCCCGGGATATCCACAGGAGTTTTTGCATTGTCTTTATCTGCTGCGTATGCTGTACAGACAGTGCATATACAGATAAGAAATAATATAGCTGACAGGAAACTGATAAATATTGTTTTTTGCTGTTTCTTTATTATGTTTTTCATCTTCATAATTGTTTTTTTCTTTGTATATGATTATTTTGCTGTTTTTTCTGCTTCTTTAACAGTTGTGGAATCAAAGTTTAAGGTATAGTCAATTTCGTGAGGCTCACTCATTGCTACTGTATCTGCCGTTACATCCATCTCTGCATCAAATACACTGACAGGGATTTCAAAAGTGGAATTTCCCTCTTTATTGACCGGCTCATATTTTTCACCATCCACCAGCATATAATCATAGTTCGGGCTGCTCCATACGATAGTGGCTGTAGCTTTGTCACCTTCTACTTTAATGGCAGCAGGAGAATCAATGGTTGCTCTTCCTGAACCACCTGTGAGAGTTACATCCATGGTATAGTCACCATCTTCAAGATTCAGATCTGCCAGAGTCTTACTTTCACCTGTCTTGCTGTCTTTCGCATCTTTGTCTGTATCATCTGCTTTGGAATCTGCAGCTTTGTTTTCTTTATCATCTTTTTTTGCATCTGTATCATCGGATTTTACAGGATTTTTGACACTTACCTTATGGTCGTACCATTTTCCCTTTGTTCCGATCAGTGCTACATCGAATTCTTCATCAATTGCAGGTACCGGGATATCAAATCCATATACTTCCTCGCTCATTCCATCACTGTAAGTAACAGTGTCTGTGGTTGGCTCAAGAACCTCTGCCCCGTCTTTCTGTGCATCTTCTGCCTTTCCGACGAAAAGGTTTACGATTTTCTTTGATGCAAGGCTTACGTGGATAGTCATCTTGCCATCTTTTACTGTAAGGGTTCCTTTGCCGTCGTTTGCCTCATTTACATGGAACATTCCACTGTCTGTATCAAATTCTGCTGTGTAGGTGCCATCTTCTAATGCGTCATCCTTAGATGAATCTTTATCTTTACTGTCTGCATCTTCTGCATCTTTTGTATCAGTTTTTTCTTTATCAGAAGTTTCCTCTGTTGCTGTATCGGTATCTGTGTTTGCCAAAACCGGGCTTGTACCGATCAGTGTGGCTGAAATGGTAAGTGCTGACATTAATAATGTAAATGAACGTTTTTTCATGATGTTTTTTTCTCCTTTAGTTTTCTCATATTATAGTAATTCCAGAAAATAATGCAATCAGGAGATTGTACCGGACTATTTGCAGTATTTTATGGAATTGCTATAATCCTGTTCTTTCTTATCATATAATATATCTGCCCGGAAACTTTTGCAAGTTCTCCGGGCAGTTTATCTCGTTTGGACAATATTTATGGTTTAATAACTTTTTGCAGAAAGATTATTCAGCATCAGCTGCAGTATCATCTGTTGTTTCTGCTGCTGCATCATCTGTCTGTGCATCGTCTGCACTGTCATCTGCTGCTTCGGCATCAGTATCCTCTGCTGCTGAATCATCAGATGCTCCAAGAGAATCAATTGCTGCTTTTGTATGAGCTACATAGAGATCCTCTACTGCTGCGATTCTTCCAAGACCTGCGATCTGGCAGTCAACACTGTCGAAATCACCGGCTGCTTCAAACTGAGATTTCCAGGAATCTGCATCATCACCAGCCATATCATTGTTAGCGTGGTCTCCGGCAACAACCATCAGAGGACGAAGGATCACATTCTTGAAGCCTGCTTCTTTTACTTTCTCGATAACCTTGTCACATGCTGTGTCTTCCGGTTCTCCCTCTACAGTTCCGATGAAAGCGTTTGTGAATCCAAGATTATCCATCTGTGTCTGCATCTGGTCATAGGTTACGTTAGCTGTATGGGATGTACCATGTCCCATGAATACAAATGCTGTGCCTGCATCTGCTGCTGCTTTCATATCATCAAATCCGGCTTCCTTGCAGGCTTCATCTGTGATTGCCTGAGCAACTGCTTTCTTGTCATCATTGATCACTGTAGCGTCATCACCAACTTCACCGAGCATTGGCTCTGCAATTGCAACAGATTCAAATTTGTCTTTGTATCCATCAATTGCCTCTGTCATTTCATCATATTCTGCACCATGCATCAGATGTGTCGGCTGTACAACAAGATTCTTAACACCGTTAGCTACTGCACGGTCAAGAGCCTGCTGCATATTATCGATTACTTCATCATCTCTTGCCTGTACATGGTTGATGATAATCTGTGCTGTAAATGCACGTCTTACTGACCAGTCCGGATATGCTTTTGCAAGGGCATCCTCGATTCCTTTGATATCCTCTGCACGGCTGTCGTTGAAGGATGTACCAAAGCTTACTACAAGAAGTTCGTTCTCACCAATCTCATCCTGGTTACGAGGATCATCTTTGGAAGCATCACCTGTATCACGTCCAAAGTATTCAGGGCTTGCTTCTTCACCTGTTACCAGCTCTTTCTGAGCATCTGTAAGTTTATCCCATGCTTCTTTTGCTGCTTTGCAGTCCTCGTCAGTTGTGTCTGTTCTTTCCTGAACGTAAATCTTATCGATCAGGGCACCTACTTCATCAGCTGCTTTCTGGTCATCATCAGAAGCTTCTGTTGTATCATCAGATGCTTCCTCTGTATCTGCTGCCTCTGCATCATCTGCAGCTGCTTCTGTGTCATCTGCTGTCTCTTCTGTTGCTGTATCATCAGATGCAAAAGCTACTGTACCTGTTGCTGCTGTCATGGAACAGGTCATGGATACTGCCAGTAATAAAGCTAACATGGATTTTCTTTTCATTTCGTTTTTCCTCTTTTATTTCTCGTATTTCCGGACAATTGTATGCACAAAAAAGGTAACTGCATATTCTGCAGCTACCGCTTTCCCATAAATACATGGTTTATATGTACCAGATATATCTGTAATTTCCGATTCTGTCTGATTCATTTAATAAAAGAGCTATGTATCGTTATGAGAATACAGGTTCTGTATACCGCAGACCTTAAATTCTACGCCAAGGCAGTTCTCCTGACTTCGATCATCGCTGTTTCTCCCTTCCCGGTTTCCCAGTGGTTTCTGAAAAGCAGCTCCCATACACAGTGACGGTATCGCTCCGGATTCTCACCGGATTCTCTTTTGCACATCAAGTACGATGCAACCTTTGCGTTATAACATTGCACATATTCAATTCGGATATTCTTTTTTTATCACATTTTAACAAAAATGTCAATACAATTCGTGTATATTTTCCTTTAATGTTTGGCATTATTTTAAAAAAATATCGATTCTACTGTTCACTGATAGTATCCCGCAAGGTGTTTTTTGTGAGCGAAAGTCACAGAAAACCCAAGACATACCGCGCGAATTTATGCGATTACACTTCTGTCAGAGTTTTAAAAAAACAGGTCCTGTTTCCGGTATGGCAGGCCGCACCAATCTGTTCTACCCTGGCAAGGATCGTATCATTGTCACAATCCAGTGTAAGAGATTTTACAAACTGGAGATGTCCGGATGTAAGTCCTTTCGTCCAGAGTTCATTGCGGCTTCTGCTCCAGTAAGTCATTTTACCGGTTTCAAGAGTGGTATTAAAAGCTTCTTCATTCATATACGCCAGCATCAGCACTTCGTTTGTCTGATAATCCTGAGCTATGACAGGTACCATTCCGTCACTGTTTAATTTAAAATCAGACCATGCGATGCTGCTTTTTAAATTCACTGTATTTTCCATTTTCTGTCTCCATCTAATTTTGTTGATTGATATTATCAAAGGTACTGCGTGTTTCGTAAATTTTCAGATTTACAGACTGCCCTTGGTAGACAGAACATCTGTGATCCTCGGATCATAGGATGTGGCTGCGTCCAGAGCTTTGGCAAAACTTTTGAACATTGCTTCTGCTACATGGTGATTATTCCCACCGGCCAGAACCCTGATATGAAGGTTCATGCCACAGGCATAGGAAATGGCATAGAAGAACTCTTTTACCATTTCCGTGGACATGTCACCGATCCTGTCCGTGGTAAACTCTGCATCCCATACAAAGTAAGGTCTTCCGGACAGATCAATGGCGCAGAGCACCAGAGACTCATCCATCGGAAGAATACAGCTGCCGTAACGTTTGATTCCTTTTTTGTCACCGATTGCTTCTTTTAACGCAGTTCCCAGAACAATTCCTGTATCCTCGATGGTATGATGGTCATCCACCTGAAGATCACCATGGACTCTGACACTGAGGTCAAAAAGTCCATGACGGGTAAACCCATCCAGCATATGGTCAAAAAATCCCACACCTGTCTCAATGTCAGAGTATCCGGTTCCATCCAGATTTATTTTTAATTTGATTTCTGTTTCTTTTGTATTTCTTTCTGCTGAGGCTTCTCTTGCCATGACTAAGTCCTCTCTGTCCTGCTTATTTTAGTTACTGTTCACACACCACTATCCCGCGAGGTGTTTTTGCATGAATTTACACATTTATTATTTATTATCTTCGTCCTCAAAACGAACTGCAATAGAATTTGCATGTGCAGTCAGCTGCTCAGAAGTTGCAAACTGGATGATATCTTTGTGGATGTTACGCAGTGCGGATTTTGAGTAATATACAATACTTGATTTCTTGATAAAATCATCTACGGAAAGGGCTGAGAAGAATTTGGCAGTTCCGTTTGTAGGAAGCACGTGGTTCGGACCTGCAAAATAATCTCCCAGTGGCTCAGAACTGTACTCTCCGATAAAGATCGCACCTGCATTCTTCACTTTCATCATATCTTCAAAAGGATTGGCTGTCACGATCTCCATATGTTCCGGAGCAATTTCATTGGCTGCCTCAATCGCCTCGTCCATATCCTCTGCGATCAGAATATAGCCAAAGTTATCCAGGGATTTCTGAATGATTTCCTTTCTGGAAAGAACCTCCACGAAACCTTTTACTTCTTCATCTACTTTCTTCGCGAATTCCTCACTTGTAGTGATCAGGATAGCACATGCCAGTTCATCATGCTCTGCCTGTGAAAGAAGGTCTGCTGCCACAAAATGCGAATTAGCTGTCTCATCTGCAAGAACAAGGATCTCACTCGGTCCTGCAATGGAATCAATGCTTACATAACCATATACTGCTTTCTTTGCAAGAGCTACAAAAATGTTTCCGGGACCTACAATCTTGTCTACCTTCGGAATGCTCTCTGTTCCGAAAGCAAGGGCACCGATTGCCTGTGCACCACCCACTTTATAAATCTCATCTGCCCCTGCTTCTTTGGCTGCTACCAGTGTGGAAGCGCATACTTTGCCATCCTTTCCGGGTGGTGTTGTCATAACAATGTGCGGGACTCCTGCCACTTTTGCAGGTACAATATTCATCAGTACAGAAGACGGATAAACTGCTTTTCCACCGGGTACATAGACACCCACACGATTTAACGGTGTCACTTTCTGGCCAAGCATGGTTCCATCTGTTGTGCTTGTAAACCAACTGTTCTGGATCTGTTTTTCATGATACTGACGGATATTGACCAGAGCTTTGCGGATTACTCCAAGAAGTGCAGGATCAATCTGCGCATAAGCCTCTTCAATCTCTGCATCCGTGACACGGATCGTCTCTTTTGTCACATCGGCTTTGTCAAATTCTTTTGTATAGGCAAAAAGAGCTGCGTCTCCTTCATTTTTTACTTTATCAAGGATCTGAGCTACTGTGGATTCAAATTTCCCATAGTTATTCGGGCTTCTTTTCAGCAGATTCTCAAGAATATCCTTTGTTGATTCTTTTGTTAATTTTACTGTACGCATCTTTACATCTCCTCCTGAAGAACTCTTCTTAAGTCTTCAATAAGTTTACGGATTCTCTCGTTCTCCATCTTCATGCTCACCTGATTGACTACCATTCTGGCAGACAGCGGGCAGACCTCTTCTAGCACTTTCAGCCCGTTTTCCTTCAGTGTACTTCCGGTCTCCACAATATCTACGATCACTTCAGACAGACCAACGATGGGTGCCAGTTCAATAGAACCATTTAATTTAATCAGATCTACTGTCTGATGTTTTCTGTTAAAGAAGTAATCTTTGGCAATATTTGGATATTTAGTCGCCACACGGATCAGCTGGTTGTTCTCCAGAACTTCTCTGGCACTCTCCGGTCCACAGACACACATCTTACATTTTCCAAATCCAAGGTCCATCACTTCATAAAGCTTACGGCCTTCCTCCAGGATCGTATCCTTTCCCACAATTCCGATATCTGCCGCGCCATACTCTACATAGGTAGGAACATCCGGACCTTTTGCAAGGAAGAATTTCATCTTCAGTTCTTCATTGGTAAAGATCAGTTTACGGGAATCTTTATCTTTCATCTCTTCGCAGGTGATTCCTGCTTTCTCAAACATTTCCATTGTTTTGTTGGCAAGTCTGCCTTTTGTCAGGGCAACTGTCAGATATCTCATGGCTTATCTGGCCTCCTTTTTCAAACGTAATGCCACACATCTGCCTTCTGCGCGGAGTTTCTGTGCCTCTTTAATGGCTTCTGCACGGTTCTGTGGCTCGTATTCGATCACTTCCGGCTTCTCTTCTTTCTCAGAGATCAGTTTCTGGCTGGAAAGTGCAAGAAGAAGGTTATCTACTTCAAGGGCAAATCCGATAGATGCCGCAGGTTTGCCAAAGTGTTTCATCAGGCCATTGTAACGGCCACCCTTGATCATGGGCTCTCCGGTTCCGTAAGTGTATGCCTGGAAAATGATACCTGTATAGTACTGATATTTACTGAGCATTCCAAAATCAAAAGAGATATATTTCTCATATCCGTAGTTTTTCATAATCTCATAGATTTCTTCCAATCTGGAAACCGCCTCCAGTGCGCAGGCATTATTTGTCAGACTTCTGGCTTTCTTTAAGACTTCTTCTGAACCGAACATCTGCGGGATTTCAACAAAAACTTTTTTCATGCTGTCTTTGAGTTTCTGCTCCTCCACAAACTCTTCTACTCCAAAAGAGTTTTTCTGTGAAATCAGAGTACGGAGACGTTCTTCTGCTTCCTGACCCAGTTCAGCTTCTTTTAGCAGAGATTTAAAATAGTCTACCTGACCAACACTGACTTGAAATTCTGTAAGACCTGCTGCCAGAAGGCATTCCACTGTCATGGCAAGAAGTTCTGCATCAGCATCTGCGGATTCATCACCGATCCGTTCTACGCCCATCTGTGTGGTTTCTTTGAGATGTCCTCTGTAGCTGGTGTTGTTGATAAAGGTGTTTCCTGTGTAGCAGAGGCTTACAGGTTCTTTATCCGGGGAAAAGTAGGTTGCGCAGGCTCTGGATACGGACGGGGTGAAGTCAGGCCTGAGTACCAGGGTGTTGCCTTCTCTGTCAAAGAATTTGTAGAGTTCTTTGGAGGGGATGGTTCCTACTTCACGGCTGAATACTTCGAAGTATTCGAATGTGGGGGTTTCTATGTCTTCATAGCCATACTGGTGGAAGACGCGATGGATTTTCTCCTGTACCTTTCTTTTCTGGCTGCATTCGCCGTTGTAGATGTCTCTTACACCTTCAGGGGTGTGGAAAATACGCTGCATGGGTGGTCCTCCTCTTGGTTATGTATTGTGGTTTATTATTACTTTATTGGTTTTGCTTTAGCATGGTAACGTGTTACTAAAGTAATGCGAAACTAGATAGAATTATAATAGGTTTTCAAAAAAATGTCAAGTACAGTTAATGTTATTATATTGTTGTTTTTGTCTGTTCATTATGTATATTCAGAGGGACGCTCAGAAACATATTGTATTTGAGGTGCGGTTTCGGTATCTAAGAGCTTCTAAGTCTTCAGAAAATCTGCTAAAACCATGAGAAGAAAAGCCCGGAATTACTCGCTGCCGCTCAGACAAGGGGCTTTTCTTCTCATAACGCAGATTTCCTGAAAACTAAGAATCTCTAAGACACCTGCAAATGCACCTCAAATACAATATGTTTCCGAGCTGGTTCTCACAATATGGAAGATTATGATGGCTATAGCAAGTCTATTAACTAATGCATTTAAGACAGTTCAGCCGAGTGCGAAAGACAAGGAAGATACCTACAGGCGTGCTGACGCACGTCAAGGATATCTGACGCAGGATTTTACGCTCTGATGAACTGAATCAATATACATTATAAGAGGGCTTGCTATAGTATGCCAGCAAGTTGATTTCTTCATGGTTACTGCCAATACACAGCGCAGAAATTTATTTTATTTCCGGTGCATTTGCAGGTATCTTAGAGTTTCTTAGGCAAAAAAAATCTGCGTTATGAGCCGGCTGTTTCACTGTCTGAGCGAAGTCTGCGACGGAGCGAGTTTGAGAAGACGGCTCATGCTTTTAGCAGATTTTTTTGCCTTAGAAACTCTTAGATGCCGAAACCGCACCGGAAATAAAATAAATTTCTGTGCGTCCCCCCTTTTCTATCCCCGCTCATCAAGATCAATCTGAATCCCATCCAGAAAGGGCACAAGAAACCCGCTTTTTTTATTCAAATAGTACTGAGGCTCCAGCTCTTCGCGCCGAAAGCTCTTGCGGCCGCCTTCCTGCATCCGGTTCCAGAAAATAAGGAGACTGCGCAGTGTAAGGTAATAGAACTGGTTTTCATGGCTGTAGAATATAAGAAAAAAAGCCACCCCTCCCTGCTTTTCAAATGCCTGCATAAATTCCACCTGATGAGAATGGATATTAGCAAGCGGAAAAGTATCCGCAGCACATTCTTTGGCATCAAAGCAGACAGGGATTCCCTGTACTGCTCCAATATAGTCTACAGTACTTCGCTGTTCGAAATATGCCAGTGTGATATGGCGGTTTTCTTTATCCATACGGACAGGTGTAATCGGTGTGGGAATTTTCTGGATAAGTGCCAGTCCCTTTTCTCTGTATTGCTCATTTGTACGGTTTACAAGATCTTCCAGAGTAGAGCCCCGCAAACCTCTGCTGTTCCATGTTGCCACTTTATTTCTCCATAAATTAAATTTTACTCTCTATTTCAGCAACTTCACCGATGGATAATATCTGATGACCGCTTTGCCTACAAGTTCATCGAAAGTCACAAAATTAGTACTTTTCCAATAGCGGGAATCTGTGGAATGATTGCGGTTATCGCCGAGGACAAAATAACTGTTTTCCGGAACTTCATACGGTCCAAAGCTGCCCCTTGGTTTTTCCGGAACAAAGCTGTCATCCAGAGGAAGCTCTGAATCATTGATGTAGACTTTACCGTCCTTAATCTGTACTTTTTCTCCGGGAAGTCCGATGACTCGTTTGATGAAAAGCCGGCTTTCGTCATCCGGGTATTTGAAAATAACAATGTCAAAGCGTTCCGGATCTTTTATTTTTTTTGATATTTCATGGCCGAAAAAATCCAGATTGAGTCCATATGCAAGGCGGAATCCAAAAATACGGTCTCCTGTCATAATGGTTTTTTCCATTGATTCAGAAGGAATTTTGGCATTGATCAGTACTACGCTATTCACAAGCGTTACGATTACTACTACTATGATGATCATTTTTGCGTAATCCCATATTTCTTTCCAGATTCTCATGATAAGCCTCCTCAAGATTCTCCTCTTTGATAATTTTGCAGAAAAGCTCCGGTGCCGGTGCCACGAAGGTCTGGCCTGTCTCCGGAATTACTAACCTGTATGCATGGAGAAGCTGATGCCTGACTCCATGGCGGATGTATTGCTTATTAAATTCAGAATCTCCGTATTTGGTATCTCCAAGCAGTGGATGTCCTGTTCCTGCAAGGTGGGCACGAATCTGGTGAGTACGGCCTGTGATCAGCTCAACTTCCAGAAGAGTTATTTTTCCGTTGCTGCCAAGAGGACGGTATTTCGTTTCAATCGGCAGGGAATCTTTGAATTCCTGTCTGCTTACGATTACTTTGTTTGTTTTTTTATCTTTGTGCAGATAACCTCTGATATGATCCGGTTTTTCTATTTTTCCTTTTGTGAGGCAGATATAGTATTTGTGAAGTGCTCTGTCGTGGAATATCCCGGACAGAAACTGCAAACCGGCAAGGCTTTTACCTGCACAGACCATTCCGCTGGTATTACGGTCAAGTCGGTTACATACAGAAGGTCTGAAGGTTTTGAGCTGTTCTTCTGTAAGGTCACCTTTCTTTAAAAGGTAGCCGGTCAGGTATTCTACAAGGGACGGTTCCCCGTCATCTGCCGGCTGTGAAAGCATCCCTGCCGGTTTATTGATGATAATGATATCAGGATCCTCATAAACAATATCCAGTTCGCAGTATGCTCTTGCTGCCTGACTGCTTCCTGTAAATTTATCGAAAGTTTCATCACTCAGGAACAGTTTGATGGTGTCGCCTTTGATCAGCTTTTCATTTCCTGTGGCTTTCTTTCCATTCAGAGTGATGTTCTTTTTGCGGAGCATTTTATAAAAAAAACTTTTAGGTGCTTCTCTGAGAAGCTTGGCCAGATATTTGTCAAAGCGCTGACCCGCTTCATTTTCTTCTATAATAAATTCTTTCATATTTAATTGTTCCTGTATAATTGTACCAAACTCCGAAATAACACATTGCTATAGATATATTTTGTAATTGAATTCCGGCAATCACAGACACAATGCCAGAATGGTCTGTCGGATCAGTTCGTTTCTGGAAAGATCCGGGTATTTTTCGTCCGGGGTAAATTTGATTCCCTCTTCCAGACTTTCTCTGTGATCGTTCATGGAATCAAGACGTTCCAGGAACGGACGGAGATCTGTAAAGATTTTCACCGTAACTTTATAACCGTTTTTACGGATGATCTTCTGGGAATTGGTTTCCATGAAAGATGCGTCGATTTTGGGGTCACTGCTGTAGGCCACTACTGTATTTCCGCATACTGCTACGGCGTCAATATAAGCACTTTTTTCATAAAATGTCATGTAAAGTTCATATGCCATGTCCAGACTGCCCTGATGCTCATGGATTTTCTGGTATAATCCGGCATCCATTGGTCTGCATTTCAGGATCATGATCAGATTCACCATGGATTTACATGCCGGAAGACAGCCAACTACAGTTACAACTGTCCAGACAGTCATTCTGGTCTTAAAATAGATCCAGGATGTAAAAAAGATGAATAAGGGTACTGCAAAAAGAATTGCAGTGATGATCAGGCGACGTCTCTTTTCACTTCTGAAATATCCAAAAGTCCCTTTGGATACTTTTGAAGATGTTTTCGCTTTACTTTGTTTTTTATTTCTGTTTTTCTTTTCTGTCACTTACGTCCTCCTCCGGAATTTTTCTTATGTATATTTCTGATAGTGCTCTTCTTTGCAGATGCTGAACTGTTTTTGTTGTTTTTGTTGTTTTTGTTATTTTGGCTGTTTCTGCTGTTTTTCGCATTCCGGCTGCTGCCCTGAGTATGCTGTTTGCCTCCATGATTCTCTCGAAGCGGCCGGATCAGACATTTTGGACCGTAACCTACCAGGTCCATTCTTCCGGTCATCTTAAGACCTTCCAGCACCAGTTCCCTGTTTGCCGGATTCTTATACTGCATCAGGGCTCGCTGAATAGCTTTTTCATGAGGATTCTTCGGCACATATACCTTCTCACCCGTAAGAGGATGGATTCCCGTATAGTACATACAGGTAGAAAGAGTAGACGGGGTTGGATAGAAATCCTGTACCTGTTCCGGGGTAAAACCAAGATCCCTGACATATTCCGCAAGTTTTACTGCCTCTTTCATGGTACACCCCGGATGGGAGGACATGAAGTACGGGACAGCATACTGCTGCTTTCCTGTTTTTTTGTTTGCCCCATCATATTCTTTAAGAAACTGCTGATAGACACTGTGGGCTGGTTTTCCCATATACTTCAACACCTGATCAGACACATGTTCCGGTGCAACACGAAGCTGCCCGCTTACGTGATGTTCCACCAGCTCGCGCAGGAAAGTCTTGTCCCTGTCTGCCACTACATAATCAAAACGCACACCGGAACGGATAAAGACCTTCTTCACTCCCGGGATCTTCCGCAGCTTCCGAAGCAGAGAAACATAATCCGAATGGTCTACAGTCAGATTTTTACATGGCGTGGGAAACAGACACTGCTTATTCTTGCATACCCCTTTCGTGAGCTGTTTCTGACAGGATGGTTGTCTGAAATCTGCTGTGGGACCACCCACATCATGGATATAGCCCTTGAACTCAGGATCCTTCGTCATTCTGGTGGCTTCTTCGATCAGTGACTCATGGCTTCTGGTCTGAAGGATTCTCCCCTGATGAAAGGTCAGGGCACAGAAATTACAGCCTCCAAAGCACCCTCTGTTGCTTGTCAGGCTGAACTTAATCTCTTCCAGTGCAGGAATACCACCCTGCTTCTCATACATAGGATGAACTTTCTCCGTATAGGGCATTGCATACACATCATCCATCTCCTCCTGTGTCAGCGGAAATGCAGGGGGATTCTGTACAATATATCCCTTCGTCCCATAAGATTCTGCCATTGGTCTGGCACTGAACGGATCTGTATTCTGATACTGAACGGCAAAACTGTCTGCATAAGTCTTCTTATCCTCCCTCACTTCCTCATAAGACGGAAGAATAATCGGCTCATAAACCCTCGAAAGATCCTTACATTTAAATACAGTTCCTGCAATATAAGTAAGTTCCTCTACCGGAAGCCCGCTTGCCAGTGCATCTGCAATCTCTATGATCGAATGCTCACCCATCCCATAGGAAATCATATCTGCCCCGGAATCAATGAGTACACTGTGCTTTACTTTATTTTCCCAATAATCATAATGGGCCAGTCGTCTCAGGCTGGCTTCAATCCCGCCCAGAATAATGGGTGTTTTTTTATAAGTCTGGCGGATCAGATTGCTGTACACGATCACTGCGCGGTCAGGTCGAAGTCCCATCTGACCGCCCGGCGAGTACGAATCCTTCTGTCTGTGCTTCTTAGACACTGTATAGTGATTTACCATGGAATCCATATTTCCGGCAGATACCAGAAATCCCAGCCGCGGTTCTCCAAATACCTGGATACTCTCCTTCTTTTTCCAGTCAGGCTGAGGAATGATACCCACTTTATATCCACGGCTCTCCAGTAGCCTGCTGATAATCGCAGTGCCAAAGGAAGGATGGTCCACATAGGCATCACCTGTAATATAGGCAAAGTCTACCTGCTCCCACCCCCTCTGTTTCATTTCTTTCTTCGTTACCGGTAAAAAATCCTGCATTTATATTCCTCTCATATGTATTATAATTATGCGGATAAAACCATCCTCTGTGCAGTTGATAACTGCTCCGCAGTTTATTTTTATCAAACATGATGATACACTGCCTGTGCCCGGTATCCTTCGGATATAATATCAAGCTGTCTGTGAAATCGCTTCATCTGCTGAAGATCCTTGGTTTTAAATACTCTCAGGAACTCATCCTGAATCTTCATGATCTCCCGCTTATTCGCAATCTTGTACAGATTCTCAATATTGATCAGAATATCCTTTACCAGATTAGACTGCATCTGTGACGAATTCTGCGCATCCATAATCTCATTCCGCACAGAAGACATCTCATGATCAAGAGCATTAATGGCATCTGCCGCCTTACTCAGACGTTCTGCCACATGCTCCGGCATATCCCCTTTATACTTATACTGCAGAGAATGCTCAATCGTCGCCCAGAAATTCATGGCCATTGTACGAATCTGTATCTCTGCCTGCAGCTTCTTTGGTCCCTTGATCGTATCCACTGTATAATAAATAATCAGATGATAGCTTCTGTAACCACTCTGCTTAATATGTTTCAGATAATTCTTCTCACTCTTTATAACCATATCGCTTCTCTTCTGGATCAGAGAAGCAACTGTCTCTATATCCTCTTCAAACTGACAGATAATACGGACACCCGCAATATCCTCCAGTTCCTCTTCCATTCTCTCCATAGGAATATGCTTGCGCTGCATTTTCTCAAGAATGCTGCTCACACTCTTAACTCTGCCCTCAACCTGCTCGATCGGGCAGTAAACATCGTTCTCTTTACATTCATCGATAATGTGGTTGAATTTCACTTCCAGCTCTCTCACAGCCAGTTCATACGGGCACAAAATGCTTCTCCATAACTGTATTTCCATTTTCACTCGCTCCTTGCATTTCATACATTTTGTTATTATAGCATAGATTTTGAAAAATATCTCGCTAATATGAATAGTTTCTGCTTTTTTTAGAAATGCTTATTACTGCTCACTTCCGCATTCTGATACAGTATATGCAAAGCACCGGACATTTAGAACATTCAAAAAGCACCCCTGCCGCCAAAACGCAGCAGGGATGCTTCCAACATCACTCTTTAAGAGCCTCCAGAACTTTCACCAGATACTTCCAGACTCTCTCTGTAGAAGAAATACTAAGTACCTCCTCAGACGTATGGATGTCCTTCATATCAGGTCCCAGAGACACACAGTCAAGCCCTTCCATCTTCTTATAGAAAAGCCCACACTCAAGTCCTGCATGGATTGCTACCACATTCGGTTTCTGTCCATACATTTCCTCATATACTTCCACCATCTTATCACGAAGCGGTGAATCCTTGCGGTACTCCCACGCAGGATAAACGCCCTGTCTCTCATACTCTCCGCCAAGGAACTCCGTCAGATAGGCAATCTTGTCAGAAAGGGCATCTCTGGCTGTCTCCACAGAACTTCTGATACTGGAACTTCCCATTACTTCATTCTCAGAAGTCTTCAGAATACCGATATTCGTAGAAGTCTCTACCAATCCTTTGATCGTTCCGCTCATTTTCTGAACACCATAAGGTACATTTACAAGGAAGAAAATTACTTTTTCCTTACTTGTGGGATGAAGAACCCTTACTTCCTGTTGTCCCTCATCTTCAACAGTTACTGTAATACCCTCATCAGTTCCTGCATACTCTTCTCTCCATGCTTCCTGCACAGAAGCCGCATATTCTCTGACAGCATCTGCATTTTCTGCAAGAACAAGGATTTCTGCTGCAGCCTCCCTTGTAATGGCATTATCTTTCTGTCCGCCCTGTACACTGATCAGCTCAAAATCAGTTTTCTCATCCAGACCATGGAGAAATTTTCCAAGAAGGGAATTTGCGTTCGCACGATTCTTGTCAATCTCAGCTCCGGAATGACCGCCCATCAGTCCGCTGATCTTAACTGTCAGCTTCTCCCCCTCTGCATCCAGTCTTGTCACCGGAATATGGCTGACTCCGGAAAGTCCGCCTGCACAACTGATCCAGAGACTTCCTTCTGCTTCAGAATCCAGATTGATAAATCTTCTTCCTTTTAATACACTGCAGTCAAATCCAACTGCACCCAGAAGACCGATTTCCTCATCTACGGTGATAAACACTTCAAGCGGCGGATGAGCAATGGTATCACTTTCCAGAAGTGCAAGACCATAAGCAACAGCAATTCCGTCATCACCGCCAAGGGTTGTTCCGTTTGCAGACACATAATCACCTTCTACAGAAAGATTTAATCCATCTTTTGTAAAATCATGCTCTACATCCGGACGTTTCTCACATACCATATCCATATGTCCCTGAATGATCACTGCAGGAGCATTCTCATATCCCGCTGTACCCGGTTTATAAATAACCACATTATTCATCTCATCCTGAACATATTTCAGACCATGATCCTTTGCAAACTGCACCAGATAATCACTGATCTGCTTTGTATTTCCTGAGCCATGAGGAATTTTGCATATCTCCTCAAAATAATGAAACACTCTTTTAGGTTCGCAATTCTCTAAAACTGCCATAATTACATTACCTCCAAAAATCACACATTTGTCTTATCATATGCCATCGTTTTTCCGATATCCGGCAAATTTCACGGATATATTCTACCCATGGCAATTCCATAAAATACTATAGCATTTATTTTTATTCTGTGCCATATAAATTTTATAAAGAATCGTAACTGTTCAATTATGTATAAACAGTTACAAAGGGTGCTGTATGTCAAAAAACATTATCCTCACCGGCGGTATTTTTTTCCTTCTGGGATTTCTCCTCCTGCATCCTGCCGAAAGTCTGTCCTGTGCCAGAGCAGGAATGACTCTATGGCTGAATACATTAATCCCAACGCTTCTCCCATTTATTATTCTCACAGGAATGCTTACACATACCGGTCATATCCGGAAATTTCTTCTGCCATTCGAATCATTCTTTCGTATTTTCCCGGGTGTCAGCATCTGGGGTGGTTATGTTTTTATTCTCGGAATGCTGTGCGGCTATCCGCTGGGAGCCAAACTTGCCTCTGACCTGTATGAATCACAGAAAATCAGTAAAAAAGAAGCTCTGTATCTCACCACCTTCTGCAACAATCCAAGCCCCGCCTTCATTATTACCTATCTTGGCAAATCCTGCCTTAAAGATGCCGTACCTGTCGGAATGATCTTTACGGGTATTTTTTTATCCAATCTGATATGTATGCTGTTTTTTCGTTATCCTGTGTACAAAAATACCATCATATTAGCTCTGCCGCCAATGCATAAAAATACCTCCCATGGAACTATACATATTCAAAGCATCCCTGATCCTCCCAATTCCACAGCTCAGATTTCTTCTCATGAAAATGTACTTGATCATTCCATCATGAACGGATTTGAAACCATTACACGCCTCGGAGGATATATTCTGTTATTCTCTGTTCTGGCAGGATGCATCAGATATTATGAGCCTTTTCCACCTTTTTTTCAATATCTGGTACTGGGATTTACAGAGATCACCACTGGTCTTTCCCTCATCTCATCTTCAGGATTATCAGACACGACACGCATCATTCTGTCCATTGCAGCTACCGCATCCGGAGGTCTGTGTATTCTGGCACAGACAAGAAGTGTTCTTCATCATGATCTCAGCATTCTGCCTTATTTTATTTCCAAATGTATCTGTGCCCTCCTTACGGCAGGTATTTTTTACTGTCTGATTTCTTATCTGTAAAAATACATCATTTTGGAAAACTGTCATTGTTTCGCATATAAAATCAGGGCCGGGAAAATTTCCCGACCCTTTGTTTTCTCACAGACTTCTGTCTCTTATCAACAGATTTACTTTTGTATTGTAAAATCTTAGTTCTCTCCCAGATCATCCAACAGATCGTCATCGTCATCATCCTTGGTATCATTGTCATGATAAGAACCTGTGATCGCTGCCGCCTGTGCTGTCTGAGGTGCAAGTTCCTGGCGGTTGTGGTTTACAACATCAAGACAGCTCTGCAGGGAATCAATAAATGTTTTGTATTTTACACCTGCATCCTCTAAGGTTGTATTGAGAACGCTGCCGATATTTGCCATCATATCATCTGTATAAGTGATCGCACTGAGACGGATGCTGTTTGCATCCTGTGTGGCAGAATCAAGAATCTCCTGAGCCTGCTTGTTAGCTGCATTGATGGTATCATTTGCCTGTGCATAAGCTTTCTGCATAATCTCATGCTGAGTTACCAGCTCCTGTGCTCTTGTCTGTGCATCTGCGATCAGTGCATCCGCTTTGGACTGAGCATCCTCAAGGATGGCATCTTTATTGTTAATGATCTTCTGATAACGTTTGATCTCGTCCGGAGTTTTCAGGCGGAGTTCTCTCAGAAGTTCTTCGATTTCTTCTTTATTTACCACAATTTTGGTAGTTGACAGTGGCTGGAATTTACAGCTGTCCACATATTCCTCGATCTCACCGATAATCTGTTCAATTCTGCTGCTCATAGTATAACACTCCTTATTTTCTATTTCTGTTACTGTACGCTCTATGTGAACAATAACTTATTTGTTGTCTGCTGTAAGACGAATTTTCTCAATAACTGCATCCGTTATTTCCGGTGGTGCAAATTTACTCAGATCGCCTCCAAAATGCGCAACTTCTTTCAGTATTGTAGAACTCAGGTATGCATATTCCAGACTCGTAGTCAGAAATACAGTATCTACATCCGGTGCAAGTACACGATTGGTCTGAGCCATCTGAAGCTCGTACTCAAAATCTGTAACTGCGCGAAGTCCACGTATGATCACCTGAGCGTGATTCTCTCTGGCGAAATTCACAGATAATCCCTCAAATGGTTTTACTTCAACATTGGGAATATCCTGAGTCGCCTTTTTTAATATATTAACACGTTCTTCCACAGAAAACAACGGACTTTTTGAAGAATTATGTAAAACGCCCACTATTACTTTGTCAAAAGAAACTGCCGCTCTTCGGATCACATCAAGATGCCCATAAGTTGCCGGATCAAAGCTGCCCGGATATACTGCTATTTTCATGTATTTTTTCTCTCTCTTTCCTCTGGCACATGCACATATGTATAACTAAGAATGCTGCCTGCAGGCAGCATTCTTAGTGCAATCCCCATAAATAATGCATTTAAGACAGTTCATCAGAGTGCGAAAGACAAAAAAGAACTGGATTAAGATGCAGTATTTTAGAGAATGGCTATAGTTATGCGCGTTCTAAAAATACGTGCTTGTTTGTTTTATACTCTTTTGAACGCAGCTGCCTGTAACCAAGAGATTCCACATAACTGAAATCTGTCTGAAGATCCGCTTCCACGATAATAAGTGTATTTTCATCCACAACTGTACTGTCTTTCAGATATTCCAACACTTGTCTTTCCAGTTCATTATTATATGGAGGATCCATGAAAACAATGTCAAAAACACCCTTTCCCTCAAGGGAACGCAATGCCTGCAGCACGTCCATGTTCAGCAGTTTACCATCTTCTGCCAATTTTGTAAATGCAAGATTTTCTCTGATGCATGCAGCAGCTTTGGGATTCTTCTCCACAAACACCGCATAAGAGGCTCCTCTACTCAGAGCCTCGATCCCGATCCCGCCGCTTCCGGAAAAAAGATCCAGAAAACGACATTCCAAAAGTTCCGGCTGAAGTATATTAAATAATGTTTCTTTGATTCTGTCAGTAGTAGGTCTTGTGTCCGTCCCCGGAATTGTTTTCAAATTAAGCCTTCTGGCTTTACCCGCGATTACTCTCATTTCAGATTCAGTCTCCAATCCAGATCTCCTCTTGCAAGACCTAAAATAAGAAGTTCTGCAGTGGCAATGTTCGTCGCTACAGGAATATTGTACTGGTCGCATCTCCTCACAATGCTTGTGATATCCGGTTCTTTGGGATCGATCATTACCGGATTGTAGAACAGGATGACCATATCCAGATCCTGACGCTCTACCATCTCCATAAACTGCTTGTCTCCACCAATACTGCCGGCAAGGAATTTATGCACATGAAGGCTTGTCGCTTCTTCTATTCTCCGTCCAGTTGTACCTGTGGCATAGACCTCATGTTTGGCAAGTATATTCTTATAAGCGATGCAGAAATCTTCTATCAGTACTTTTTTACTGTTATGTGCGATTATACCTAAGTTCATAGTTTTTCCTCTCCGTTTCTCCTATTTATTTTGCGGATTTTACCTCTTATCCACAATCCTAACTATAATTATAACAAAGCACTAAATAAAACGCAATTAAAACTTGAAAAATATACACAATTCATAATTTATTAATATTTTTTCCATAGTCATCATGCAATTTTTCCTGTTTCCATGCTCTTCCTTTCCATGCGGAAACTTCCAGTGTATTATTTCTGTATCTTCATATACTAGCATTGCAACACAAAAACAATTTCAGGCGAAAACAACAACCAAGGAGGAAATTGATATGTCAAACACAAAATCTTCTAACCAGGCAGCTGTACCGGAAGCAAAAGGTGCGTTAGACCGTTTCAAATTCGAGGTTGCAAATGAATTAGGCGTACCGCTTACAGACGGATACAACGGCGATCTGACTTCCAGACAGAACGGTTCTGTCGGAGGTTATATGGTCAAAAAGATGATCGAAGCCCAGGAAAAACAGATGTCCAGTGGTTCTCAGGGCGGACAGTACTAATCAGATAAGAGCTTCTCAGTTAAGAAGCTGACCCCAAAACCGATGGTGCCGACAAAAATAGTCAAATCCATCGGTTTTCTTACATTTCCTTTTTCAGAATATGGAAATCCCTGACAGCCTGAATCCCGATTTTCGCAATCTTTTTCAGGTTTATGGAATTAGTTCCTGCCTTTCTTGGCTGAAACGTAATTGGAAAGAATGCAACCTTTTCTCTGTAGTATACAAAATAAGTGGTAAACATGATATTCGGAATATTATAATTCTCAGGGAGCTTCCCAATATATCGGTCAACCAGCTCCGTTTTCATCAGCCGGAACGGTGCATTGGCATCCGGAACCTTTATCCCGAAAATAATCCTGAGAAGGAAGCAGACCGTATCTTCCACAAACTTGCGGGACTTTCCGTCTCCTCTCTCACGGCGATCTCCTAAGACAGCATCATATAAATCCCGCTTTTCCCAGAAGGACTCAAATTCCCCGGAATTGGTCTGTCCATCAGAGTCAGTCTGAAAAATATAATCTGCATGGTTCTGTATGGCATAACGGTAACCATAAAGAACTGTAGAGCCATGACCACCATTGGGCTTTGTAAGCGAGACAAGCAACGGATGTTTCTTTGCCAGCCGGCAGACCAGATCATAGGTATTGTCTTTACTTCCGTCGTTGATAATGACCAGACGGGAATTTCCTTCTTCATTATGAGATTCTACCACAGGATACCAGTCACTGATCGTTTTTTCTATGTTTTCTGATTCATTGTATGCAGGGATTATTATATAAAGAGATGACATTTTTTACTCCTTTTTATACATTTCCATATGTTTTTCGGATATTTCCCATCCAAAAGAATACCATATTTCACCCGGTATCTCAAGCTGTATGAAAATCATCCGAAATCTGAGCTTACAAAAAGCACCAGCCATTTCAATGACTGATGCTTCTTTTCATTACATTATCCGGATCATGTTCAGACTAGACTAAATTCCCGATCAGATGTACGATCAGTGCAGCCACCCATGCAACCGCGCACTGCCATACTACAACACCAACTGCCCATCTTCCTCCCATTTCACGTTTTATGGAAGCGATAGCTGCCACACATGGTGTGTAAAGCAGGCTGAATACCAGTAATGATGCTGCTGCCAGTGGTGTCAGTACAGAGGCAATATTTCCACTGAAAAGCACTTGCAACGTAGATACCACGCTCTCTTTTGCCATAAATCCGCTGATAAGGGCTGTACAGATTCTCCAGTCTCCCAGTCCGATCGGTTTAAATATGGGCGCCAGAACTCCTGCCACCATTGCCAGAATACTGTCTGCAGAGTCTTTTACAAGATTTAAATGCAGATCAAAGCTCTGGAGGAACCAGATTACCATTGAGGCAAGCAGGATAATAGAAAATGCCCTCTGCAGGAAATCTTTTGCTTTTTCCCACAAAAGCTGACCTACATTCCTGGCTCCCGGCAGACGGTAATTAGGAAGTTCCATGACAAATGGTACCGGATCTCCCTTAAAGAGAGTTCTGTTATACAAGAATGCCGCAAGAATTCCCACAAGAATTCCAAGCAGGTAAAGACCTGCCATAATAAATCCGCCTTTCTTCGGAAAAAAAGCACTTACAAAGAAAGAATAAATCGGCAGCTTCGCTGTACAGCTCATAAAAGGAGTCAGCAAAATTGTCATCTTTCTGTCACGTTCACTTGTAAGTGTACGTGTAGCCATAACTGCCGGAACCGTACATCCGAATCCGATCAGCATTGGCACAATACTTCGTCCGGAAAGACCAATCTTACGCAGAAGTTTATCCATCACAAAGGCAACACGCGCAACATATCCACTGTCCTCCATAAGAGACAGAAAGAAAAACAAAGTTACGATAATCGGCAGGAAGCTGAGTACACTTCCCACACCTGTAAAAATACCGTCAATGACCAGACTGCGCATGGCACTGTTTACATTGGCTGCTGTCAGTGAGGCATCCGCCAGCGCAGATATCTTATCAATCCCAAGCTCCAGGATTCCCTGAAGCCATGCTCCGATCACATTAAAGGTCAGATAAAATACCAGCACCATAATTCCGATAAAACAGGGGATTGCGGTGTATTTTCCTGTAAGGACTTTATCAATTTTCTCACTTCTGATTCTCTCCTTACTCTCTTTTGGCTTTACAACTGTCTGTTCACACAAACGCTCAATAAAGTCAAAACGCATATCTGCGATCGCAGCACTTCTGTCAACCTGACGCTCTGTTTCCATCTGCTGTACAATATGCTCCAGCATCTCCGTCTCATTTGTGTCCAGCTTCAGCTTCTCAAGAATCAGCGGATCCCCCTCAATTGCCTTGGTTGCTGCAAAACGGGTGGGAATATCAGCCTGCACCGCATGATCCTCGATCAGGTGCATGACCGCATGGATACAGCGGTGTACTGCACCGTCATGGTCACTTTTATCACAGAAATCCTGACGCAGCGGATGTTCCTGATATTTCGCTATATGTAATGCATGGTCAACCAGCTCATCAACACCCTCATTCTTTGCTGCGGAAATAGGGATCACAGGTACTCCAAGCAGCGATTCCATCTTATTTACATCTATAGAACCCTGATTTCCCAACACTTCATCCATCATATTCAGTGCAACTACCATAGGAATATCCATCTCCAGAAGCTGCATGGTCAGATACAGGTTTCTCTCAATATTGGTAGCATCCACAATATTAATGATCGCACTTGGTTTCTCATCCAGAACAAAATTTCTGGATACAATCTCCTCACTGCTGTAAGGAGACATAGAATAAATTCCCGGAAGGTCTGTGATTTCTGTATCCGGATGGCCTTTAATCGAACCGGTCTTACGATCCACCGTTACTCCGGGAAAGTTTCCCACGTGTTGATTGGAACCTGTCAGTTGGTTAAACAGCGTAGTTTTTCCACAATTCTGATTTCCCACCAATGCGTATGTCAGTGTGGTTCCCTCAGGCAGTGGATGTTCATCTTCTCTGGAATGATACTTTCCATCCTCTCCAAGTCCCGGATGTGCCAGATCACTCACAGCTTCTATCCTGGCATGACTTCTGCTTCTCTTCGGGATCTGTTCAATCTCTATCTGCTCTGCTTCCGCAAGCCTTAATGTCAGCTCATATCCATGTACCTGCAGCTCCATTGGATCTCCCATAGGCGCAAATTTCACTACCGTGACCTCAGCTCCCGGAATCATGCCCATGTCCAGAAAATGCTGACGCAGGGCACCTTTACCGCCAACTGACATGATCACAGCACTTTTTCCGATTTCCAAATCTTTTAATGTCATTTTCAGTCGCTCACCTTTTGTTTTCTATTTGGTTATCATTGCTATAGTCGATTTTTCTCAATAACCTTATGCAGATAGCTTATACTAACTGATAATTTTTGTCAAGTAGCAGGTATGTCCTGTCGAATTTTGGCTTGCATATCTCGGGATTTTGGCATATTCATGCCAAAACACCTCGCAGGACAGTAGTGTGTAGACAGTAACCTGGTTACAGTAACGCAAAAAACCCAGATGAATTTATATTATCATCTGAGTTTCTTAATATCCTGAGTTTCTTAATATTCTGATTTTTTATGTATCAAATCCACATAGAACCTGTAACATCACCATTAATTACATAATAAGCCTTATTTTCTTCCGGTTTGATATAAATCTTAATGTCCTTAAGATCTTTCTCTTTTTTACCCATTTCATCGGTCCAGATTCTCTTGATATTACTTAAAATATTCTTTGTATATACTTCTCTGCCCATAAACTGAACATATACTTCTGCTGTTGCTTCTTTCTTAGTGGTTCTTCTTGTTGTTTTCTTCTCAGCAGGAGCTTCTTCAGCCGGTTTCTCAGCTGCTTTTACAGAAGCTTTCTTTGTAGTTCTTTTTGTTGTTTTTGCAGCAGTTTTTGTTGTTTTAGCCGGCTCTTTTTTCTCAGCTTCTTTTTCTGTTTCTGCTGATTTCTTTTCTGCAGTCTTTCTTGTTCTTCTTGCTGCCGGTTTCTTCGCTGTTGTTTCTTTCTTTACAGTTTCTGCTTCAGCAGTTTCTTTCTTTACTGTCTCTTTGTTATCAGTTTCTTTCTTGTCTGCTTCTTTATTTACAGCTACTTCTTCAGCAGTTGTCTTTGCAGGAGCCTCTTTAACTTCGGTTGTCTTCGCAGTGGATGTGTTGAGATCTGCTGTAGTTGCTTTTGTTGCCATATGATTAGCCTCCTTACAAGGTATAAGTATTCGTAACTGCTCAGTTTTGTACAGTTACAGGTATTCTTATGTTACCTAAAATATAATAAACAGTAACATTCTTTTATGGAAATAGAATACTACGATTCTTCTGCTTTTGCAATGTTTTTCTGTTTTTATAATCCCAGGTTCTGCAGATCTTCCTTCATATATGCTGAAAGTCTCCTCTGAAGTTCCTCATTTTGTGGAAGACTTAAATCCCCGTCAAGGGAAAGAATCTCCGAAGCCGTTTCACTGGCAGCCTTCAGGATATCCGCATCCTGATAGATATCTCCCAGTTTAAATTCCAGAAGACCACTCTGGCGGATTCCAAAAAGATCACCCGGACCGCGAAGCTTCAGGTCTTCTCCCGCAATATAGAATCCATCATTGGATTTGTTCAGAATCTGCAGACGTCTGGAAATTTCCTTCGCACCATTTCCCTGCATAAAAATGCAATATGACTGATATTCCCCTCTACCGACACGCCCGCGAAGCTGATGAAGCTGTGCCAGTCCGAAACGTTCGGCATTCTCCACCATCATCACTGTTGCATTTGGCACATTCACCCCTACCTCAACCACAGTAGTCGATACCAGGATCTGAATCTCCCCTGCTGCAAAAGCCTCCATGATCACATTCTTGTCTTTCGCTTTCATCTTTCCATGAAGAGAAGCCACCTTAATATCCGATGGAAAAACATTGCGAAGCTTCATGGTGTAGTCCAGCACATTTTCTCCGTCCATTCCTTCGCTCTCCTCCACCATAGGGCAGATCACATAAACCTGCCGTCCCTGACGAATCTGCTTCTCCATAAAAGAATAAGCTTTCGGCCTGTAAGAAGCATCCACCACACAGTTCTTAATGGGGAGTCTCTGCGCAGGAAGCTCATCGATCACCGAAATATCCAGATCACCATATATAATAATCGCCAGCGTCCTCGGAATCGGCGTAGCACTCATCACCAACACATTAGGCGGGTTTCCCATAGTAGTCAGTGCTTCCCTCTGTTTCACACCAAAACGATGCTGCTCATCTGTAATAACCAGTCCAAGATTATTGTACTGCACTTTTTCCTGAATCAGCGCATGCGTTCCTATCACCAGGTTAGCCTCTTTTGACGCGATCAGCGCATATTTTTCCCTTTTCTCCTTCGCAGTATCTGATCCTGTCAGCAAAACCGGATGCCCAAAATCAATATTCTGTTCCTGCAGCAATTTCTCCATTGCCTGAAAATGCTGCCTTGCCAGAACCTCCGTAGGCGCCATAAGCACTGCCTGATACCCATTCTCCACAGTCATGATCATTGCAAGAAAAGCCAGAATCGTCTTCCCGCTTCCCACATCTCCCTGCACCAGTCTGGACATCAGAGCCTGGCCGCTTAAATCCCTCTCAATCTCATGCCACACATTCAACTGCGCCTTTGTCAGATTATAGGGCAGATTTTCAATAATCTGCTCTGTCGTCCACACCGGATGCATGGGAAACGCATTCGGTGCCTCCTCCGTCTTTTCCTTCAGAGATTGCACGGCAAGAATAAAAAGAAGAAACTCATCAAACACCAGCCTTCTCCTTGCAGCTAACAGCTCCTGCATATTTTTGGGAAAATGAATCGCAGGAATCGCAAAATTCCTGTCTGCCAGGTGATACCTCTCCTTATACTCATCTGCCAGATACTCTGCCTGAAGCTTCTGCTCATCAAGCACCTGATGAATCAGCTTCACAATCGTCTTATTAGAAAGCCCCGCAGTCAGTCCATAAATCGGCTGAAGACTGTGCAGAATCTCCTCATAAGCCGCAGGCGTAAAAATCTCAGGGTGCTCCATCTGCAGCTTCCCCTGCTTTCTCACAATCCGTCCCCTCAGCACAAAAGCACAGCCCTTCTTCACTGTCGAGCGCAGATACGGTGCATTAAACCAGGCAACCGAAACCTTCCCCGTAAAATCCGCCACAGTGGTAGTGATCACCTGAAGATTCCGCACCTGATTCACATACACTCCCGTAACAACAGTCCCGGAAACAGCCACAACCGCACCCTCCTCCAGACTCCCGATTTCCACCGGCTCCTCATACGCATCATAATTACGTGGATAATAACTCAGAAGAGATTCCATATCCGTAACTCCTATTTTTGCAAATAACTTTTCCGTTTTCTCCCCCACGCCCTTAAGGGTTCTCAAAGATATCGACATCTATCTCCTTTTCCTTTCTAAAAATCCATCACAAATATAAATTTAACCAAATCAAGTATCCGGCTATCCGGCAGAGCAATTATTCGGTTATAATCAAGTAAAAACGGACTATATCATCCGCCCAGCCAGCTGCCAGGCGGGAAAATTATTTGTTTTTGTGTGCATTTGCAGGGATCTTAGATATTCTTAGGTTCCGGAAAACTGCGTTATGAGCAGACAGTCTCACTGTCTGAGCGAAGTTTGCAACGGAGCGAGTTTGAGAGGGCTGCTCATGCCCTTAGCAGATTTCCGGAACCTTAGAATATCTTAGTTCCCGAAACCGCACACAAAAACAAATAATTTTCCTGCCGTCCCTTTTTAATACGAAAACGGATATACCCACCCTCAGCAATGGCCTATACCCGTTTTCATCACATGAACTATTCGTTTATCTCTCTCAAAAACTCTATTATTCTACTCTACAGAAATAACATAATAATAAATCGGCTGTCCACCCGCATTCAATTCCACATCACAATCCGGATAAGCCTCCTCAAGTGCAGCAGCCAGCTCCTCAGCCTCCGCTTCCTCAGTATCAGCACCATAATAAATACTAATCACCTCAGACTCATCGTCCACCATCTGGGCAACTGTCTCTTTGGCAACCTCCATGCGGTCCTTACCAACAGCCAGGATTCCATGATCTCCGATACCCATCATATCACCCTCATGGATCTCCTTATCATCAATCCTTGTATCACGCACGGCATACGTAATCTGTCCGGTCTTCACATGCTCGATCGCCTGAAGCATAGCCTCAGTATTCTCCGCGCTGTTCTTCTCAGGCACATAACTGATCATGGCAGTAATTCCCTGCGGAATAGTCTTAGTCGGCACAACCACGATCTCCTTATCCTCAGTAAGATCTCTTGCCTGGTTTGCAGCAAGAACAATATTCTTATTGTTCGGGAAAATATAAATAGTCTTTGCATTTACTTTTGCAATGGCATTGAGCATATCCTCTGTACTCGGATTCATTGTCTGACCGCCCTCGATCAGGTAATCCACACCCAGTTCCTTAAAGATCTCTGTCATTCCCTTTCCCACGGATACGGAAATAAAGCCAACTTCCTTCGGCGGCTGCGCTGCTTCTTCCTTTTCTTCCTGCGCTGCCTGTTCCTTCGCCAGTTTCTCGGCATCTTTGATCAGCTTCTCCTGATGCTCCTCACGCATATTATCAATCTTCATACGTGAAAGTGCACCAAAGGTAAGGGCTTTCTCAATAGCCTGTCCGGGATGGTTGGTATGAACATGAACCTTCACGATCTCATCATCTGCCACAAGCACAATGGAATCACCAAGGGACATCAGGAATTTCTTAAATTCATGTTCTGTCTCCTCGGACATCGGCTGGTTCAGAAGAATAATAAACTCTGTACAATAACCAAATTTAATATCAGCCTCTGTCTGTGCATCAATCTTAGTCACAGCAGGACCCTTTGCCTTGTCAAACTGTGTATAATCAATCTCTTTGCCAAGGAAACCATCATATGCACCATGATATACTTCCAGAAGTCCCTGTCCGCCGGAATCCACTACTCCTGCTTCTTTCAGAACCGGCAGCATCTCCGGTGTCTTTGCCAGAGTTTCCTCTGCATGAGCAATTACGCCCTGGAAAAATGTATCCAGATCCTCTGCTGTCTCCGCAAGCTCTACAGCCCTGGCAGCAGCCTCTCTTGCAACAGTAAGGATTGTTCCTTCCTTCGGTTTCATAACTGCCTTATATGCAGTCTCCACACCTTTCTCCATGGCTGCCGCAATATCAATAGCATCCAGTTCCTTACTGTTCTTAACACTTCTGGTAAAGCCACGCAGAAGCTGGGAAAGAATAACACCTGAGTTACCTCTTGCACCGCGCAGGGAACCGGAAGAAATCGCTTTGGCCAGTGACTCCATGTCAGACTCTCCCAGAGAACCTACCTCTGCTGCTGCAGCCATGATCGTCATTGTCATATTAGTTCCAGTATCTCCATCCGGCACCGGAAACACGTTCAGTTCGTTGATCCATTCTTTTTTTGCTTCCAGATTCTTGGCTCCTGCAAGAAACATCCTGGAAAGTATTCTGGCATCTATGGTTTTGTTATTCACCACAAGTTCCTCCTCTATCCTAATCAATTGCACGTACGCCTTCTACATAAATATCGATCTTATCGATCTCCATTCCTGTAAAGGCCTCGACTTTATATTTGACATTGCTGACAAGGTTGTCTGCAATTGTACTTATATTCACGCCATATGCCACAATAACATGGAAATTCAGGCGGATTTTATTGTCCTCTGTAATTCTGACACTGATACCATGTTTCAGGCTGTTCTTTCCAAGAAGCTTTACCAGTCCGTCCTTCATACTGACTGCAGCCATGCCTACGATACCAAAACATTCTACAGCAACGCTTCCTGCATAGGTTGCGATTACATCTGTATCAATTATGATCTGACCCAATCCGGAATCTATACGTCCATTCATATGGTTACCTCCAATGCTCATTATTGTATGTAAGTGTATTATAACCTCTTTTCACAGAAAAAGAAATATAATTTTTGAGTTTTTTCCTTTTTTTGCTTGCAAAAGCACAATTCATCTGTTACAATGTAATCTGTTGAACACAAGGTTACTGTTCAGACGCTATGCACACAGCACGACAGTAACAATAAAGCGTCAAGGAGGTGCTATCATGGCTAAATGTGCAATCTGTGAGAAAGCTGCTCATTTCGGAAATAATGTAAGTCATTCACATAGAAGATCCAATAAAATGTGGAAATCTAACGTAAAATCCGTTAAAATCAAGACTGCTGAGGGTGGAGCTAGAAAGACATATGTATGTACTTCTTGCTTAAGATCCGGTAAAGTAGAAAGAGCATAATAACACCATTACCCCTGTTGCAACAGGGGTATTTTTTTGCAAAAAAGACTGTCTTTCTGTGCAGATATTCTCTACCGAATATTCTGCCTGATCCGACAGTCTCTTTTTTTATTTCATATTTCAAGCGGGATATTCGCAATCTTCTGTAAAATTAATGGCAGAAAAGATGATATCCCAACAACAGTAAAACTCCGGCAGAAACCACCAGAACCACATTTTCTGCGATCAACATCCCGATTATCATCCCAATCCCTATGAAAAACAGCATAAAGCCGAACAGCTTTTCCAATTCTTTTGCACCTTTTTCATCGGTTTGCTATAGTCTATGCAAAAATTATTTTTCTGATTCGCCGACAGATTCTTCGTCACCTTTTCCGGAAGTAAAACGGTCTACGAAATCCGGAACCATATCAAGGATCTTGGTGAGACCATCCTGATTCTTCACATTGACCAGCTTTGTTGTTCCATTCTGGATCACAAGCACCGCACAGGGAGTCATCTTTCCCGCCATTCCGCCGCCGCCGTTATCCTTCTTCTCTCCTGAAAAAGCACCGGCACCTACACCGAAAGATACATCCATCAGAGGAAGAATGATCGTATCGCCTACATGGATTGCCTCTCCTACCACTGTTTTCGCGGAAATAAAACTGTCCATTCCCTTGAATAATGAATTTACGGTTTCTTTAAAATTGTTTTCATTTGCCATGGTCATGCCCTCCTGGTTTTCCAACGTTTTATAACATATTTTATATTTTTATTAAAATAAATACTCACTGCTGCCCGCGCAAAAACAAATCCATAGATCCTGCCCTTTGCCCTGATGTTTCCCTGCAGGTAATTCTCACCCTCAAAACGGGGATTGATCTGTACACAGTTTTTGTGAAACGGGATTGTCATCCCAAGTACAGCAAGTGTTGCACCTGTCAGTGCAGGATCTTCAAAAGAAAAAGTAACCTGTCCTTCTATCTTTGTAGGGAACACATGCTTAAACAGAAATTTTCCATGCTTCCATACAAGCTTCCTGGCAGCTGTCACCCTTGGATGTTCTATAAAAGCCTTCCACCAAGACACCTCCTTCTTAATCTTCCTGAATGTCCTGCGGATATTTCGCAGTTTTGTACGAATCGACTGAAATATATTTCGGATCCGGTCACGGATCCTTTTTATAAAAAACTGCCTCTTCTTCAGAGTATCTTCACTTATATCATCTGTATTCAATCTCTGTTGTCCGAAAATCTGACTGTTTCCAGTTCTCTCTGTATCAGCAGATGTACCTGAAGCTGAATTTCTATCTGTTCTCAGATCCTCAGCCTCTATATTCTCTGATTTCTTATTCTCTTCTTCCCTGTTTACGCCTGTGCCGGATTTCTCCGTTACAGTCCTCTTCTCCTGCCGTTTCTTCAACAACTTGTCTACGGGAATCCCAAACAGATGAAAAGATATCTCCATCTGCTGATCTTTCCATTCTGCCTTCAGCGAAATCCCATGAAACAGCCAGCTTACGATACCCTCTCCCTCTGTCTGTTTCCAGTCACCTTCTGTTTTAACGGCTGAAACCCTGTATCTTACAGGACAGAACAGGACAAAAAGAACTGCCAGCAGAAGAAGTCCCAGCGGAATCCCCAGGATGATCAGTATAAATTTAAGGATCAGCCATAAAATATGTAACATATTCTCACCTGTTTTCTATATATTCAGCTGCTGCGAAGGTTCCTGTTTCCCTGTACATTTCATCGATCAGACTTCGCACCATCTCCAGGGCTTCCTCTTTGCCCTTTGCCATTCCTATGATCTTCGGACAGATTCCATAAAAACTCCGCTGTATCAGCATTGCTGCCGGAATAATATCCATCAGATTCAGAGGGGTCTCCGACAAAGTAAGGAGATAGATGCCCGGAACCAATTTTCCGCTGTTCAGTTTCTTTTTTATCTTCTCAGGATCCTTCACGGATTCCCCTGTAAGGAAATTCTTCTGCCATTTCAGCATCTTACACCCTCTCCCGTTTCTATAACAATTCAGTTACAGTATTTCCTTTTCTCCGAAATTTAAACCGGGCTGCGTTGCAAAAAACACAGCCCTGTTCTCTCGTTAATAATACTTATGCTGTTTTCCCCAGAGTCCGTTGCTTCTCATCTCCAGATATTCCTGATAAGCACGCTCTACAATCTGCTTCTCATTGGAGAACCTCAGCAGATGATAGATCTCATGAAACTTATAATATCCGGAATCCACAAAAAACTCCTCTCTCTGGGGCTTACTATGATAATTATCCGCAGTCATAAGATACCAGTGTACCTCTTTGGAAACCACGTCCTCCGGAACGGTAAAGTTATATTGGCTCTTTCCGATGTATTTCACAATGGTCGCACGCACTCCGGCCTCTTCCATCACTTCCCGCAATGCTGTCTGTTCATGCGTTTCGCCTGGTTCCACTGTTCCTTTCGGCAATACCCAGCCCTCATAACGGTTCCTGTAAGATTTATACAAAGTAAGAATCTTACCCCGATGAATTACCACACCGCCACAGCTCGTTGCTTCTATCATAATGCAATCCCTCCTGTTTTGCGTGGTATTATAAACTGAGTATAGTATATCTCTTTTTTGCCAAACCCGCAAGCTATAAATGCTATTTATTGCTTATCATAATAATACGCATCAAATATCTGCTCTGCGATGGGCACTGCCGCTTCACTTCCGGTACCACCGTTCTCAACGATAATGGCAACTGCCAGATCCGGATCATCCACGTTGGAATAACCGATAAACCAGGAATGGCTGGAACCATTCTCATCAAATTCCGCTGATCCGGTCTTGCCTGCCACTGTATATCCTCTTCCGTTCAGAGCCGATGCAGTTCCGTTCTCAACAACACCTTTCATAAGCTTTCCAAGGATATTCGCCTCATTTGTTGTCATCAGACGTTTATAACTCTCCGGCTCTGTTGTCTTCACAGTCTCTCCGTCTGAACTTACAACAGAATCAATGAGATAAGGCTTCATCAGCTCCCCGCCATTGGCGATTGCACTGGTGAGTAGCGCCATATGCATAGGTGACACCAGCGTATTACCCTGTCCGATAGCAGTCTGCATAACCTCTGCAACAGAAGACTTTCCATTTAATGTAAAGGTACTCTTTTTATAGGAAGGAAGTGGAAGGCTCTTATTAAAAAGAAGATCCTCCGCTGTTTTTTTCAGAGAACTGCCTCCAAGCATGGTTCCGATCTCTGCAAAAGCACTGTTACAGGAATTGGCAAAAGCACTGTAAAAATCTTCCTGTCCATGGACAGTTCCGCCATAGCATCTGATCGTGTGATCCTCTCTGGTAATGCTTCCCTCACAGAGATAGGAAAATCCCTCCAGACTGCCCTTGGTTCTGAAATAATCCAGGGCAGTTACCACCTTAAATGTAGATCCCGGAGGATAGGCCCCGTTTGTAGCCCTGTTCAGCAGGCTGCTGTCATTGGAATCATTGACCAGTGTATCCCAGTTCTGTGAAATAGTATTCGGGTCAAAATCCGGTCTGCTCATCTCCACCAGAACCTTACCTGTAGAGGGTTCTATGGCAACAACCGCTCCTCTTCTGTCGCCAAGTGCATTATAGGCAGTTGACTGAAGATCTGCACTTAAAGTAGTGATCACAGAATCACCCGTATTTTTCTGATTCTTAAACTCATTTTTCATCTGATTCAGAAAAAATTCATGAGAAGTCAGAAGCTGGAAATTCGCCTCTGATTCCAGTCCGCTTTTTCCATTAGTGTCATATCCGACTACATGAGCAAATATATTTGCATAGGGATAAGTACGTTCCTCTGTTCCGTCTTCATAAACATTGGTCTGGGCAAGCACCTGCTCATCTGCAGATATGATCTTACCTCTTACAACCCTGTCTGAAAAGGTATCCTGTCTTGTGTTATAGGGACTGTTGATAAAATCATCGCTCTTTGCATAATTAAAATAGATCAGATATCCGATCATACTGACAAAGATCAGCACAAAAAAGCAGGATACCAGTGTATACTCTCTGTTACGGGGTCTTCTCTTTTCAGAAATCTCCCGAACCTTGCGCTTCTGGCGCTTCTTCAACTCTCTGCGCCGTTCCTTTTCTTCGATATCTCTCAATTTCTTCGTCCTCATCTTCTCTCAAAATATACAATCCCTGAATGATCGCCAGCATCAGTACTGTACATGCAACAGAACTTCCACCATAGCTGACCAGAGGAAGAGTTACACCTGTCATAGGGATAAATTTCGTTGCTCCGCCGATTGTCAGAAATACCTGAAATGCATATTCCGTACCAAGCCCAAGCGCGATCAGTTTATAAAACGGTTTCTTGATCTTAAGCGCGATATTTACGATCATCAAAAAGAAACTCATACATACCAGGATCAGGCAGATTGCAAAAATCCCTCCCAGTTCCTCACAAATCGCACTGAATATAAAGTCATTCTTGACAACAGGAATCTTCTCAGGAGAACCCTGACATAACCCCATTCCAAACCATCCGCCGGTTCCGATGGCAAACAGAGACTGGACGATCTGATATCCTTCATTCTGATACACTGCCATAGGATCCTTCCACGCCGTCACTCTCTGACGCACATGTCCAAACAGATGATACGCAACAACTGCTCCGGCAGATCCGCCCCCAAGGCCAAGTGCCAGATAGCCTACATTTCTGGACGCCACATAGATCATCACAAGATATGCTGCAAAGAAGATCACCGCACTTCCAAGGTCTCTGGAAAGTACAAGAATCCCCACATGCATTCCCGCAACCACCGTAGCCTGGACCACTTTGGAAAAATCAGCACCTTTTCTCAGCAATGCCGCCATAAAGAACACAAATGTAATCTTTATCGCCTCTGAGGGCTGGATTCCCATCAGGGAAAGCTTCGCTCCATAGCTTGTCTTCGCAAGTACAAAGACCGCCGCCAGCAAAATGATTCCGATTCCCGCATAAATCCATGTCAGATCCTTGAGAAATTTCATCTTTCTGATCAGGACAGGTACGATCAGTGCCACCACATTCACGCCTGCCACGATCATCAGCTGTCTGGTAGCTGTGGAAACATCCAGTCTGCACAGCATAATAAATCCCACACTGAGAAGCATGCACATATTGTTGAGCAGTAAAATAGATGCTTTCTTATAAAAAATCCTGTACAAAATCTGGATAACCGCAAAAAATGCCATCATTTCGACATAAAACAACACAACCTGAAACTTACCCGTCTTCAGGTAGATGACCAGAAACGCAGTGAAATCCATAAAAAAGATAAGCATCAGCTGCTGGCGCAGCGATTCGTTTCTCTCCTCCTCACTCTGCTGTTTCACCAGATAGAAACAGTGAAAGGTATAAATCACCATCAAGGTAAGGATCACATACTTGGATAATTCTACAATTACATTAATCATATGCCTTACTCGGCTCCTCTTTTAAAATGTCCCTTTGTATATTCCCGTTTCGGAGGATTCTTCCCATCACGATAAACATCTCTGAACTCTTCATATATCTTCACCGCATCCTGAGGCTTCTCAATAGTAAATGCAAGTCTCAGGGAAGAGACACCAAGTCTGTCTATCTGTGATTTCTCCTTCAACAGGCCGTAAGGGATACTGTTGTAAATGATATTATAGCAGGGTATACAGAAATCTGTATTCTCAGTTTTCCACGGGTTACATGTACATTTCGCCGTAAATTCTTTATCATAACGATCTTTTAAAATTACCCCTTCTTCCTTATGATTACATCCATAAAGATTTTTATGCACACACTGGGCCGATATCATAAGCGGCAGATATCCGTAGATCAGCATCTCGCTGTCCCGGTTATCTCTGTGGCGGATTTCCCCTTCGTTCAGCTCAAGCGGTACTGTATTTCTGAGGACTTTCTGATCTTTCCAGAAATCAATGGCTTTATCATTCCATGTATACATACTGTGATCCAGAACACATTTCTCCGCCAGACCTGCCTTTCGCAGAACTGCAAAGGTTTCCAGATTTCTTACCAGAAATCCTGTCATCCCTCTGTCCATCCATTCCCTGATCCTGGCGAAAAGCTCCCGGGGCATCTCACCTCTCATAATATGCGGAAGAGACAGATACATCTCCATTCCTCTGCTTACACAGTCATCCAGACAGACCTCCATGGCATCAGCATTCAGATACATTCCCTGTATCCCCTCTCTTTTATATAACGCCAGTGCAGTGGATTTTTCTTCACAGGAAATGTAAATCGGAAATTTTTTCTGTTTTGGCGAATCTGCTTTTCTTCCGGCATCCTCTGATAAGCGTTTCTTCCCATTATTTTCTTCTCTCTTATATGGTTTGAGCAATTCATTTTCCAGAGATTCCAGTGCCTCTCTTCTCGCCTCATTCAGCATTTTCATCGGGATAAAAATATTCTCATCCATCTGGATTTCCAAATTTTCCCACTCATATTCTGTGTTTCCAAGCTTCTCCATCTGTGAACGGATGCGCTCCTCCGTCAGAGGCTGGTTCTGCGCATACTGTACCTCACCCACAGACGCAGATCCATGGATTCCCCTGCATGACACATCCAGTATAGCAGGACTTCCCGGAAAAAGAATGAATGTTCCCTGAATTTTTTCTTTCTTTTTTCTTAATACAGGACTGACATCTCCTGTTTTCTTCTCATTGCTGAATGCCATCATGGACGGACCATTCTGCATCTGATAATAACCGGTACAGGAACCTCCCCTGTTAAACAGATCCAGCAGGTACTGCTTATCCTTCTCTGCCACCCTGTAATTCTCAGCTCCCTTCTCAAAAAGAAGATCCAGATACTTCCGATATACAGAAGTTACCCCTGCTGTATATCCCGGCTGCTTCATCCTGCCCTCTATCTTAAGAGAAGTGACACCAGCCTCCAGAATCTGCGGGAGAATCTCTATCGTAGAAATATCCTTCAGACTCAGAGGACATAGTTCTTGCGCTTTCCGATTCTCCGTATTTATATTCCTTCCGCTTCGTTTCGCAGAATTTCTGCCATTTTCCCCGCAACAAAGTGCCGTCTGGTAAGGCAGACGGCAGGGCTGCGCACATCTTCCTCTGTTACCGCTTCTTCCACCCAGGATACTGCTCATCAGGCACTGTCCCGAATAACTGTAGCATAAAGCTCCATGGATAAAAGATTCAATCTCGATAGGACTTGTCTCATGCATCCTCCGGATTTCCTCAAGGGAAAGCTCTCTGGCAGTCACTACTCTGGAAGCACCCTTCTCTTCCAGAAACTTCATCCCCTCCGGACCTGTCACAGTCATCTGTGTGCTGGCATGAAGATGCATACCCGGAAACATCTCCCTGATCATCTTAAACACACCCATATCCTGAACGATCACCGCATCCAGACCTTCCTTATAATATGGAAGCAGATAATCATACAACTGTTCAGACAGTTCCCTGTTCTTCAACAGCGTATTCACTGTCAGATAAAGCTTCCTGCCATGGATATGAGCAGTATCAATGGCACGCAGGAGTTCCTCCTCTCCGAAATTCTTCGCATAAGCTCGTGCACCAAAGGCTGCTCCACCTACATAAACCGCATCTGCACCCGCACCGATCGCTGCTTCAAATCCCTCATAGGAACCGGCAGGTGCCAGAAGTTCAATCTCTTCTCTTCTCAATTCTATACCTCACGCTTTCTATAACAGTCATCTTAAATGCATTATTTACGAGGATTACCATAATATTCAAATCGAACGCATGTGAAACAAAACATAAAGGGGAAATCACCGAAGCAATCCCCCCTCTGTTATTTCAGCAGCTCATCAATCTGCTTTTCCAGTTCCTTATTCTTTCCCTCCAGAAGACTCTTCTGCTCCAGGGCTTCCTGTTCATGCTTCTGGGCTTCCTCAATCTGCATACGAAGCGAGATCAGCTCATGCTTCAGATCATACATCTCCTGATCCTTCTGCTGTAAATCCTGTTCAAAAACCTCCGCCTGTTTCTTTGCCTTAAAATAGTCATCTGTAATATTCAGGCTGAGAAGTGTATGCTTGGTCTCCATGGGCTGTCTGCTGTAACCCGGCATAGCACTTAACTCATCCATCTTTTTATTTATATAGGATGCTACTTTCTGAAAATATTCTTCCGATTCATAGCCTCCCAGCGTAATAATCTTACCACCTATGATTACCTTTGCTGTATTTTTGACCGCCATCCGTACGAGCCTCCTGTATCTTTCCTTCAATCTGCCCGGAACCCCGGACATTTACTTCATTATACTCGAAAGCAGTCGAAATGTATAGGAATTTTTAAAAAACTTTTACTTTTTTATATTTTTATGTCCTTAACTTCAGTTTTTCTCAGGCATCTGATAACCCAGATGTTCATACGCAAGCGCCGATGCCATACGTCCTCTCGGCGTGCGGTTCAGGAATCCATTCTGCAGCAGATAAGGCTCATACACATCCTCCAGCGTACCGGAATCCTCCCCTATCGCTGCAGCCAGAGTCTCCAGTCCCACGGGACCCCCCTGAAAATTCACGATCATAGTCTGGAGAATCCTTCTGTCAATCTTATCCAGGCCATACTGATCCACTTCCAGAAGATTCAGCGCAAAACACGCCACATCATAAGTAATCCTTCCATCATACTTCACCTGCGCAAAATCACGAACCCTCTTCAACAGACGGTTGGCAAGCCTCGGAGTCCCCCTGGATCTCTTGGCAATCTCAGCCGCCCCCTTTTCATCAATCTCCACTCCAAGAACCTGAGCAGAACGGATAATGATCGTCTTCAGCTCCTCATGGGTATAAAACTCCAGATGATGCATTACACCAAAACGGTCACGAAGGGGTGCAGACAGAAGCCCTGCCCTGGTAGTCGCCCCCACCAGCGTAAACTTCGGCAGATCCAGACGTATGGACCTGGCAGAAGCCCCCTTCCCGATCATAATATCAATAGCATAATCCTCCATAGCAGGATAAAGGACCTCCTCCACCTGCCTGTTCAGACGGTGGATTTCATCCACAAACAGAATATCCCCCTCCTGCAGATTATTAAGGATCGCAGCCATCTCCCCCGGCTTCTCAATAGCCGGCCCGGAAGTCACCTTCATATGAACCCCCATCTCATTGGCAATAATCCCCGAAAGAGTAGTCTTACCAAGCCCCGGAGGACCATAAAACAAAACATGATCCAACGCATCATGTCTCTGCTTCGCAGCCTCTATATAAACCTTCAAAGTACTCTTGGTCTTCTCCTGACCAATATAATCATCCAACGTCTGCGGCCGGAGATTCCCCTCCAGAGAAAAATCCTCCTCCGTCACATCCGTAGTTATAATACGTTTCTCCATCTGTTACCCATCCTAACCTATAACGATTCTATAATAATACAGGCAATCCAATCTACCAGAGCGTAAAGTCTCCTGCTATAGTTAAAAATTCTTCAGCGCAGCCTTCAAAAGTCCTTCCACATCATCCGGTGCCACATCCGTAACCTTACGCACAGCGCGAAGCGCATCCGCACTGCTGTATCCCAACGCAACCAGAGCCTCCACAGCTTCCTGCCTGCCATCCGAAACCTCACCGGCTCCCACTGCTGCCCTCTCCTGCTCATGAGCCAGCTTCAATTCAAACGCATCCTCCAGCTTCATCTTATCCTTCAGCTCAAGAATCAGCTTCTGAGCCGTCTTCTTCCCGATACCCGGAGCCTTCGACAACGTCTTCACATCATCCGAAAGAATTGCAAACCTCAATTCATCCGCCGTAATCCCCGCCAGAACCCCCAGCGCAGCCTTCGGTCCCACACCATTCACACCAAGAAGCAGCTTAAACATCTGCAGATCATCCTTAGCCCTGAACCCATACAGCTTCATGGCATCCTCTCTCACACTGAAATAAGTATGGACCTTCACATCCTCTCCCATACGAATCTCAGACAAATCCGCCCCCGTCATATATATCTCATAACCAATCCCCCCAGCCTCAACAACCACCGAGCTCTCAGTCATATCCACAGCCATTCCATGAACAAACGCAATCATGATACATCCTCCGTCCCAAATTCATCACTTCCGATTCATCATACCACATCCCACCCCATAACGCAAACATATATTCGCGTACACGTTCGCGCACCTTGCGAAACAGTTACTGTTCACTCCGTTCACAGTAACTTAGCCAAAATTCATTCCAGATTGCCTGCGGCAATGGAATTTTGGCTTGTATGTCTCGGGATTTTGGCATATTCATGCCAAAACACCTCGCGGGATAGTGGTGTGTGAACAGTAACGCAAAACAACCAGTAAACAGCGCGGGGCATTATTTCGGTTTGGGTGAATTTTGCAGGAAGCGTAGTAACTCTTAGTTCCGGGAAATCTGCGTTATGAACAAAATGCTCACTGTCTGAGCGAAGCGAGTTTGAGCATTTTGTGAATGCTTTTAGCAGATTTTCCGAAACTTAGAGTTCCTAGCTTCCGAAACTGAACCCAAACCGAAATAATGCCCCGCGCGTCCCTTAATCGAAAAAAAGAACTGCCATGCCTTCACATAGCAGTTCTTCCTCCCATTACTGAATAATATGTCTCGGACAAACCTCTTTACAAGCCCCGCAATTCGTACACTTACTATAATCAATATGCGCACAGAAATTATCAACCGTAATCGCCCCATTCGGACAGGTCTTCTCACACTTCTTACATCCGATACAGCCAACCTCACACGCAGAAGTAACAGCCTTACCTTTCGCATGAGAACTACACTGCACAAACGTAGTCTGCTCATAAGGCACAAGTTCAATCAGATGTTTCGGACACTTGGCAACACATTTGCCACAGGCTTTACATGCCTCTTTATCAACAACCGCCACACCGTTCACAACATCAATCGCCCCAAACGGACAGGCCTTCACGCAGCTTCCAAAACCAAGGCATCCATAAGTACAGGACTTAGCTCCGCCGCCGGGAATGAAAGCCATCATCTCACAGTCTTCCACACCTGTATACTCATAATTATCCTTCGTCTTCTCACAGGTACCCGCACACTTCACATACGCCACCTGACGGGCAGTCTCCACAACTTCCTGTCCCATGATCGCTGCGATCACTTTCCCGACAGGCTCACCGCCTACAGGACATCCGTTTACAGGTGCCTCACCTTTGGCGATCGCTGCTGCCAGACCATCACAGCCAGGATAACCACAGCCACCACAGTTATTACCGGGAAGCGCCTCACGAACAGCAACTTCCTTCTCATCCACTTCCACAGCAAACTTCTTACCGGCAACACCAAGGAAAACACCGATAAAAAGACCTACTGCCGCAACCAGTACAGTTGCCGCGATAATTGCTCCTATATTCATACCAGTCCCCTCCTTAAATCAGTCCTGAAAATCCGAAGAAGGCAATTGCCATCAGTCCGGCTGTCAGCAGAACTGTAGGGAATCCCTGGAAGGATTTTGGAATGTCATTGTATGCGATTTTCTCACGGATACCAGCCATCAGCACGATGGAAATAGTAAAGCCCACTGCTGTTGCAAATCCGTTCACTGTTCCCTGAAGAACATTATACTCTTTCTGCACGTTTGTAAGGGCAACACCGAGAACTGCACAGTTTGTTGTGATCAGAGGAAGATACACACCAAGTGCCTGATACAGGGAAGGCATTGTCTTCTTAAGGAACATCTCCACAAACTGTACCAGTGCCGCGATCAGCAGGATGAATACGATAGTCTGCAGATAAGTCAGGTTCGTAGGAACCAGGATAGCATTGTAAATAATACCTGTCACAAAAGATGACAGTGTAATAACGAAAATGATCGCACCGCCCATGCCGGCTGCTGTCTCCACACTCTTGGAAACGCCAAGGAAAGGACAAAGACCAAGGAACTGGCTGAGGACTACGTTATTTACAATCGCTGAGCTTACAAGTATGATCAAAAGTTCTTTCATAATCCATTACCCCCTTTTTCCCTTACACATGGTATTGCCGCAGGCTGCACAGCTTCCGCCGCAATCAGGATTGCTTGGATCAATGCCACGTTTGGCTGCACCGATTTTGAATTTGTTCTGTAATGCAGAAAGCGCTGCCAGAACAAAGAATGCTCCGGGTGCCAGGATAAAGATTGTGATCGGTTCATAACCGGCCTTACCTGCTGCAGCATCTGCCAGAGGAAGGATCTGATGTCCGAACAGAGAACCTGCACCGATCAGCTCACGCACTGCACCGATACAGGTGATACTTAAGGTAAATCCAAGGCCCATACCAATACCGTCAAACAGAGAGGCAATGGGTTTATTCTTGGATGCATAAGCCTCCGCACGTCCAAGGATGATACAGTTAACTACAATCAGAGGAATATAAATTCCAAGAGAGTCATACAGGCTTGGGATAAATCCCTGTAAAAGGAGCTGCACAACTGTTACAAAGGAAGCAACAACTACGATAAATGCAGGCATACGCACTCTGTCCGGAATAAAGTTTCTCAGAAGAGAGATCATTAAGTTGGATGCTGCAAGGATCACTGTTGTAGTAAGTCCCATTCCGATACCATTGGTTGCAGATGTGGTGATAGCCAGTGTAGGACACATACCAAGCATCAGTACAAAGGTAGGATTTTCTTTGATGATTCCGTTATATAAACGTTCAGCAGGTGTGTTTGGTTTCATCACTGATTTCCCCCTTTCTCATACTGGAATGCACATAATCCGGCATTGACACCGTTTGTCATGGCATTCGTTGTAATAGTGGCACCACTTAACGCATCAATCTGGTTATCCGCTGTGGCACCGGTCTTTGTATATTCAAATTTGTCTACTTTCTTATCTTTGAACTGATCCTTAAATGCATCTGTGTTTGCTCTCATACCAAGACCTGCGGTCTCACCGATGGAAAGAATGGAAATTCCATTTAAAGTACCATCATCCTGGATACCCATTGCAAACTGGATATCTCCGCCGTAACCCTCGGAAGTGGTTACTGTAAATGCATATCCCAGTTCATTGCCTGAAGCATCTTTTGCAAGCATAGTCTCGTCTATGGACTGTGCCGCATATCCGTTCTCATCCAGATAAGACTGCATGGCATCCGCATCTACATCCACGGCCTCAAAGCTATCCGCATCTGCAAATACTGCCTTATACGCATCCTGTTTCGCCTGTGCTTCCTGCTTTGCAATAGGATCTGCTGTAATATCCTGGACTACACCAAGGGCAAGTCCTGCCACCAGTGTGATCACTGTAATGGCAATGGTGTCTTTGATAATTCTGTTACTCATGCCTTTTTGCCCCCTTTCCCAAATGCCGGGTGACGAGTCACACGCTCGATCATCGGAACTAACAGGTTGCAGAAAATAATCGCATAGGATACGCCCTCTGCGGAACCGCCAAAGAGACGGAAGATCGCAGTCAGTACACCAAGACAGACACCGTATACATACTGTCCTCTTGGTGTGATCGGTGTTGTGACATAATCTGTAGCCATAAACCATGCACCAAGCATAAGACCACCGCCGAAGATGTGGCTGAACAGATAGTTCACGTCAAATCCCTTGCCTGTTCCAAGCATGTAAAGGATTACAAATACTGCGAAACTTCCAATATAAGTAAGCGGGATCTTCAGATCAATCACCTTGAAAATCAGAAGAATTGCTGCTCCGATAAGGATCGCAAGGGCAGAAGTCTCACCGATAGTACCCTGGATATCACCGATAAACATATGTAATACCGAAACAGAACTGTCTGTAAATCCATTCTGTTTCAGAGCTGCCAGAGGAGTTGCACCGGATACAGTATCTACCACACCTCTGAAGCTGTCGCTTACTGCAAAGTCTGTCATCTTTCCTGCGAAGGAGATCATCAGGAAACATCTTCCTGCAAGTGCCGGGTTCATGAAGTTCTGTCCCAGACCGCCGAAGAGCTGTTTTACAACGATGATCGCAAATGCACTGCCAAGTACAGGCATCCAGAGTGGAATTGATGCAGGCATATTTAATGCAAGTAATAAACCTGTAACAACTGCACTGAAGTCTGTAATTGTGTTCTTCTTATGCATCAGCTTGTCATAAATCCACTCAAAGAATACACTGGAAGCAACGGTGATCACTACTACCAGTAAGGCGCGAAGGCCAAAATTATAAATTCCAAACAGTGTGGTCGGCAGAAGTGCCAGCGCCACAAGCTGCATGATTTTGCTTGTTGTCATCTTATCCCGGACATGGGGATTGGATGATACATGTAACATCTGATCCATTACGATGTCCCCCTTTTACTTTTTCTTACGGCTTGCCAGAACCATCTTACGCATAGATTTGATCATCTGGGTCAGCGGACGCTTGGCTGGACAGATATAACTGCAGCAGCCGCATTCGCAGCATTCCATACCATCAAATTTCTGAAAGCTCTCCATATCACCATGCTCCGCAAAGGTTGCAAGTCTTGCAGGAATCACATGGCCGGGACAGACTCCTACACATCTGCCGCAGTTAATACATGCAGTCTGTTGGGCATCTGCCACATCATCCTTCTCCAGACAGAGACATGCGGAGCTTGTCTTAATACATGGTACATGAGTATCATACATGGCAAATCCCATCATAGGACCGCCTGAGATTACTTTGGAAACATTGTCTGTCAGTCCGCCGGCAGCTTCAATCAGCTCTGCCATATCTGTTCCGGAAAGAACATCAAAGTTCTGCGGATTCTTAATCCCCTGCCCTGTTACTGTCACAATACGATCCATAACAGGTTTTCCAAGGATAACTGCTTCATAAACAGCAATTACGGTATCTACGTTATCAACTACGCATCCTGCATCTGCCGGAAGCATGGCAGAGTTGATCTCTCTGTCTGTGACAGCCTTGATCAGGAAACGCTCACCACCCTGTGGGTACTTGGTCATCAGCTCTGCTACTTCAATGCGCGGAATATCTTTCACCATTTCTTTCAGTTTCGCAATACAGTCAGGCTTGTTATCCTCAATACAAATGTATCCCTTTGCATTGTCAAAGAGCTTCAGCATAACTCTTAAACCCTCGATCAGCTTCTCAGAGTCATCCAGCATTCTTCTGTAGTCGCTGGTAAGATAAGGCTCACACTCGGCACCGTTTACAAGGATATGATCGATCTTGTCCGGTTCCTTGGGAGCAAGCTTTACCTGTGTGGGGAATCCGGCACCGCCCATTCCCACAACTCCGCCTTCTTTAATTCTCGCCAGAATTTCCTCCTTCGAAAGATCTTCCAGACGTGCAGGAGTAAATTCCACACTCTCATACTGCTGGTCATTCTCAATAATAATGGAATTGACCATGGAACCCGTTGCTGTCAGGCGCGGTTCGATTCCTTTTACCGTACCGGAAACAGACGAATGGATCGGTGATGACACAAAGCCCGCAGCATCTGCGATCTTCTGTCCTGCGAGCACATGGTCTCCCTTCTGAACTATCGCTGCAGCCGGAGCACCGATATGCTGGGAAAGAGGATATACCATATCTCCCTTTGGCAGATATTTCACTACCGGACTGTTCTTGGATAATTCTTTTCCGTCATAAGGATGAACACCACCCTTAAAGGTTAAAATTCCCATTTCGTTCCCTCCTTTTATATTAAGCACCACCAAAGTGCTCTGTTTTTGATAAAATCCATATACTTTTTTGTACATTTTTATCAACCTGTTTATAATATAAACCATTTTTCCAAAAAAAGCACTACCCAAATTCCATTTTCTTGTGTATAATTAAATACAATTTCAGAAAGGAAAAATTATTAACATGATTGTTAAAAAAATGCCTATTTTACAAGGGTTTCCGGACTTTGAGACCGTTAATTTTTTCACTGGAAAATTCTTCCAAAAATACAATTTTACACCTGTTTTTTACGACATTGAAACCACCGGATTATCAAGAAATTCCACGTATTTATACCTGATTGGAGCTGTTGGAATTGAAGATGAAACTTGGAATTTTTATCAATGGATGGCCGAAAATGCCAGCGAAGAAGAGACAATTCTGAGAATTTTTTCACAATTTCTTCAGCAATGTGATTTGCTGATTTCTTACAACGGAGAACGATTTGACCAGCCCTATCTGGAAGCACGATATGAAAAATATGGAATTCCCTCTCCGTTTACAGGAAAACAGTCTCTGGATCTCTACCTGACATTAAAACCGTTAAAGTCACTTTTAAAACTGCCCGCTATGAAACAGCCCTGCATGGAAGAATTTCTGGGGATCAAAGACAGGATTTATGATAATGGAAAGGAGTGCATTAAACTTTACAAAGATTTTCTGAAGAAAAGAGATACTTTTACGGCTGAAGAAATCCTGGGACACAACCTGGAGGATGTGCTGGGACTGGGAAGAATCTTTGATATGCTGGGATATCTGTGCGTTTATGACGGAGATTATGAAGTTACATACAGTGAATTTGACGGAGATAACCTGATCCTGAAGCTAAAGCTCCCCTGCACACTGCCGCAGGAATTCTCCAATGGAAATGCAGACTTCTATCTTACCGGAAATGATAAAGAAGTGAAACTTATCATCAAAACAAACGATGGAAAGCTGAAACAGTACTATGAAAATTACAAAGATTACTATTATCTCCCAAAAGAAGATACAGTAATCCCGAAATCTCTCGGCTCCGGAATTGACAGAAAGCACCGGAAGGCAGCAACCAGAGATACCTGCTATACATGGTTTACATGCTCCGATATTTTTCTGAGTGATCCGCTGAAGCAGAGACAATATCTGGAACATACTTTGTCATATTTTCTCAAGACATTGAAATAAGATTATAGAACCGGGAAATTTTTACTTTTCCCGATTATAGCAATCATCGGAAATAATGCATCTTAATTTCCGATGATTGCTATAGTAAATGACTTAAATGCTGAAAATCAATAAATCTGTCGGAAGTTTTCAGTATTTGAAAAATCAACTGTTTCTATATTTTCTACATAGCCTGATGATGACAAGTCTTGCTATAGTGGTTCAAATAAATCTGGCAGTTTATTTTTTCTACCTTGCTTCTGCGTCATATAACCGCCTTCGTTTCTGTAGTTTTTTTGTAAGTAGGTAATCATCCGTATATTGACATTTTATAAAAGCCATCTGATACTGTTCCTGGCTGTCTTCCAGATTCTCTGATTATTCCGGGGCTCTTTGAGCCACCTGCCGCACCGTAATATTCAGACAGGCTGCTTCGATAGCTTTTCTTTTTTGTTCACTATCACAGCGAGCGTAAATCTCTGTTGTAGAAATCTCAGAATGCCCGAGAAAGTCACGGATATATATCAATGGAACTCCTGCTTGTAACATGTGCATGCTTTTGCTATGACGTAGACCGTGTGGTGATACAGTTTCTGGTATCAGAGATGGATGCTCTTCTTTCGCAAGGTCTACATATTTGTTCAGTATATAAGAAAATTTCATGGGGTCTGACCCCGAGAGGCTATTCTCAATATCTTTTACAAGGACAATATCTCAAAAATCATAGCTTTTTCTGTCCATATCTGTTAAAATTGACAATGATTAATATACAGGGGCTGCTGCACATGCAAGTGCGGCAGTCCCTGTCGAATGGATGAGGAAAATTAAAATGAACACAACAGCAAATCTTGGCAAGGCACCCGTACGCACTCTGGTGCTCCAGCTTGCCATCCCTTCTATGACCGCGCAATTTGTCAATGTACTTTACAGTATTATTGACAGGATGTATATCGGACATATTTCCGAAAATGGCGTACTGGCTCTTGCAGGTGCAGGCATATGCGGTCCTATCGTTACACTTCTCACTTCTTTTGGCACCCTGGTAGGAATCGGAGGTTCCATTACCATGGGAATCCGAATGGGCGAAAAGAATCACAAAAAAGCAGAACAGGTACTGGCAAATTCTTTTCTGATGCTCAGTATTTTTTCTGTTCTGCTGACTGTCAGCTTTCTTCTGCTAAAAGATAAGCTGCTTATGTTGTTTGGCGCAAGTGGGGCTACTTTTCCCTTTGCCAATACCTACCTGACTATTTATACAACAGGTACCTTTTTCGCACTGATGGCTACAGGGCTTAATTACTTTATCAACTGTCAGGGATTCCCCCTTGTGGGAATGTTTACCGTACTGATCGGCGCAGGATGTAACATCCTGTCAGACCCGATTTTTATTTTTGGTTTTCATATGGGAATTTCCGGTGCTGCCATTGCAACCGTTATTTCGCAGATACTCTCCTGCATCTTTGCAATGACCTTCTTATTGGGAAAAAAGGTTCCTGTAAAGATTACCTTCGGACAGTACAACTTAAAAGTCATAAGGAAAATCCTTTCCCTGGGATTTTCTCCTTTTCTGATCCTGGCCACAGACAGCCTGATCCTGATCTTTATGAATACAGTGCTCCAGAAATATGGTGGTGCTTCCCAGGGCGATATGCTGATCACCTGTGCCACCATTGCTCAAAGCTATCTGCTTCTGATCACCTCACCTATGATCGGGATCAGCGGAGGTACACAGGCAATCCTGAGCTACAATTACGGTGCCAGATGCGTAAACAGGGTCAAGGACGCAGAAAGGAACATTCTGGGAGTAATGCTTATTTTTACCACCATCATGTTCCTTCTCTCCCGGTTTATTCCCCGGTACTTTGTTCTTCTGTTTACCACTGATCCACAGTATATCAGATTCTCTGTCTGGGTCATCCGTACCTATACACTGATGATCATTCCGCTAAGCTTCCAGTATGTCTTTGTAGACGGGCTGACTGCCCTGGAATGTCCAAAGACAGGACTTGCGCTCTCCGTTACCAGAAAATCTCTTTTTGTGATCAGTGCAGCTGTCCTGCCTTCTTTCTTTGGTGCAAAAGCGGCTTTTTTCGCAGAACCTGTTGCTGACGGAATCTCTTCTGTCCTCTCAACAATTGTATTCCTGCTTCTGATCAACCGCCACCTGGATAAACGCTGCCGGATGGACAAGAAAGAGAGCCTGTAAATTACTCCTGTATCTCCGCATTTGAGAGATACAGGAATAAGTATGATTGTGCAGCAATCTATCAGTACTGCTGTTTTCCGGATCTCCTCCAACGCAAACAGACTGTCCGGTTCATTGCCCACATAGCGTCCCACCACATCACGGAGAAGATTTCTCGCCAGACGCCTCTGCCCTGTATAGATCAGGACAAATCTCTCATCCAGTTCCTTCTTTGTCTGCGGTGAAAGCTCTATGTGTGCTACCTGAAGCCGCTGTTGAAGTCCAGATTTCATGGGGTCAGACCCCAATGTGTGTGCAATTTCTATTTGAATCTTCCTATAATTCTCGATTTCTTCTGCAGAAGCGCCTCTCACTGCAAATTTTCCGCAATCCGGGCATTGCTCTGTATTTTTATTTGCGGCAAATGTGTATCTGCAGGCATCGCAGGTGAAAATATTTTCTGTCCCATCTTCCAATCTTATCCACCTCTATCGTACCCTATATTCTGTCAAGACATTGATTATCTGGTAAGCAAATCCGCTCCGTCAAGACTGATATCAAATGCTTCCTTTTGATAATCACAAAACTCCGGACCATCTGGATTGTATAAACTCACACTATTAAATCTTCTTACCAATGGAGTTTTAATATCCTTTATTTCTTTTTTCATCTCACCGGCATCTTTGTCTGACAGTATATGTTTCTGATATATTAAGTGGTTCTCGTGTATCCAGTTCTCAAGATCAGCAATATTATCATCTTCTCTGTAAGCAATATCAATCATTGTCTGCACATGATAATCATTCCATAATGTATTTCTATACCTGTCAATAATTGTTGCGACACTATTATGCTCTCGATCTTCATCTAAAAATATATCTGCTATCTTTTTAAACTCCGCAACCATCTCTTCATATTCTTCATCAGACATCAGACTGTGGTTTTTTTCGCCTTCCGCTATGATTGCTGTTAATGATTTTGCTTTTATGGTTCCGCAGCATGTATTTATTAAATTCAATGTATGTATTACCATCTGAATATCAGCATTATTTCCACTCTTCATCAAATGATACAGACAGACACAGACTCTTTCAATTTCCTCCAGGTAGGTTTCAATAATTCCCGGTAAACGATATCTGAAAATGTTTCTGATAGAGCCTATATAATCATAAATAATATGCCGGTCTTCCTTATTCGCATTTGTGTCAAGCAATGGTATTTCAAAATAACGAGGTTTCGTCCATGTAAATTCGTCTCTTAACTTTTGACTGTACTTTTTATCATCATAAGGCGCTAATGCCGGAATCACAATATCATAAGCGCAATACGCACTTGGCATCATTTTCATGTCAACACACGTAAAGTAAGAAATACCCTGAACACTGTCAATATTCCTTTGCACCCACTGCATCAGCATTTGTGGTATGATATATTCTTGTTTATAAGCACCTTTTCCGCTATGGTTCACAAACGCACATGCCATAACAAGAGGATACATCATTAAACATTTACGTACAGCTTCTAACCATACTGGAAAACGATTATACTTTTCCGCTGTCCCCCACATATAAATTTCCTGCGGAGAATATAATGCCAAAAGTTTCATTTCATTTTTAAAATCAATATTTTTTCCTCGCTGCGCTAATTTTAAATATTGAAATTCTGAATAGTAATATCGCTGGGGATATCCAGATTCCTGCCATGCAAGCGGAAGCATCGTTGCAAGATAAAGACTCGGGAATCCGGCCAGACTAAATCGCTCATTATTGGTCAATGCTTTCTTTGACAAAGGTATATGAAACAATTCATCCGGATTACTTTCTATATCTTTTCTGGTTCCTTCCACACTTCTTACTCTATAAAACAATTCTCCTGACCTTAACCTGAATTTGGTATACCGTTTTCCATCCGGCGTATCAATTTCGTTCCAGTCATCCATTGTTGATATAAATATCGCAGAACGTAAACAAGCCATTACCGCATCAAATTCTTCCTGCGCTCTTTTCGGATCTGCTCCCTCATAATACTTAAATACGTCTAATATCCTATGAATATTTGCTTCAATATTCGGAGATATTTTTTTGAGCATATCTATGATTTTTTCACGCTTGTCTTCCGGGAACTCATCAGCTTCTATTTTTTCGAGTCCGCTTATAAATGAATCTGCTTCTTCCTCATATTTTTCTACTATGTCAAAGTTACTATCATAATATTTTTTTGGTAATTCCAGGCTTTTTAAAAACTCTTCTATTGGCATATTGCTTTCATCCTCTCTATAGAATCTCCTTGTACCTTTGTATTCTCCCGAATGATTAGATATCATTCGACATTCAGATATGGTCTCAAATGCTTAATCAGTTCATGTACTTTTGTCCCTGGTGCTGCACTCGCTGGCGGTTTTCCCTCATTTAATTTATCTAATCGCTCGGCATTGGCTATTGCATAATCCATAAAAGGCCATAGAACCTGAAACATATCTTTTCTTCCTTTGGCATATTCTCCCTGGCCGATATTTTTCAGCCATTCTGTCAGTTTAGGCCAATATTCACTTCTATGAATATCCGATTGAAAGAAACCAAAATGTAACAGGAACCACAACTCTATACACTGGTTTGACCATATCGCATGATACTGAGTCTCTTCCGTAGATAAATTCAAACATGTTTCATTTGTTTTATTGATATTAGAAGCCGGAAAATCATCTGTATCATATACAATCCAAATATGTTTATATCCGTTGGGATTACTCTTCGCCCTGTTTATCGCTTTTTCCAGAAGAGTAAGTGTATTGTTTCCTTCACCATAAACGTCAAGCTGAATCTTATCCCTGTACTGCCTGTTTATAATATCCCTGACTGCTTCAAAATACTGTGGCTCCGTTGCGGTACCTTCTGTTACAATCAGATGATATTCCGGTCGTAGCAAAATACTCTTATCCCGTCTCGGCTTCATCCAGTTCTTTCCCATATCACTTTTTTTCGGAGGTTTCAGACTCATTGCCATTCGCCTCCTGCTAACATATTGGTAAGATATGGATCTGCTCCATAACGACCTTCCAAATACTGCTTATCATACGCTGCAGTGCTGTTTACCCGTTCATTGTTTTCTCTGCGAATTTCATACAGGGAATAAATCTCACTTTCATGATCTGCATTTTCTGCAGCAAACCAGATCTCATCCCGTCTGAAAACGCTATTCTTCATGGTGGTCATATCGTGGGAAGTAAACAATAACTGTGCACCTTTCTTATTGACGTTTGTGTTTTTAAAAAGAGAAATCACATATCTCAGCAGCTTAGGATGGAGTTTTGCATCTAATTCATCAATGATAACCAGCCGTCCTTCCTGCAGGGCAAGTAAAATCACTGGTAAAGCTGCAATCATTTTCTTTGTTCCGTCTGATTCGTCACTAAATTTTAACTCATAAACTTTTCCGGCAATCCTGCGCTGTGTATAAAGTTCCTGTTTCTCATCATCATACCGATATCCTGTCATATCAATATCAACATCATTCAAAGCCTGTATAATCCGTTTCCGGAATGTTTCATCATTAGAAAGCATAATCTGCCTGTCAGCAATTGGATTCGCATAATTTCTGACAATGCATGATTCAAACCATTTCTGAACTTCTACAATTACCGGGATATCATAATTGATTGCAAGAAAAGACAAATATGGCATCTTGGGATTCACAGAACGATTGATACTTGCCTTATTGATACTGGCTCCCAATGTAATTTCAGAACCTTCCCGGTCAAAAACCATTCCCGGTCTTTTTCCGCCAATTGCCTTCCAATACAAAGATTCCTCTATCACTTCATCTGCACATATTGATAAATTATAACGATACTCACTCTTTCCCTGTCTGAAATATATCTCAAATTCTGTTGGCAATTCCTTTGATATTTCATCAAATAAAAACGGCGAAGCACTTACCTTCTGCTGAATAATTACTTTTTCCCGTGCTTTCTCTAATTCATAAGCAGGTTTTACCACTGTAGAAATCAAGCATGAAAGTGCAAGCAAAAGATTTGTCTTTCCACCACCATTCGGACCATATACGGCTCCTACCGGAAGAAGTGCATTTCCTTTTTCACTTGTTAAAAGTGCATCCGAAAACTCTGGAACTGATGTCGCCTGAAAATCAAAGGTTGTTGCTTCTTTATATGATTTAAAGTTTTTAAAAGAAAACTGACACAGCATTCTATCTCTCCTCCTGTTCTGCTGGTTGTCCTATTGAATATTATTATATCGTTATTGTCTTCTGTTTTCAAGTTTTATATTATGTTTTCGAAAATATTATTTCTTATATCGAATATAAAAACGGTGTTTTCTTTTTTATTATAGCCGACAAATCAATATTTATGATAGAATCATGTTGATTTTTTTATTCACCTACATAACCTGCCACTGGCAGCAAAAAGCCAGGCCCTCTAACCTCTCGATTAGGGAACCTAACTTTCATCACTTACGGTTATGCTCCATATCTACTTCTGGTGCTTTTTTGCCATAGCGTCTTTCCAGTTCATCTTGTTTCTGGTACAACCTTTTCAATACAGACGGTCTCTTCTTCGGATCAGAAATCTTAGGCTTTTTCTTTTGATTATTTATCCATCCGTCAATCATATTATAATTTTGTTCTTCATCCATCTCAGTACTTCTTAAATATTCACCATTTTCGAAATACTTCTGATAGTTTTCCATAATATGCTTTTGTATGATTATCTTTCTGGAGAACAACTACATCACTGACGGAATACCATAGAAATCATCCACCGTATTAAAATCTGTTTCATCATCCACGACTGCCTCCATACCATCTGAATACAGATGGAATATTTCGCATCCATCCCGGAATAACTCCAAAGCCCTGTCTTTCGTCAATGGAAGGATAAGATTACTGCTATAACCAAAGTCATACATTTGGGTAACTATACATTTGTCATTTTGCAGTTCATAATGATTGATAGTAAATAGTTTTTCACTCCACTTCGTAGATAGGAAGGTAAACGGTAGAACTCGAGTACCTTGACAAATATTAAACCGCTTTTGCGGTCTGATCATTTATCGTCTGCCTTTTCCGGCTTTCTGATATTTTCTGGCAGTCTATCCGACCTCAGACGCCGGGGAGAAAGCTCCGACGAATAATCAATCATATGTGAATTGTCAAGGTACTCCGACTGCTGAAAAGTAGTCGGGTATTTTTCTATCAATAGCTGAAAATTAAGCGCTTACGATGCAAAAGGTACAAATGATATATTTACATATAGAAATCATCCTTTTCTGAATATCTATACGATTTAATATGTAATTTTTCATAGGACTCCCCAAAAAATCGTTTAGAAAACATCTGCATGGCTAAATATTCACAGTACCATAAATACTTTGTAAGTGCATCATCATTCACAGTATCTCCATGTGCAATTTTATTTCTTAATTTAACTAATTTGCTAATTTGCTTCACATCTACGTTAATCTTTTCTCTTGTTATGAATAACGATATTTTATTAAATACGCTTCCATAAAATTCCATTTTTATTTCTTTATAAAGTAAATCCACTTTTCTATTCAAAATATCTTCTGTTAATGTTACATTCAAATTAGATGATGCATATTTTTTAAGTATCTCTTTCAATTTAAGCTTATTTTTGCTTGTTACTGCTTTTGTATGATGTCGTTGTATATAAGTCATATAATATTGTTTTGCTATACGTTCTATGACTTTAAAAAAATATATAAAAGCATCTTCTTTACGGCATTTATAAAGATTATCAAATGCTACAATCAATAAATCTAAAGTTTCATCAAAGAACACTTTCGTTTTATCAAATTTACTAATAGCCTTTTCAATTTTCTTTATCGCTTTTTCTTTTTTTACTGCCAGCAAATTGTTAGTTTGTAAATTCCATTGTACTTCTCGGAAATCATTATCTCTACTATAAAATGGTAATGCCAAAATATACGAAAGTAATTTTGAAGTTTTTTCAAAAATTTCTTCAGCTTCTTCTTTTGTATGGTTTTCTCCATTTACCCAGAATGTAATCTGCTCATTATTCAGTCTATAAAACTTAACAATACAGTCAAATATTTGAAAGGTTGTACCATGTCTTACACATGGTCTACATTCATATAGATCATCAAAATTATCAAATTCATAATACATTACATAATTCATTTTATCCACATTGTTAATCCTCCATAATCAGTACCTTTTTATCTTACCATATTTCTGAGATAATCGCTTCAGCAAAATCTCTAACATGACTTCGCACAATTCACATGAATGACTCCAATGTCAGAATGCAGGTAAGACGTGGTTTGACTTCAGAAACTTCTATTATCACCTATATGAGACATTTCGTGTTAATCCAATCATAGTTTATTCAGAACTGGCACTCTTTTCATTTTAGTGCCAGTTCTGGAAAAATTTTGTTTAATTCTTAATATACAAGCAAGACCCCACTGCTCATTGCTTTTCGCACCCCACAAAGGACTTACTCGCTTCATTAAAACTTCAAAGTACATCCTGCACAAGCTTCAGTTGGCAGGTGCCTCCTCCACGATTATCGAACCGGCCGCGCTTGCAGCTGCGCACAGCTTCACACAGGGTAATCCCCGTCTCATTGACAATCTGATGACGGATGACCTGACAATCGGTTCTCAGCAAGACAAGAAAGTCATTGATGCCGAAATCATCCATGCTGCAGTTGACAATCAGGGGCTTTATTGCTGAAGTTTTCAAAGTACATTTCTAAGGCTGTGACTCCTGGTCATGGACTTATTTCAAAAGCAGCACAGCTGCCTTTCGAACAAGGCTACGACAATCTGCGGTGATTCCGTCTGTAGCCTGCGGCAAGTGCCGATACGGCACAATCGTGGAAGTGTTTCCACCGAAAATAAAGTGCGGTTTGCACCTTCCACAATGTGCCGTCTGACAGACTGGTTCGTGTAGCCATAATATTTCTCCTCGATTATAGTCAGTCCAAAAAGTTGAGTACTGAACTTTTAAGACTGTATCGCTTTGTTTAGTCTGATTATGGCATAAATTGGCTCCTTTCAGAGCCCTATGATAGTCTAGGTTTTTGTCCGCACCCTCGGCTCGAAGGCATCATTATGTTGAAGTTTCAAGATAATAATACCACTATTATTACAATGCTCTTTATATAAAAGAAAGGCCACTTTCTATATCGTATCATCATTTATAATCTCATCATCAATAATAGATCTCGGAGATTTCCAATATATCTTATCTGGTAGAGCACCCTGCTCAATTAATGATTTCCTGATCTGTATCGCAAGATCTTCTTTTTCAACAGCAATAAGGATGAGGTCATAATCACAATTCATAATATTCGCAACTGGACAGACTCTTTCTTTATAATAATTGGATGGAATATCATCTACCCACATCACGATATTGTAGTCATGATGTCTCGATAGATAAATATAATAATCCTTCCCGATCGTACCTGCACCGCATATTACAATTCTTTTGCCCTTCAGATAATCCAATGAATCCGGGATATAAATTGGAATTGGCTTAATAATATTAGTTTTGTTTATAATAAACAACATACGCCTAATAAAACATTTATTCAGATACGGCTTTAACACAAATTTCAATTTACTCCCGTTGATAAATAAATTAATTGTTTCAAACTGTTTTGCAGTTGTAACCATCAGATTGATATCCGCATTATGTTGTATAGATCCGGTTCTTTTAATATAATGGTAAAACGACGCCGGAAGAAATGTAATGCTCCTGCATTTCAACATATAGCCGACAATAATTGCGTAATCTTCTCCATTACCAAAATAATCCGGAATGCAGTCATAGCATTCCTTTATCAATTCATGTTTGAACAGATTCAGCCAAAGAACCAATGGAAAACGCCCGTCTAAAACCGATTTCAAAAAATCCACATTCCTATCGAGATCTGTTAGGACATATAATTCTTTATGCTCTTTTACCGTATAATTAGTTTTTCCTATTTCCTTGATTCTGTTTGTATGTACAAGATCTGTTTTTGTTTCCAACATACACTTTAGCATCTCTTTGTACATATTCGGTTCAATCCAGTCATCCGGATCTACGAAACCTATATATTCTCCTTTTGCCATCTTTAATCCTGCTTTTCGTGCAGAAGTAACTCCTCCATTATGTTTATGAATCAGCATAATCCTTGCATCCTTTGAAGCATATTCATCACAGATTTTTCCTGACTCATCCGTTGAGCCATCATCAATCAGAATAATTTCCAGCTTCGGATAGGTCTGCACCAAAATACTGTCGAGACATTTTCTTATATATTTTCCGACATTATATACAGGTACCAAAATGCTGACCAGATTCTTTTCATATTTTCCAACAGTTTTCATTATTTCTTTCCCTTCATCTCTCCTTAACATCTGCAAACTCTTTCATTCATCTCTCCGGAATATCTCAGACTCAAATATTGCCCACAAATGCTTTGTGAGCAAGTCATCTCCATCCAAAACGGAATGCAATTCTACATTGTCAGTTAATATTCTGTTTTCGGGAGCCTTCCTGCAGAAATCCCAGAAAGATGAAAAAGGCGGCAGTACATTTCCCACTTCTGATGACCACAGCACTACCTGGCGTGCAATCAGATTTATATCATCATTTTCTTTTATTCCTCGTCTGCAGTACTTTAAGCAATCACAGTTTAAAGTCAATGGCAATAAATAAACCGGACGCTGGTCTTGCAGAAAACTTCTGATATGAATGTAACTGCTACCTGAAAAAATACTGTCATCTACGACAAAAACGGCTTGAAATTTCTCCTGGTCATATTTTTGTTTTTCTCCCATTATACAGCATGAAGCAAGACTACTCCCACCATATACCACATCTTCAACCGATCTGTTCTGAGCATACAGTATATTATAACATTCCGCCTCACTGCAGGATGTTATTAGATACTTCAGAATGATACCTATATTCATCGCGCCAAACGCGTTGCTGACCAAGTATATCTTCTTGAGATGATTTTCTTTACAGAATGGTTCCAGCTTCATCAAATATGCTGCATAAATCAGACAAATGGAATCTCCCTCTCTGACTGCACGCACCGATGATTTGTCTTCTATATCAAAATTTATTTGAATCAGTTTTTCATAAACGTGAGAATTGGTAACAGCAGTGTACTTTTCTTTAAGAAGGATATAGGTCTGCTTGAAATCAAATTTTAATATGCATGCAATGATTCTTCCCACAATTTCTACAGATTCTTCCAGCTCCCTGGTTGTCTGAAGATATTCTTCTCCCATTATCTCCGACAACCTAGCTCCATTTTTAAATAAAAACCACTGCAAGGAAGTCAAGTCGGAAAATAAATATTCAAACATTCCCAGAATTCCAATCCAGTTGACAACTGATACTGTTTCGCACTTCAGATAAGAAAACGTATATTGCCTCTTATAACCGGCAAATTTTTCTGCTTCTTTCTGTCTGATGCTATCCCAGTCATACATCACCTTCTTCCGGCGCATCAGAGGATCCGCCTGATAATAATCATACCCTCTTAAGAAAATCCTCCCATCAGTCTTTACTGCCCTTTTATTATAAAAATTTTTCAGTTCTGTATCCATCTGTTCATAAAGTTCATCTGTAAGCCAGTAGCCTCCGCAAATATCAATAAAATATTCGATGTGAAAATCATCTCCTTGTCTCAGATATCTTTTTATGACAGCATTCCACTTTCGAAAAAAATCGTCTCTAATTTTATCCATCTTATCCTGAACAGAATCAATAAAACCGAACAATTCACTTTGTCCATCTTCTCTTTTCTTTTCTGCCATCGTATATTCATCCCCCTTACGCAAAATTTGTCTGTTCAATAGATGCTTTCCTTTATATCATCAGTTTCGGTTCAAAAATAAGCCTTCTAATGTTTCCAGTCGTTACTATGGCTTCCGGATTACAATTTCTTATATAATATACGGTATTGCCCACACGATACATCACAATATCTTTCATATTATGCCCGTTATTCATCCCTGGATTTTCGTCATGTATATCTATAACTTTCTTTTTCATTTTCTGGATATATTCCAGACATTTCTTCTGGCAACTCTTATTTGAACTGCCGAATTTTCTTTCGTAAGGTATCCCTATATTTTGCATAAGACAGATGCCGCCGGTAGTAGTATAGCTGTAGGGAACAAACATTCCAACTGAATATTCCGGATCATCTTTTTTAGTACTGCACATAGATGCTATTGCCGGTATATCAATATCAATTCCATTAACCGGATATCTCCTTAATACACACTTTGCCATTTCAGGAATCCAGGTTCCATCATCACTCCATCTAACTTTACAGTCTCTATATAACCGCATTTGTTCCTGATCATTAAGTCTACCGTCATGATATGTTTTATCCAGCACTCTTCCCAGACGTACTGTTAAGTTGTGTTTCAAATACGGAATTTTATTAACTTTTTCCAGAATGCCAAAATCATTAACCAAAATCTCAAAATTCTCAAGCTGATATTTGCTATAAAATTCGCTAATAATATTAAGAACTTTTTCTCCGGTTTCATCGTCTGCCTGTGGAATTACCATTACAAGCACTTTATTCTGCTCTGCACAGAATGAAACCATCTCCCGCCATTCTTGAGCCGCCGGAAATCTTTTATTGCAGAATTCACTTCCATAGTAAACATAATCAATCCTAGGCTTCTCGAAGCATTCCAGCCATCTGTTCATTTCTTCATAAACCGCTTTGTCTGCCGAATTCTCCGGTCTATAAGATCCATTCAGAATATCTTCCAGTAATTCCAGACTGTCTACACGTATACCAAACTCGTGAATTAACATATCATCTTCCTCTCATAATACAGTATCCGTTATCAATACAATGATCCGCTCCCAATACACGCTGTACATATTTCTGTACACTTTCTATCGACTGATTCTGACAGAACATATCAATAGCTGTATTCAATATGAGAATCTGGTGTTTCACATAGTCAGTTCCTCTGCCTCGTCCAGATATTTTCAAAGTTTTGACATTGTTGTGTTTTAATAAACTGCCAATTGAGCAAAGTGAACATCCAAGATTATTCACTGATACCTGATTCATGGCATTTGGGGCAATCCAGTTTTTATACATTGCCTCGTTCAGCAACAACTCGTGTCTCATCTGCGGAGAAATGCTTTCTCCGTTGATTCTCTCATAAACACTGTTCCAGCAGTCAAGACAAACAGCCCCCACGCTGTGCATACTACGGCAATTACCGTCATCATGCAGACATTTCTCGCATAACCCGAAACATTCAAATTCAAGTTCAGGAAAATTATCAGCAATCATGCATATATCCTCAACTGAAATATGTCTTGGAAAAACCACCCTTTCAATATTAAAGTTTTTATAAAAATCAACCATACTACTGGATATTATTTGTACTACACAGCTTGCTGTCAGTTTAAATTCTGTGAATTCTGTATTTAAGAGTTCCATGATACCAATATCACTCACGATAAGTCTGTTCACTCCTGCAGATAACAGCTCATAAAGATACTCTTTTAAATACGGATACATGTTTTCAGTATAAAAAGCAGCATTTAATGTAATATAAAATCGTCCACCCACCATTTCAGCCATATCTACAGCTTCTTTCAACTTCTCATACGACACGATATTGGTTCTTAAAGGTGTTCTTCTGTTAATCGGTAACTGCAATATTCCTTTTTCATCAGACAAACTATTAAAATCATCAATCCATTTCTGATTAACATAACCAGAAAAGAATTCATTTGCTCCCAGCTCAGAAAATAACCGTATCTCCTCTGCATTTGATACCGGTGTCAGTATATTCATAAAACCATTCTCCTCTGTTATCCTGTTCAATAACATTTCGCAGTCTATATATTGCCTGTATTTTCTCAAAGATTGGTCTGCCATGTCTTATCATTAATCTATGCCCTCTTTGGCTCTGCTATATCTTTCAGCAAATACTCTATCAGTTTGCCTTCAGATTTTTCAAATGGATCAAGAACACATACATCCTCGGATACATGTACTTCTCTTTCAAATGAATCACGATACTGAATATAGGAAACCGCATCTTCGAAACTAATTTTTTTAATCTTTGCAACCAATTCTGCACGCTTTTCCACAGTTGAGTGAAAATAATATTTTCTATACGCAGCCGGAAATATATTAAATGTAAAACGCCCATCTAAAACAAAATTTTTTCCCTGTGTATACCGCTTTAATATATTTTCCAATCTTCTGTCAACAAACGCATACTTTTCTACAATTTTCAAAGCCTGTTCCGTTTTATCATCATAAAGATACCCACATTCTATCAGATCTTGAAATTCGTATTCTTCAACACATCTCAATGCTTTTTCCACAACTGCTTTTTCTGTTAAAATACCATCTTCCAGTTCCATGAACTTATATGCAACAAAACGTACCAACTTTCCTGTGGAAAAAAAATCTATTTGCAGTTTATGTGAAAGCCTTTCCCCTATATAACTCTTCCCCAGCCAAGAGTAGCCATCAATCGTTATAATCATGCTTCCGTCTCTCCATTTTCAAATATCATTTTGTAAATATCCAAAGGGCTGCATCCTGAATCTCCTGATTCAATATGAATAGGAGTACCCGGCCTCACATGACAATAAAAACAATTCACCATACACTGTACTTCTCTTGCCCAATGAAACCAGCTGGACGTACAGAGCATAACCTGACCTGCCGGGCCTCGCATCTGCATGTTTTCATGCGGATCTGTCCAGTTCTGACGAATACGTGAAGACTGAATAACAAGTCTGGCAAAAGAAACATCGCCTCTTGTCACTTCGTTACTATCACCATATCCAGTCAGATTGACATATCCATCTTCTATTTCAAACTGGAATCCAAGTGCCTCCAACACATCCAGGTTAGCTGGTTCTAATTCATCATAGGTACTGCAGATTTTGCCTGTAACATCTGACACAATACATGTACATCTCGGTGCATCATCAACCCCTAATTTCCTGCAAAGTTTTCTGATTTCAACTTTAAGTTCATCATACTGTGTCTTACCTCCGTCTTTATTATATGGATTGCGATATCCCCCGTGATGTAAATATCCTCTTCCTTTAGCAACTGTTTCTATAATCGGAGTAAGAATTTCCATTGAATCGTTTTTTCCTGGAATCAGTGGCCTTACAGAAACAACCGTTTTTTTAAACTTTTTACAGATTCGAAGATAATTATCCAACCGATCTTCTTGTGTCACGCCTTTTTTCTCATTCAGACCAGTGATACCGCAGAAAATCCACAGGTCTGGATTAATAGAATATAACGTATCAATCTGTTCATTGGTCAAAATCCACTTCGTGCTGACTTCAATTTCTCCCTGATAGTTCTGATTCTTCAAATAATGCAGTTTATAAAGCGTATTCTCCCACTGGTCAGGCTGAAACGGGTCTCCAAAGTGTGTATTAATGGTTATCGGCAGATTACTCAGGCACTCTTTTGCTTTATTTTTTAGTTCATCACTAAAAATACGTGTCTCCATATAAATTTCCCCTTCCTCATTTACTTTTTTCCACATACGATAACTTTTTTTCATACTCTGTATTTTTTTTAAAATACCTCTTTCAATCGACGAATCTGTACATTTTCTTGCTATACTGCACCGTTCGAGAAAATAACAATTAGGATAAAGATTACACTGCAGGCATCTGGCCCATCTTCCTTCCCGCTTCCAGCTTTCCACTTCATCCTGATATTCTATCCCTGTATCAAGACTACCAACAACAGAATCATAAATTTTATGTTCACATTTTGCCAAATTACCCGATGGCGTTATCAGTACTGTTGAATCATCTCCTGCCATACAGAAATTATATTCCAACCTGGGAAGATCCTCTTTGGAATGTCTTAACCCTGCATGCAACAGTCTGTTCTGTAATTCATTCCACTTCATTTCCAGCCGCTGCTCGTCAGGAACCTCGTGCCGGATAGGTGCAGTACCCAGATTTTCATGTATGATAGCAACATAAACATTGATATATTTGTTCTGTGAAAACCGCTCTTCCAATTCATCAATCAGCATTTCTAAATCATTCATATTGTGGCTGTCCAAATTTAAGCGGATAACCACACAAATTTTCTGTCTGGCAAGTTTCGTTATATTATCAAGGACTGTATGATATGGATTATTTTCTGCGTTTACGTATGCTTTCGTTCTGTTGTAAATCTCTTCTGTTCCATCCAATGTTATCTGTATATCAGTCAAATTCCAGATCTCTGTTGCTCTACGAATCAGCTCATCCGAAAACAGATACCCATTGCTTATCATCAAAGAAGTAAATCTAATCTGTTTTTCCCTAAGCCCCCTACTAATCTGATCGATCCGTTCTATTCCAAGAGTTGGCTCCCCTCCAAACCAATCAAGTGTTACTTTTCTGTTCTTCCCACAATGATCTGCAATAAATTCAACAACTTTAAATCCGGTTTCCTCCGACATGTTTTCTCGAGGCATGTCATGTTCATAACAATAAAAACATCTTGCATTACAATTTGATGTAGGAAGAATATGATAATGTGTAATATCTCTGTTTGTATTTAGTATCCGAAAAATCTTTCTCAGCTGATCCACTGTTCTTCTATCGTCATGGTCAACTGTTACAAGAAAATGTCTCCTTATTAAATCTGTCATTACCTCCGTTCGTCTCCACGGTAATGAATCAAGACATTCTGTTTCTTCTGCTGTTAAAAGTACCAGTTCTCCGGATACATTATGGTGCAAAAGTGTTCCATCTTCACACTCCGTCCTCAATACATACTGACACAGGCGATAATCAACATCCTTCAATTCCTGTTCTCCCCAAATCTGCATAACAGATTCTGTTGCTCTTTTCACTGTTCTCATATTTTAAATTCCTCTGCAAATAATTGTTTTTAAAAACAATTCTATTCATGAGAATGATCACGTCCAAATGGCGATTTACAATGAGAATGCTTTCCATCCTTCCGTTCAGAATTTTTATTGAAATCATATTCTATGATTTCTATTTCAGGCACAGCAAAATGCTTCATCTGCCCCCCAGCTTGCCCATTACTATTAGCAGATTCCCTATCCTTCATAAAAGAGCTTTCTGTCACGCTTTCTGAGACTTTTTCATATTCCAGCATATTCTCTCTGTCCAGTATTTCAATAAACTTATGTATATATATTCTCATCTGTTCATATGAAATATCATATCTTTTCAGTAAAATTTCTATGACTGCTTCCTCCTCCACATTATGCTGCACTATATGAAATATCTCCGCTGCACTTTTATTCAATCTTATAATACGGCAAAAATTCTCATCATTCCCAACACGTGGTACTGCAATACTCTTTTCCTCAATCTTAGCAGTTTTAAATGCATATTTTAGTTTCATTGACCCACCTATAATAAACATAACAAGCACTTCCCTTGCTACGAAAAGTAATTTTTTCCTTTACTTTTGGTATATCCACAAGATAATCAAAATACATAATATTCGCCCCTATATTTAGTGGTGTTTACAACTAAATATGTGTATCATAAAGCCAGCAATTTTTCATATGTTTTCAATAATTTTTCATTTCTGATTTTAAGCTGACACCTCAGTCGTTATTTTGCTTTTAAATTCTTGCCAGCAACTCGGGCGGCATAAACGCCATCACCCTGCTTTTGGTGAAATCTTTGAGATTTCTCGTAATAATGTAGTCGGCATGGACAGATTCCGCTGTTTCACTTTGAACAGCATCCTCGAAGTCTTTCCACTTCATGTTCACTGCCCGTTCCAATACAGCAGGGCTGAAATCAGCAAACTCAAATATGAGGCTCAGCTTGCGGAAAACTTCTTCAATCTGTTCTGGTGTCAGTTGCTTGCGCATGACATACATCTCGCCTGTTCGGTCTCACACAGTTTCCAGATCATTGCAGAGTCTTTTACAAACTCTGATCGATTCAGCAGTACATCCAGAACAATATTGGTGCCAATCAATAGAACCATATTTCGCCCTCATGCTTTCTGCCCTGGCTTCGTTCAGGTCATATTCCTCTTTCAAAATTCCGGTAAGGGAATCTGTCAGGTAGGACACAGCAGCAGCCTTCGGAATAAACCGTCCAACTTCTCGCCCATTCTTCGTTACGATAATTTCCTGTCCTGACATCACAAGACTTAAATATCTTCCAAAATTGTTCTGCATTTCAGTTGCAGTTGCGGTCGCAGTAATCATAGCAGCACCTCCTTTTAGCTAATTTTATTATATTTTGTTTTAGCTACTTTATCAAGACCTTCGAACCTTAACTTCCCTGAAATTTTCTCAGTTAGGGTGATTATTCCGGGGCTCTTTGAGCCACCTGCCGCACCGTAATATTCAGACAGGCT
>ENA-ORMO01000144-ORMO01000144.1-human-gut-metagenome-genome-assembly--contig:-NODE-144-length-101242-cov-4.974621_pt1 | contig 101242 bp, 87 predicted proteins | sample MGYA00242106_ERZ509001 | MGnify/ENA primary metagenome ERZ509001 (study PRJEB26280, sample SAMEA2338736) | human gut metagenome | biome: human gut; feature: human-associated habitat; material: faeces...
GTACTCTCCTTCCTTCGGGGCGACGGACACCTTTTGTGGTTCTTCTTTTGTTTCCCTTTTAGGCCGTACGTTGGCCGTTCATCCTCTGGGCGGACATCTGCGGTTGTTTAAACCGTACCAAACCAGTCCGGTTTAACGCCACCACGACGGCCGGGATAAGAATCCGCTGAATTACAATCCCGGGAATTGCATTCAAAAATGCACCCATTAGGAACATCCGCCAAGTAAAACCTTCGCTGGTAATCCCCAAGAACGCCATCTGAGCAATACCCCAGACAATCCTGCCAGCCAACATGGCGGCAACCAAACAGCGATAAAGTGCAATTACACCCTGCCAGCGGGAAAGTCCGTACACCAGCCCATAGGTCATTCGTTCAAATGCCATCGCAACTCCCGTAGGGAATAAAACCGGCGCGCCAAAGAGCGCATAACGCATCAACTGTCATTCCATATTGCCATCCGCAGATCAGGCCGCATAAGAAAACCGGGATATACATCGGAAGGAGCATGTTCCCAACCTGTGGAATTTACCCGATCAAAAACGGCAGCACCAATCCGATAGCAAGGAACAACGCTGCCAAAGTCACATTTTTTGTCGTCAGCCTGATCAATGTATTCCTTCCCTTGGAAAGGCTGTTTTGAATCTTACTTTCCAGCTATTCCCTCCCGCCAAAATAGGAACGAATGTCCTGCATTCTCCGTACCTGGCCCACATGGAAGGGGCAACGGGAGTCACAGTGGCCACACGCAATACAATCGGATGCTGTCTTTTCCAGATGGATATAGTGGTCTCTTGCCAATGTATCCCCCGCCTGCGCTAAGTCATAATATTTGTTGATGAGTCCGACATCCAACCCTGCTGGACACGGCTGACAATGGTTGCAATACACGCAAATTCCTGCCGCGTCATGCGGGGTAAACGTTCCCAAAATGGAGTAATCTCTTTCCTCTGGCGCCGCATTCAGAAATCCCAAAATGCGGTGCAGGTCGTTTTCATTACGCACGCCCGGCAGTACGGTCAATACGCCCGGTTTATCTAGCGCATACTGTATGCACTGGTATTCTGTCAACGCACGCTGAAAGGGAGACGTCTTTTCGTTCAGAAGTTGGCCCCCGCTGAACGCTTTCATCACGGAAATCCCCACCCCTTCCGCTTCACAGCGGCGGTACAGGGCCATCCGTTCATCCACACTGCCGATGGCAAACTCCCCGTGCCGGTAATCATAGGCAGGATTGATACTGAACATCATCATATCAATCAGACCAGTATCCAATACCATATTGGCAATCTTCGGCGTATGTGTAGAAAGCCCGAGGTGATGTACGACCCCCTCCTCTTTCAACTTCTGTAGAAACGTCCAGGTTCCTGCTGCACACACCTTCTCCCAATCTGCTGCTTCATCGATGCAGTGAATAAAACCAAAGTCGATATAATCGGTTTGTAGCGCCTTTAACTGCCAGTCCACCGACCGCTTGATCGTGTCCAGGTTCAGTGTCCAGCCGTACTTTCCGCTTCGATAATCCGCCCCAAAGTGAATTTGAAAGTAGACGTTTTCCCGGCAGCCAGCAACCGCTCTTCCATAGGCTGGGAAAGGTACTGCATCCGATGCCGCCATATCGAAATAATTGACACCGTTTTCAATCGCCAAACGTACAATCCTTTCAATTTCCGCTTCTCCAGCTGGTCCCAACGAACTGTTTCCCAGCCCAATGATGCTGATTTTCTCTCCACCATGTGGCAACTTGCGATATTCCATACGATTTCCTCCTCATCACAGCTCTCATTCGGTCCTCTTCGCTCTTATCTGTATACCGATTCCTCTTGGGGCGCCGCTTTGTATATACCCCCATCAAATTCCCTTTATCCCAATTCCTTCGCAAAACTGGCCATTGCCGCCGATATTTCAATCTGTTGGGGACAGACGGCCTCACAGCTCCGGCATGCGATACAGGCGCTGGGCCATTTATTCTGTGCAATTGCAGATAGTGCCATGGGTGCAATAAAACCACCCTCTGTGAAGTGGTGTTCGTTATACAGAGCAAGCAGGGATGGAATGTCCAATCCCTGCGGACAATGGCTGACACAATAGTGGCAGGCTGTACAGGGGAGTATGTTCTTCCTCACCATAGTATCTGCAATGCACAGCAATGCCTTCATCTCCTGGGGATTCAACGGTTTTTCTTCCTCAAACGTGCGGATATTTTCCTGCATCTGTTCCAGGTTGGACATGCCGGAGAGCACCATCGTCACACTGGGAATCGATTGTAGGAACCGAAATGCCCAGGCCGGGACAGGTTCCTCCGGGCGAAGATTGTGGAGTTTTTCGGTATCTTCTTTGGACAATGTAACCAATCGGCCGCCGCGCAAGGGCTCCATCACCCACACAGGGATGCCAAATTCCCGCAAAAGTTCCACTTTTGCTTGGGCATCCTGAAATTTCCAATCAAGGTAATTCAACTGAATCTGCCCAAATTCCATATCCGCCCCATATGCATGCAAAAAACGCTTCATCACGCCATAGCTGCCGTGTGCGGAAAACCCTAAGTGGCGGATTCGCCCAGCCTGTTTTTGTTTCATCAGATACGCAAAGATCCCGTATTTCGGATTTAAATATGCGTCAATATTCATTTCACAAACATTGTGGAATAGATAGAAGTCAAAATAGTCCACACCACATTTTTCTAACTGCTTTTCAAAGATTTCTTCCACTTTATCCATATTGGCTAGGTCATAACCCGGAAATTTGCTTGCTAAGAAATAGCTCTCCCGCGGATATTTCTGTAAGAGGCGCCCCAGCACCAACTCCGATTGGCCGTTGTGATAACCCCACGCTGTGTCATAATAGTTGATCCCGCTCTCCATAGCGTACGCCACCATCTGTTCCGCTGCCGCCTCATCGATTCGGGAATCGTCGCCATCGATCACGGGCAGGCGCATTGCGCCCATGCCGAGGGCAGAGAGTTTCCATCCCTGAAAGCTCTTATATAGCATCATCCACCCACTCCTTTTCCATCCAGCCGGCAGAAACCTTCTGTTTCCACCCTCTAATGTTGCCCCGATTATACCCCTTGGAGTGCACTCTAAGTCAAGTATTTTAGGCCATCTTTTAAAGATAAATTCTGTTTTCCTCACATGTACACCATATTATAAGGTTTTGTCTCATTTCGCTCTTTAAGCGAAACTTTGTTCTTGTTCTTTTTTACCCGAAGTGGTAGAATAGAAAAAACCGATTCGATGGAGGCACCCTATGGAACAGCAGACCTTATTTGAAAAGCAAGGCATGGACCGCCCCTTGGCCAGCCGCATGCGGCCGCATACTCTGGAGGAATTTGTCGGACAAGAACACCTACTGGGACCGGGTAAAATTTTACGGCAGCTGATCGACCAGGACCGCATTTCCTCCATGATTTTCTGGGGTCCTCCTGGGGTGGGAAAGACCACTCTGGCACGCATCATTGCCGGGCGGACACATGCCAATTTTATTGACTTCAGCGCAGTGACCAGCGGTATCAAGGAAATTCGGGAAGTGATGCAACGGGCTGAGGAAAACCGGCGTTTTGGGGAACGGACGATTCTGTTTGTGGATGAAATCCATCGCTTCAATAAAGCACAACAAGATGCCTTCCTCCCATTCGTGGAGCGTGGCAGCATTGTACTGATCGGCGCCACCACGGAAAACCCTTCCTTTGAGGTCAATTCGGCGTTGCTTTCCCGCTGCAAGGTATTCGTTCTACAAGCGCTAACCACGCAAAACTTGGAGGTCCTCCTTCGCCATGCACTGGAGGACACCCGCGGGTTTGGAGGGGAATCCATATCCATCTCAGAAGAGTTGTTGTCGGCAATCGCCCATTTTGCGAATGGCGACGCGCGCACGGCTTTAAACACCCTGGAAATGGCGGTCTTAAATGGGGAACGCACATCCGAAGGTGTAACCGTAGAGGCGGACATTTTGAGGCAATGCCTCTCAAGGAAGTCCTTGCTTTATGACAAAAATGGGGAGGAACACTATAACCTGATCTCTGCACTGCATAAATCCATGCGAAACAGCGACCCGGATGCTGCCATCTACTGGTTAGCTCGTATGCTGGAAGGCGGGGAGGACCCGCTTTATATCGCGCGGCGGCTGATCCGCTTTGCCAGCGAAGATGTGGGAATGGCCGACAGCCGTGCCATTGAAGTCGCTACAGCCGTTTATCAGGCGTGCCATTTTATTGGGATGCCGGAATGTTCCGTCCATTTGACCCATGCGGTAACGTACCTCTCCCTCGCGCCAAAGTCGAATTCGTTGTATATGGCTTATGAATCCGCCAAACGGGATGCACTGGAAAGATTGGATGAACCTGTCCCCCTCCAAATTCGCAACGCCCCTACCCGTCTGATGAAGGACCTTCACTATGGGCAAGGGTACCAATACGCCCACGATACAGAGGAAAAACTCACTTCCATGCAATGCCTTCCAGATTCTTTGGAAGGACGGACTTACTATATCCCAACCACACAGGGTTCTGAAGCGCGTGTACAGGAACGCCTACGACAAATCAAACAGTGGCGGGAACAAAAACGTCGGGAGGAAGAAGCGGGCGGCGATGGAACCAAGTGAATAGGATGGATTTTTCTTGCCAGCGCCGCGACCGGCTGTTCTGAGAAAAGCAACTGTCCTCCAAAAAGGATTGTTTACAGGGCTCCAAAAGTAAGCGCACGCTCTGATACAAAGCGCTCTGGACACCCCAACCCTGGCCGGTTGGTTAAATACATGCGCTTTTTAGCCGGATACTCGGATTGTCCTTCCATTGACTTCCCATCGCGTTTTTATCGTTTCTTCCTTGGATTTGCTGAAATGACAAGGCAACCATTTGAAAATCATCGATGGGGCAAAGAAAGTTACATGAATGTTGTTATCCAAATACAGGCCGTATCTGGCCACAAACAGTTCGATTTTCAGGGGTTCAATCCAGGAGATCTCCACGCGCTACGGAGCATTTGGTTTCGGAAATCTTTTCAGGTCTTACGTTTTGCCTTGCCGGGCGGGACTGCCTCTGGTTTGTCAGCCTTTGGGCCGTATGTTTTGTTTTCAAGGTTTTTGTGCACTTCATAGGGTTACAGGAAGAAAGATTTTCCTCCTATTATTGACAAATAAATCCTGTCTTTGGTATGATAAGAAAAGATTATGCCATAGCAAAAGCTGCTCTGATGGAGCGGCTTTTTTCGAACCATAAGTTAGCTAAGGCTAACTTATGGTAATTTTTCTTTCATCGAAGGGGATACCCACCCTTTCGTGCATAAACAGGTTCCGTTCCTTCTTCACTTTTTCTGCCCAGAAATAACAAGGGAGGTGCATCCACATGCTTGCTGAATATTCCGACGCATGGGCTAGTTCGCAAATGTACTCAGAAGAAATATACCGTTGTTCCCCCACAATCGGAGTGATTGTCCGGGAGTATTGTCTGGCCCAATATGAAGCCTCATACCCCGCGGGGATGCAGCCTGCACACCTTGAAGGGATCTTTTGTCAATCCGGCCAGCTTCAGGTGACAACCGCACAGGGAACCGTGACGACTGTGGAGGCCGGAGAACTTCTACTGGTCACTGATGCCGCTGCGGTCCGTAACTTTTCTTTTGACCGCGGCTGTTTTCGTTGCATCGCTGCTTTTTTTGACCATTCTGCCGCAGGGGAGTCCTTTGCGCGTGCCTGCGCACTGCTATCAGGAAGCCCCCTGCATTTGGAACAGGTGCAGGCATTGCTCAACGCTCACGATGGATGTACCGTAATCCGGAACACCACTTGGGGCGCCTCCTGCCTGGCATCCCTCTGCCAGCTTTCCAAGGAGCAGCGGGGCGCTTACTTTCTTCTGAAACTTTGGGAATTGTTCTATCTATTGTGTAGCTGGCAGGCTGCGGGAACCGTTCCCCACGAAACCGGATACTGCGACCATTATCAGGCAGACGTTGTCCGTAGCGTTCATGACTATATGCTGGCTCATTTTGACCAACATCTGACGGTACAGGAACTCGCCCGGCGGTTTCAACTGTCCCCGACCTTTCTGAAAAACTGTTTTCGCCGTCTTTATGGAACCCCTATCCACGCCTACCTCAAGCATTATCGTTTACAAACAGCAGCCCGTCTGCTGTGCACAACCTCTGAAAGCGTGTTGGCCGTGGCATCCTCTGTGGGTTATACTGGTACCAGCCAATTCGGGACTGCTTTTAAAGAGTACTACCACATGACTCCGGCACAATACCGAAGGTTATATCATCAAAAAAATGTCCAAAACCGGTGAGTTTTGTCTATTTCCGGCGGCAATTTCAGATAGACTGTGTTATATTTGAATTTCAAATGAATGCCGTGCGCTAGGAGGTGTCCAATTTGAAGCAGCACAAATTCTGGGCTTGGGGCGCTGTCATCTGTATGGTGATGGTTATCATCACAGGCTATCGGCACAAATAATACTGGAGGAATTGCCTTATGAACATTTATCAAAAGATCGCATTATTCGTGGGCGGCGCACTGTTTGGCTCCGCCGGTATCAAACTGCTGAGCAGCAAGGATGCCAAAAAAGCCTATACCCACGCCACGGCAGCAGCACTGCGCGTCAAGGAATCCGTAATGGGTACCGTTACTTCGGTTCAGGAGAATGCGGCGGACATTCTGGCCGCAGCTAAGGATATCAACGAGCAGCGCGCTGCACAGGAAGAGATTGTGGAAGATACGTCCACGGAAGCAACTGAGGCTTGATGCGGGCAAATCTGCTGTCCGTTCTATAACAAATAAAAGAGGGTCGCGGTTGCGGCCCTCTTTTCCTTGTCGGAGGTCAACTATGAAATTTCAAATTATGCATGAAAGCAGTGGGCGCATGCGTATCCGCTGCTGCCAAAATCGGATGACATTGGAACAGGCGGATCTCCTGGAAGCATACCTTCAGCATATCACTGGAGTGCGGCAGGCGGTGGTCCATGAACGGACCTGCTGTGCTGTTATTTATTATCAAGACACCCGTGCGGATCTGCTGCAACAGATCAGCCGCTTCTCCTATGACGCCGAGAGCATCGCCGATCTCGCTCCTCTGCACAGCGGCCGGGCACTCAACCGCGCTTACGAGGAAAAATTGGTGGGGCGGGTTGTCTTTAAGGCCATCCGTTCCCTCTTTTTTCCCGCACCTTTGCGAATCGCCTACACGCTGTGCCGGTCGATTCCCTATCTCCTTCGCGGTATCAAATGTCTTTTCCAGGGAAAGATGCGCGTGGAACTGTTGGATGGGCTATCTATTGGAATCTCCATGATCCGCCGCGATTTTTCGACTGCCAGTTCGGTAATGTTTTTGCTGGGACTTGGCGAGCTCTTGGAAGAGTGGACCCACAAAAAGTCTGTGGATGATCTGGCCCGCTGCATGTCTTTGAACATTGACCGCGTGTGGCTTAAGACATCTTCCGGGGAAATTCTGGTACCCTTAAATCAAGTTAAGGCCGGCGACCGCATTTCCGTGCGTATGGGTGGTCTGATCCCCTTAGACAGTACCATCGAAGAAGGCGAAGTAATGGTCAATCAGGCATCCCTCACCGGAGAATCCATTCCTGTCCCGAAACGTCCCGGCACAGCCGTCTACGCCGGCACTGTGGTGGAAGAGGGCGAGTGTGTGCTCCGTGTGACCCAACAATCCGGAGAAAGCCGTTACGATAAAATTGTTGCCATGATTGAGCAGTCTGAAAAACTGAAATCTGCTGCGGAAAGCAAGGCATCCAATTTGGCCGATAAGCTGGTGCCCTATACCCTGTTTGGGAGTGTCCTGGCCTATTTATGGACCCGGAACGTCACCCGCGCGTTGTCTGTTCTGATGGTCGATTTCTCCTGTGCGTTGAAGCTGGCCATGCCCTTGGCTGTGCTTTCCGCCATGCGTGAAGCCAGCAGTTATCATGTAACTGTGAAGGGCGGAAAGTACTTGGAGGCCGTCGCCAAAGCGGATACAATTGTCTTTGATAAAACCGGTACTCTGACCTACGCCTGCCCGGTCGTCTCAGAGGTGATTCCCTTTGGCGGCCACAGCGAGGAGGATATGCTCCGGTTGGCGGCCTGCCTGGAAGAGCATTTCCCCCATTCTATGGCCAACGCTGTGGTACAGGCTGCCCGAGATCGCGGCCTTTCCCACGAGGAAATGCATTCCCAGGTGGAATATTTGGTGGCCCACGGAATCGCCAGTACGGTCGGAAATGAACGTGTGGTGATCGGCAGCGCACATTTTGTCTTTGAAGACGAGGCGTGTGCCATTCCGAATGGCGACCAACCGCGCTTTGGCGCGCTTCCAGAGCAGTACTCCCATCTGTACCTTGCCATTGGCGGACAGCTGGCCGCTGTCATTTGTATTTCCGATCCCCTTCGTACAGAGGCTGAAGCGGTCATCAATGCCCTGCGCCGCCTGGGGATTCAAAAAACCGTTATGCTCACCGGAGACAGTGAGCGAACCGCAGCAGCCATTGCCGCCCAAGTCGGTGTGGACGAATACCATTCCGAGGTCCTTCCTGAGGACAAAGCTCGATTTGTAGAAGCAGAGCGTGCACAGGGGCACACGGTGATCATGCTGGGCGACGGCATCAACGATTCCCCTGCGCTATCCGCTGCAGATGTAGGCATTGCCATCAGCGACGGTGCAGCAATTGCACGGGAAATCGCCGATATTACAATCGCAGCCGACGACTTGTTCGAACTGGTCAACCTGCGTATGATTGCTAGCAGCCTGATGCGCCGGATTCAATCGAACTACCGCTTTGTCATTGGATTCAACGGCGGTTTGATCGGTCTCGGTGTTGCAGGCGTCCTTCCTCCTGCGACCTCAGCCATGCTGCACAATCTGTCTACATTGGGCGTCAGCCTGCGCAGCATGACCAATCTGCTGGAATAAAAAAACACCGGCAACCGCTTCCAAAACATCTCATAAGTCAAGCAACGCGCTTTTTCAGGAAATGTTGCCTGCACAATGCACACAGAATACCATTGAGTATGGTTCTTTCGAAGATACCTGGCTGTCGCCCGAAAATGGCAGACGGACAAACGGCGTCCCTCCCTTTCAAAAGGTAGATGGACGCCGTTTGTCCGTCTTTCTTCATTTCTTACTCGACTTGGTTCCCGTTACAGTTCCTCCTGGGGAAGCTTTACCAGTTCGAACGAGGGGGTATGATGCCCATGCGAACCACAATGCCCACAACCTTTGCACTGGGGTCCACAGCCGCATGTCTTTCGAAGATAACCATCGTACTCCAAGGATTCCACCTGCTTTTGGACCTCTTCTTGCGGTTTTTGCAAGGAATCTGCCAGATCCTTTACGGACCAGGCGCGGCCCTCCTCCAACAGTTCCATGAGTTTATCCATCTTATTCACCCCCTCGTGCATTGAATAAATTCCTATCCAAAATAAGGCCATCTCTAAAAGAACGTATAAAACCATCTACATTTTGCGCTTCACCGTCCTTAAATCGCCTCTGTGTATTCAAACGTCGCATCCCATCTATTCCATCTAGGCACGATTCCCGTCTAAGCCGAGGAACTATATCACCCCTATAAGGACTTGATACCATCCAGCCCCTTAGAAGCACTGTATCACTCATTTTTGCATCGCTTGTCCTGTCACCCGTAAACAGGTCCCATCTTTTTGGCCAAGCCCGGTTCCTTTTTAGGTGCCTGTATAACCAGCTGTTCTACTCAATACTGGAAGCGTTACCCTTTACTCTCCCCACAAAGCAGGAGATTCGTATTTTGCTACAGTATGCAAGATAAAAGATGCACAAAAGTTAGCTAAAGCTAACTTTTGTGCATAAAAATTTCTATTTCTCTTCACGCGCTTCTGACTGTCCCGGTTGTACCGAAAGGACCAGATACCCTGCCTTTTGGACCACCTCGCGTAAGGTATCCTCTGAAAGTACCTGCTTTGTCCGTACAATGGCCTTTCGAGAATCAAGATCCACCTGGGCCCAAACACCATCCAAGTTGTTGAGCGCATTTTCTACCCGCCTCACACAGTTTGAACATGTCATCCCATCAATCGTCAGAACCGTTTCATACGGATAATGGCTTTTATCCCGATCCGCCACCTTCACCTTCTTGACGGGCGGTTCATGTTCGCCACAACAGCCACCCCCTTGACGAAGTTTCCGGACATAGCTATAGACACCATAAATACATGCCAATGCCAGTAAGACCGGAATAATAATGTTGACCATTTCTAAAGCCCCCTCAGTTAGTCTCTGCTAATTAAAGTAGCACAAAAAACCTATTCTGTCAATGTGGCTTCGCCGCCTTTATCCCTTGACAAAACAGAAATCAAAGCTACAATGAATAGTGAAACGGGATCTATACCGGTTGCCACCGCAGGGAGGGTTTTGTGCCAAGGGATAAAAGCGCCAGCTTTGCCAGAATTGTCCCCGCAGCAAAAGCTGAATTCCTGAAAAAAGGGTTTGCAAAAGCTTCCATGCGATCCATCGCGGAAGCTGCTGGAATGACATCGGCTGGATTATATCGCCATTTTGCAGATAAAGAGGCCGTGTTCGCCTCCTTGGTAGAACCATTGCTCTCTAAATTGGACCAAGTTTACCAAACCATCAAGGAACGGGACTATGAGCTGTTGGTTGTGAAACAGCTGGACGAAATGTGGGCTAGTAATGCAGAAGTGATCTATTTCCTCGATTTGATTTATGACCATTTCGATGCGTTTAAATTGTTGCTCTGCTGATCTTCCGAAACCAAATACGAAAACTTTATCCATGATTTCGTCGTTTTGGAGCAAAAAGAGACCGTGCAGTTCATGGAAGCAGCGCGCAAATGCGGCGTACCCGTCCGTACGATCGATGAACGGGAGCTTCACCTCCTTCTCAGTGCATATTCCACGGCTCTGTTTGAAGTGGTCGTGCACGATTTTACGAAGGAAGAGGCAGCACACTACCTGACTACGCTTCGTCAGTTTTTCTATCCGGGTTGGAGAACGGTCTTGGGGCTCTGAAGAGCCTCTCTTTTTTCGCCCTTTGTTAGCTGTAGCTAACTATCAACATTCTTTTTTGTGAAATGGTTTGTATGCCGATATTTTTTTGCTTTTTAGTTAGCTATCGCTAACTTAAAATTCTTTGAGGGTCTGTTTCTTTCCCAATCTGCGGTTCTATGTCCAACCGGAATTTATTTCATTAAGGAGGCGTTATTCCCCATGAACAAAAAAAAGCAGAGCAGCTTGTCCCGCCTGCTGGGTTATGCAGGCGGGCACAAGAAGCTGACCATCTTGGGCTGTACCCTGTCCGGGGTGTCGGCGGCCCTTTCACTGATGCCCTATGTATGTATCTGGCTTGCTGTACAGGGGGCCTTCCGTGCTTTTCCTTCACTTTCACAGGCCACTGGACTCGAGCGGTTTGGCTGGATGGCAGTCGCATTTGCCGGTGCCAGCATACTCGTCTATTTTGGGGCCTTGATGTGTACCCATCTCGCCGCGTTCCATACCGCTCGAAATATGCGGCGGACCGCCATCGATCACGCGGTCGACCTCCCTCTCGGCTTTTTTTCCAGCAATCAGACCGGCCGTCTGCGCAAGATCATCGACGACAATGCCGGGATGACTGAAACCCTATTGGCTCACGAACTTCCCGACCTAGTGGGAGCGATCGTCACCCCTGTTGTTGCCCTCGTATTGCTTTTTGTGTTCGACTGGCGGATGGGATTGGTTTGTTTGATTCCTATGATCGTTTCCATCTGGCTGATGACGTTGATGATGGGTGGAAAAAATGCGAAATTTTTCGAACGCTATCAGATTCAGTTAGAAAATATGAGCAGCGAAGCAGTGGAGTATATCCGCGGAATCCCTGTCGTCAAAGTCTTTCAGCAAACCGTTCATTCCTTTAAAAACTTCTATCAAGCGATCATGTCCTATAAGGAACTGGCCTCCGGTTATGCGATGAGTTGCCGGACCCCCTTGGTTTGGTTTACCACGGTTTTAAACGGCACCTTCCTTTTGCTTATCCCTATGGGGATGCTCATGACCGCTGCAGCCGGTGGAGATGGCTGGGATGTTCTGTTAAACATGATTTTTTATATCCTCTTTGCTCCGGCCTGTGGTGGCATGATGAACCGCATTATGTACGCTTCGCAGGCTCTGATGGAAGCCGACGAGGCGATTCGTAAGCTCAACCTGATTCTGGAACAGAAGCCTTTGGCCGAACCGGCACATCCTCAGTCTCCAAGCGGGCACAGCGTTGTGTTCAAGAACGTGACCTTTACCTATCCTGGCGCGGACCGGCCTGCGCTTCAACACGTGAGCTTTACGGTTCCTGAGGGGGCGACAGTCGCCTTAGTGGGCCCTTCTGGCGGAGGTAAAACCACCGCGGCTACACTGATCCCCCGGTTTTGGGACGCACAAGAAGGTTCTGTTCAGGTGGGCGGCGTGGATGTCCGGCAGATTTCCACCCGCGATTTGATGGCTCAAGTAGCCTTTGTTTTTCAGGATACGCGCTTGTTTAAGGCCAGCCTCCTGGAAAATATCCGGGCGGCCCGGCCTTCAGCCAGCCGGGAGGAGGCTTTGCAGGCTGCTCATGCAGCCCAATGCGACGATATTCTCGAGAAGTTGCCCGACGGTATCGATACCGTCGTCGGTGCAAAAGGGGTCTACCTGTCCGGGGGCGAACAGCAACGCATTGCTTTGGCGCGTGCCATTTTAAAGGATGCACCAATCGTCTTGTTGGACGAAGCGACTGCTTTTGCTGATCCTGAAAATGAGTATCAGATTCAGAAGGCCTTTGAATCTTTGACCCGCGGAAAAACAGTGTTGATGGTTGCTCACCGCCTTTCCACCATTCAAAATGCCGATCAGATTCTTGTGCTCTCCGAAGGCCAAATCTTACAGAGCGGTACCCATCAGCAACTTCTGGAGCAAAAGGGATTATATGCACAAATGTGGCAGAATTATCAGACCTCTGCCCAATGGAAGGTTGGAAAGGAGGCTGTGCAATGATTCGGAAATTGCAACACATCTTCGCTCTATCGGAACAAGGGACAAAGGACCTGGTCAGCGGTGTATTTTGGTGTACGGTCTGCAATTTATCCCTTATGGCGCCGGTTGGTCTCCTGTTCTTTGTCTTACAGACCATGATTGCTGCTTTGACAGAAGGGACCGATCCCTCTTCGGGTGTGTGGGGATACACCCTTGGCGCCCTGATCATTCTTGTGTTCATCTTTTTGTTCCATTGGAAGGAATACGCCAAAACATATACGGGCACCTATGAAGAGAGTGCCAACCGCCGGGTTCGCCTTGCAGAAAAGCTCCGCGCACTCCCCCTCTCCTTTTTTGGAAACCGGGACCTGGCTGACTTGACCAATACCATCATGTCCGACTGCTCCAGCCTGGAACAATCCTTTTCCCATTACATTCCCCAGCTGATTGCTACCTGTTTTTCCACGGCGCTCATCGCCATCGGTCTTTTGTCTATGGACTGGCGCTTGGGATTGGCGGTGTTGTGGGTACTTCCTGTTGCACTCATTCTTGCTGTGGGTTCCAAGTTCCTACAAGACAAATTTGGAACACGCAGCATTCTTGCCAAACGTGCGGCCTCTGATGGAATTCAAGAATGTCTGGAAACCATCCGTGACATCAAGGCATGCAATCAAAAGGAACACTACCTAGAGAGTGTACACGCCAAGATTGATGGCGTTGAATCTGCTGCAATTCGTGCTGAGTTGACTACAGGCGTGTTTATCACATCCGCCCAAGCGATTCTTCGTCTAGGGTTGGCAACGACCGTCCTCGTGGGCGCACATCTGCTAATTACAGGCGGTGTGGATCTTCTGACCTATCTTGTCTTTTTGATCGCCGCGGCACGGTTCTATGATCCCATGGCATTGGCGTTGCAAAACCTGGCCGCTACCTTTAGTGCAAAACTGCAGATCGAACGTATGCGTCAAATCGAGGAACAACCCGTACAAACCGGTTCCAATACTTGTACTCCCAACGGGTATGACATCCAATTTGACCATGTTTCTTTCTCTTACCATTCGGATGAAGGTGTTCTGTCCGACGTATCTTTTACGGCTAAGCAAGGGGAGGTCACTGCGCTTGTCGGGCCCTCTGGCGGTGGTAAGTCGACAGCCGCCAAATTGGCAGCACGCTTCTGGGATGTCAATTCTGGAACCATTACTCTGGGAGGCATTGATGTGACCCGTGTGGAGCCAGAAGCTCTGCTAAACTATTACGCAATTGTCTTTCAAGATGTGGTCCTTTTCCGCGATACCATCATGGAAAACATCCGTTTAGGACGGCGCGAGGCGACCGATCAAGAAGTATTGGAAGCAGCCCGCGCTGCACAATGCGACGAATTCATCCGTAAGCTTCCGCAGGGATACCAAACCGTCATCGGAGAAAATGGTTCTACTTTGTCCGGAGGCGAACGGCAGCGCATCTCCATCGCGCGGGCACTTCTAAAGGATGCTCCTGTAATTTTGCTGGATGAAGCGACAGCTTCTCTGGATGTTGAAAATGAGAGTGCTGTTCAAGCGGCCCTTTCCCGCCTAGTACAAAATAAGACGGTGTTGATTATCGCTCATCGTATGCGTACGGTAGCCCATGCGGACCACATTGTTGTCTTGAAAGATGGGAAAGTCGCTGAACAGGGCACCCCTGCCCAATTGATGGAACAAAAAGGATTATACCATCACATGGTGCAACTACAAAAGGAGAGCGCTTCCTGGCAACTGAATGAGCGGCCATCGTCTCGATTATGACATTTTGTTTCCAGCTGGCATCATCTCATGTTTGTGAACGGTATTCCCGGTTCAAACATCGGATTTCTCCAACCTTAAATAAAGACTTTAGAATTTATTGACTTTATATCAAAAGCTCTTGAGTTTGTTACAAGTGTAACAAAGCCCAAGGGCTTTTTGAATTCTTTCACACTTTCTTAAATGGTATATCCTGTAAACCTTTTGAAAAATCATTATAAATTTCAGTACTCTCCTATTTACAACGTTAAGGCCAGGGTTATAAGTGTGCGGCGGCTTTGAGAGAAAGCCCCGGTAGGATGGAAAGACGATGGACAGCTTCCTTATAAAGCTTCGTCCTTACGGGATACATTTCCCTTTGAAGGGAGCAAACAATCAATACGGAGGAACGCCCTATGTTGCCTAGTATCTTTTGTAAAAACCCGCTTGACAATTTGTTTGGTGAGTCCTTAAGGAAAGACTAGTCGAGTACACACAACCCATTGAGTGTGGTAATCCTGCCAACACCTGATAAAGACGCCTGCATCCGCCCACCAGCAGTCTTCTTTTGTAGTGAAACGGATATTCAGGAAGCACTCCTCGCCGGGCTGTAGGTTAGCCGGCGCAGTATAGCCTTCCAGGGTGATGTCCACCGTCTCTTGCGGAGGAACATCCACGGACTGCGTATGTCTTGCAATGGACTCTCCATCGCGGATCAATTCCCAGGTCATGTCGTATTCGTTTGCATTGGTATCGATGTATTCATTGTCGATGGTAATAACGCCCGCTTCCAGATCCTTTGCCGTCATCTGGAAGGACTGGTAAACCTTCTTGACCTCATACATGGCCGGGTGAATGGTGCGGTCCGGCGCAATAATGCCATTGACGCAGAAATTGTTTTTGCCGGTGTAGACATCCCAGTCGCCGTCATATGCCCAATAGGTCTTGCCGGGCTCCGTGCCGGGAATCTGGGTGTTGATCGACTGATCCGCCCAGTCCCAAATCCAACCGCCCTGGAGGTTCGGATACTTGCGGATGATGTCCCAATAGTCCTTCAAAGCGCCTGTGCTGTTGCCCATCGAATGGTCATATTCGCACATGACATACGGGGATTTGCCGCTCTTACCTTTCTTTTCCACGTCCGTGTAAGCGGGATACATATTCGACTCCAAAGGAAGTGTGTAACGTCAAGGAGTGGGACGGCTCTTACGAGGCTGTTATCGATCTGCCAGGACGGAAGGAAAGAGAGGTCTATGTATCCCCGCAGAATGGTTATTCGACGATCTGTGTGGCCAAGGAATTGGATAAGAATGAAGTCGGACGTTATAGGCTATCAGGGACATTATAGCGGCGTATACCGCGGCGGTTATTCTATGGGCGATATATCTGACGGAGGCAGTCCATATAAATATCCGGACGGTATTTTGAGGCTCTCCGTCCCGAAGGCAATGCCCAAAGTTTCGGAATTCCCGGAATCACAGTGCAATTCAACAAACAGTCCTTTACGCATACATAAAGCCAGTCACAACCACCGGCGAACGTCTAAAGAGGCTGGGAACTTTATTCCCGCTTGCATCCCTACTCCACAGCCCGTAAACAGGCAGTGGCGGTTCTAACGGCAACCTTCTATCATCAAAAGGTTGTTGCCAGCGGCTTGCTTCGCTCGATGCTTGAAGCGAAGGCTTTTTTACGGGAACCTTCCACCGGTTCTTCTGGAAGATCTAACCAACAGAAGGGGATACCTCCGCAGAATAGTCTGCGAGGGTATCCCCTTCTTATATATGTACTATATGTACATTTCTTCCGGTCTGCCCCTACAGGAAAAGTCCTTTGGGTATGACCACTTTTTTACTGCATCGCTTTCTTGATGAGGAACAAATCATGGGCATCCAGCGCCCCATCCCCATTCATGTCTGCACTGAGCAACTCAATTTGTTCGAAGGAACGATTTCCTACAATGGCTTCACGCATAAGCTGCACATCGGACTCATTTACAATGCCATCCGGGTTGATATCGCCCAGAAGCGCCACGCTCATGCGGTCCTCTTCGGTGCCGTTCACACGCAGGATCACGATGTAGCCGGAGACCAGCGTCGAACCCTCGTCGATGGAGCCGCCGGTCGCCTCCATAAATTCCAATGTACCGCCTTCTACGGGCTTGAGCATTGCTGCGATGTCCTCGGTCGTCGCTCCTGCCGGGACATTGTAGAGGATCTTGGTATCGCCGTCGGTTGTAATCTTTGCATCCGAATCCTCTGCAACTTCAAACTGCGGTTTTGATGGTTCTGTGCTTTCGACCAGCAATTTTGCGTCCGCCCAAACGGTATTGCAGCGGCCGTTGTTGCCCGTGGTCAGTTCGGCAAGCAGGGTCAGCTTTGTCACGCCTGTCACATCGACGTCGACATACTGCGCATTGGTGTTCTTTCCCTTTATCTCATCGGAAGCAAAGATCTCCTTTCCATCGGCCAGGACGCGGAAAACAACGCCCTTTACGTCCTGCGCACGGTCTTTGTCTTCGATTCCTACCCAAGCCTGGAAACGTGTCGCATTGAGTCCGGTCAAATCATAGACCACCTCGGAGGCGGCATGAGCCGCCAAACCTTTGTCAAACGCAGTCTTGACACCGTCGGGATATACCGTGATCTTACCACCCTGCAGGTTGGCATCCTTGGTAAAGTTCCCATAGCCGACCTTTGCGGATTCTTCCTCGACATCGGAGAGATAGAGCTCCGAGCCTTCGGCGCGCACCTTGACCTTCGCATCAGCCCAGACCGTCTGGCAGTTGCCGTTCGAGCTGGTAGTCAAATCGGCAAGCAGGGTCAGCGTGCTTGCGCCGCTGATGTCCACATCGACATATTCCGCGTTGCTTCCGCTTCCCTTCATCTCCTTGGAGACGAACTTCTCTTCGCCGTCGACCAACACGCGGAACTTCACACCGCGCACCTTGTTGTTGCGGTTGACTCCGTCGATGCCGACCCACGCCTGGAAGCGCTCTGCATCGAGACCGGACAAATCGTAAACGACCTTGGAGGCGGCGTGGGCGGTGATGCCCTTGTCGTAGGAGACCTTGGAGCCATCCTGATAGACGCTGATCTTGTCACCATCCAGGTTGGCGTCCTTGGTAAAGGTTCCATAGCCGACTTCTGCGGAGGTTTCCTCTAAATCGGAAAGATAAACATACTCATTGAAGATAAAGTCCACCGTGTAGACACGCTGATACCCACTCGCACTGGTGGCTGTTACCGTCGCCTGTCCTGGAACCGCATCCGCCTGCTGAATTTCGATGGTTACATCATCGTTTGCCGCGGTTGCTGTAACCTGTGGGATTCCTGCGGACGGGCTCTTGCGGGAAGTATAGGTGAGAATATCGCTGTTAAATCCATCAATGGATTCGCCGTCAATCTGGATGTCCGTAACCAAGGTGGTGTTGTCCGGCAGATTGACTTTGCTTTCCTGCATCAGCTGTTCGGTAGACGCATTGCTGATCGGCTTCATACGGAACTGATAGGTGTAAGAACGGTCGGTCGGCAATGTATACTGCTCCAGTGTCTCTGGGCCACAGCTTCCGCTGCCCAGACCCATCTGATACTGGTCGATCGTGACAACCGTATTCTCGGTTCCTTCCATGTTGTACGGATGTTTTGCCTGTTCCATATCCTCCTGGGTATAGTGCAGGGCGCTGACTTCGATCACATCCTGCGCATCAAAGAGCAGGCCATTTCCGGATTCATTGGTAATCGCCAGCCAGCGGGTGTCCGTCTTATTGCCAGTCTCCTGCGGCTTGACAAAATCGGTATACTGTTCGCTGACCGTGCTATCGTATACGCCGATGTCATAGCCCCACTTGCGGTCCCAGTAACTGTCGGATTCGCCGCGGCCATACCACTGCATATTCTCGTAACCCGCGGGCATCTGCAAACGCATACCGACGCGCAGCAGGTTATTCATGGAGCTGTTCGGCATCAGAGTACTGCGTACAATCACATTACCGTCCGAATAGATGGTAAAGGTGGAAGCATACTGCGAATCTGCCGCCGACGGCATCGTCATATTCACCGTGACAATGACCTTCTTTTCCTCCTGGAACACGCTGAAACCGGTGACCTTTGCGTCTTTCACTGCATTCTGCCACTTCGCGTCGTGGGAGGTCTTGGCATCGTTGTCCGTGATGGCACGCCAGAAGTTCGGCTCCAGCGGCTCTGCCAGCAGTTCTTCGCCGTTGGCGACATAGGAAGTAAGCTTGCCGCTTTCCTTGTCAAAAACAACGCGGAAGGCATCATTTTCAATGGTGAGCGTCGTATCGGTATCCTGTACCTGCCCCTCGGTAAACGCCGGCATATTGCTCTCGTCCAATTCGGGCAGATTGTCCTCCTGGACATCGTATGCAAACTGTTCGGTTGCGACCTCGTGGCCTGCATCCGCCCACCAGCAGTCTTCTTTTGTAGTGAAACGGATATTCAGGAAGCACTCCTCGCCGGGCTGTAGGTTAGCCGGCGCAGTATAGCCTTCCAGGGTGATGTCCACCGTCTCTTGCGGAGGAACATCCACGGACTGCGTATGTCTTGCAATGGACTCTCCATCGCGGATCAATTCCCAGGTCATGTCGTATTCGTTTGCATTGGTATCGATGTATTCATTGTCGATGGTAATAACGCCCGCTTCCAGATCCTTTGCCGTCATCTGGAAGGACTGGTAAACCTTCTTGACCTCATACATGGCCGGGTGAATGGTGCGGTCCGGCGCAATAATGCCATTGACGCAGAAATTGTTTTTGCCGGTGTAGACATCCCAGTCGCCGTCATATGCCCAATAGGTCTTGCCGGGCTCCGTGCCGGGAATCTGGGTGTTGATCGACTGATCCGCCCAGTCCCAAATCCAACCGCCCTGGAGGTTCGGATACTTGCGGATGATGTCCCAATAGTCCTTCAAAGCGCCTGTGCTGTTGCCCATCGAATGGTCATATTCGCACATGACATACGGGGATTTGCCGCTCTTACCTTTCTTTTCCACGTCCGTGTAAGCGGGATACATATTCGACTCCATGTCGACATATTCGCTGTCGTTCCAGCCCTGGTAGTGGATCAGGCGAGTCGGGTCGTTTTCATCAAAATATTGGAGCATGCCTTCCAGGGACTTGCCCGTGCCCACCTCGTTGCCAGGGGACCACATCAGAATGCAGGGATAGTTTTTATCGCGCTCCAACATGCTGACTGCACGCTCTTTACAAGCGACTACGTAACCAGGAATATCGCCGGGCACACCGGGGTTCAGCCGGCGGCCATTGTGAGACTCATTGTTCGCCTCATCCATCACATAGATACCGTATTTGTCGCACAACTCATAGAAATACGGGTCGTCCGGATAGTGCGAAGTACGCACGGAATTCAAATTGTACTGCTTGAGCAACTTGATGTCCGCTTCCATCTCCTCACGGGAAAGGTGGCGGCCGGTTTCAGGCGACATCTCGCCGCGGTTTACACCCTTGAAATAAACCGGTTCCCCATTCAAAACCATCTGTGCATTGTTGGTATCATCATTGATAATCCCAAACTCACGGAAACCGACGTTGACCGCTGTGCTCTCCACCTCTTCGCCGCCACGCATAAGCGAAATGGTCATGCGGTAGAGGTTCGGATGCTCTGCATTCCACTTGAGCGGGTTCTCAAAATGGCCCGTCAGGTTGACAACCGCCTTATGATCTTCAAAAGCAGGCGCATCCGCTGTCATCGGGTCACCCACAGGGTTCCCTTCCGCATCGTAGAGCTGGGCCTCTACCGTAAGGCCCGCTGTATCCGCATCTTCAAAGCTGCGCAGCTCCACCTCCGTGTTCAGATCCGCATCCACATATTCGTCGTCCAGATCAGTGACAACGGTAAAGTCGCGAATCTCGACGTCGTCCTTGGAGAACAGATACACATCGCGGTAAATACCGGACAGACGAATGCCGTCCTGGTTCTCAATCCAGCTGCCGTCGCTCCAACGGAACACCTCCACTGTCACGACATTTTCCGCACCCTCTGTGAAATCGAGTGCATCGGTGATGTTAAATTCCTGCCGGGCAGTCATGTCCTCGCCATAGCCGATCTTCTGGCCATTGACGTATAGATACATGGCGTCCTCGACGCCCTCAAAGGTGATAAATACCTGACGTCCCTGCCATGCGGAGACATCCGGCAGAACCTTGCGATAGGTGCCGACGGGGTTAAAGTTGGTCGGCGCTTCGCCGGTCTTGATGTTCTTGTCCTTGGAATTATACTTCCAAGGGTAATCCTGGTTGGCATAGATGGGTTCATCGTATTTGAAACTGCCATCCTCATTTTTCACAGTCTGCCAACTCAGCGGTACTGTGATGTCATCCCAGCCGCTGTCGTCATAATCAGCGTCTGCAAAGGCGCCGTCCTTCTGGCTAATTCGGTCGGCAGGTTTTTCTGCCCAACTAAATTTCCAGTCGTCGCCGTTGAGCAGCTTGTAATAAGCCGACTGCGCCGGGTCATTCTCCTGAGCCTTTTCCTCGGTCTCGTACGGATAGGCCGTGGCGCGGGCGGGTTCCCGGTTTACCTGGACTACTTCCGGCTGCCCGTTCCACTCGCTGCTGTCATCGGACAGCACAGCGAATGCCGAAATGCCCGCAGCCGACAGGGAAATCGCGCCTGCCAAAATGCCGGCAACCAATTTCTTTAGTTTCATAAGGCTTCTCCTTTCACTCCATGCAACTCAAGTCGCTAAAATCTCCCGGAAGGGCGCGCGCAACGCGCGCCCTTGGGGAATTTTATCAATACTGTCACCGAATCATGCGTTTTAACCGATGGTGACAACGCAATGACGAACCGGGTTCTGTCCGGGCAAAGTGGTGTAGACGCCCGTGCTCTCGCCTGGTTTTCCGGTTGCATAGACGCGGAAGTAATAATCATTGCCGATCTGCGCAATAAATTGCGTCTTGAGCACACTGCCATTGCCCACGGTGAAGCTCGGCATTACATTTGAGCCGTTCAGTACCGTCATCTTGAAGCAATATGCGCTGCCTCTGGTCAATGTGAACGGCATCGTCGTATCGCAACGAACCGATGTCTGCTCTGCGACGGACTGCGCTGCGTTGACAACCGGATTGGCTGTGGCAGTTCCGGAAGCTCCATATGTGTTGCTGCTATTGCTGGAGGAGGAACCCTTCCCGCTGTTCTGTGTTTTCTTCTTGAGGTTCTTTTCTGCCAAGAGCGCTGCATCCTGTGCGGCTACCAATTCCTCCGGCGTTGCATTGGACTTATCCAAAACCGCTGCCAGATTCTTTTTCGCCGCCGTGAACGCTGCTGCGCTGGATGCGGTATAGCCGCTCAAATCCTTGGACTCCATACGGTTGAGAAGTGCCTCAAGTTCCGCACGGCTGGGAATCTTGCGCAGGTTCGCCATTGCTTCTGTCAGGGCCTTCGCCGCAGCGTCAACTTCTTCCTGCGTTGCATCCCGATCAATATCCCGCGCAGCATTCAAAGCACCAATAAATTCCTGCTTGCCGTCGTCGAGATACGCATCCAGATGGTTTTCGATCCCTTCTGCCTTCGCAAGCGCCGTATCAAGCGCCGTGCGGTCGGCCGTTCCGGCCAGATGCATCAACGCATCATAGAGCGCTTGGCACGCCTTGTCCACATCGTTCTGCACCGCGTTGTCGTCATTAGACGTTTTGATGGCCTCGTCGAGCGCTGTCTGGAGAGCCGCCCAAGTGTCCGACGTATAGTCGTTTTCGTCCAGCGTTTCTGCCAGAGCAATCAGATCGTCCAGCCTGGTCTTGTCGCCCGGCTCAAATTCCAGGTAGTGCAGGGCGTCCATAAGGGCGCTCCAAGCCTCGTTGATCGCATCCTGTGTGGCTGCCGGGTCTTCGTTGACCTCATTTGCCTTATCAAACGCTTTCTGGAACTTCTCCTGTACTGCCGGTACCAGATTGTCGGTATCGCCTGCATCGATACGCTCCTGTGCATAATCGATCACAGCCTGCAAGGTCAGCTTGCTGACCGTTTCAAAGGCAAAGGTGAGGGTTGGGTTCAGGGTATCCATGCTGCCTGTATACCGATAGGAGCCGCTGCCGATGATCTCCGGCTCGCCGCCGTTGACCGTTACCGCACGGAAGGTTCTGCCTTCCACAGCCGGTGTAAAGTCGAATACGAGTTCCTCGCCATTTGCAACATCCTCCAGGGTATAAACGCCAAGCAGGTTTGCGATGGTCTGCTCTTCCCCGTCGATCCAGAGTTTGGCATCCTTGCCGCTAAAGGTTACCGTCAGATCAGCCGTCTCCGGCGCCGTCTGGCCCACGTGAACCGTCGCCTGCTGGAGCGCGCTGCCGATGTCGTTTCCGCTGATATTCAGAACAACAACATTGCCGATTTCAATGTCGTAATCCCCTTCTCCTGCCGCTTCGTCCACCTTAAAGGTTGCAGTGAACAGGCTGCTTGTATCAACCGGCAGTCCATTTTCCAGATCGCCGTCGTAAAGAATCGAAACTTTGTGTTCATCGTTATGGATACCGACTGTCAAGTTGCCGTCGATGTTTTCATTTGGAGTCACTTCCTCACAGGTCAGTCCCTCCGGATAGGTGAGATCCATCTGTATAATACCAACTGGCTCCACCAGTTCGCCAAGGCCGCTTATGGAGTGCGTAACGGCGAACTCGCTGCCCGGTGCTACCGTTTCCGGCGCAGTCAGGCCCATTGTAATGGTCTGCTCCGGAACTTCCTTTACATTTACAACGATGGAAGCCTTCACATCCTCGCTGTTCTTGACACCAGGAATCATGGTCAAGGTACCGGTGAGGGTCTGCTCGCCAGCGGAATCTGCCTTATAGCCATCCTCATCCCAGACAACTGGGAGTTTTGTAGAGAGATCGCCTTCGAGGTTTGCAAGAACTTCCTTCGGGAGTTCCAAGTCCTCAAACGCTGTGCCGGTAAATGCGTCTACCGCCGCCAACTCTTCCACACCTGTGACCAGCTTACCATTCTCTTCGCGCCCAGTGGAGTTGATCCAGAAGCCCTCTGTGCTGCCTGCCGGGAGGGAAATGCGCACATAGCGGGCCAGACCGGAGACTGCATCACTGGTCAAAGTCAAAGCCTCGCTGCCATCCATATGGTCCACTGCGGTCGTCCAGTTCACACCATCCACCGAAAGGTCGATGGTATAACGATGGGACTGTTCGCTGGTCCAGGACAGCTGTACATTGCTCATGTTGTACAGACCGCCCGCATCAAAGTACCACCAGGGGGACTCATCGTCCGGAGACGGAATCCAGTATTTGGCCGGGTCTCCGTCGTTGCCATAGGCCGGGTCACTGCCCTCTGCGCTGGAACTCGCATAGGAAGGAACACCATAATCCAAGCGGGTTTCTTCCGCCGCCTCAGCGCCGTAGGCATAGAACTCGGCGATCTCCGTCCAGTCCTTTGTTCCGTCGCCCGCATACAGGTTGTAAACGCGGAGGTAGCGGGCCTGCGTATCGACCTGGAGGGACGCCATCTTGTCCGGACCGCTGTAGTTCGCTACATCCGTCCAACGGTTGCCGTCCATAGAACTCTGGAGAGTAAAGGTATGCATCAAAGTGCCGTTGCCCCAGACAAAGTCCACATCCACCTGGTTGATCTGATAGACCTCGCCGAGGTCCACCTGCCAGTTGGCGGCACCCATGGCCGCATTGGTCCAGTAGGTGCTCGGATCACCATCTACTGCAGCGGAAGCCGGATGGCCGGCGCCTTCCTTGCTGGCGGTTGCATCCTTTCCAGCCGCTACGTTTGCATTGGTGCTTTCTCCTGTACCCTTGACCTCCAAAATACAGGGCCAAATGTTGGATGCCGGGCAATTCACATAAACGCGCACATACCGGCATTCCTGGTTGATTTCCTCCGTTACGCGCTGGACATTTTCGGTGTTGTTGCTGCGGTCTACGACCACATCTTCCTGCGTGATGTCCGGGCTATCGGAGACAGCAATCTGATATTTATAATCCGTGTTCATCTCAAAGAGAATTTCCACACTCTCGAGTTTGTAGGTGTCGCCCATGTCCACCTGCCACCAGTGCGGCCCCACAGAGTCGTCGCTGGAATCGGTGACCTTTGCACACCACTTGGTGGTTTCGTCGCCGTCATTGGCGCGTTCCGCCGCTTCTACTCCCAGCTGGCTGCTGGTGTTCTCACTGCTTGCGCTGGCAGGCTTGTTCAAGAACAAGTTTCCGGTCTCTACAGGCTTCACATAGTCCGCCTCGTCTGCATCGCCGCCTTCGGGAACTTCCGGCAAGCCTTCTACAGTCTCGGTCGGAATGGTGAGCGTCGCTGTGGTAAGGCCGTTCGAAGTTGCAGTCAGGGTAATATCGCCCGATCCGCGCTTGCTGCGCACCCAGATTCCCATCTGGCCGCCCAACATGGTGACCGTCTTAGTTTCCTGGCCTTCGTCGACCTCTGCTTTGTCGCCAATCACGAGGCCGGGGCCATCCACCGAGAAGGTGACGGCGTTATCCGCTGTATTGACCACAGTACCATTTGCGTCCTTTACATCGACCCACACCAGCTTGGCGGTACTGCCGTCCAGCTTGAGAGGCTCGTCATTTTCCGCCTGAAGGGTAATCTGCGTCGCCTCTTCAGGAGCACGGCGGACATATTCCGCTGCTTTCTGGCCGTCGATGTAGCCTACCGCTGTGATGGTTCCCTCGCCCGGCGTATAATCGCTGAGATCAAAGGTAAACGGCGGGTGCTTGAGGTTTTCTGTGCTGATATATTTTCCTGCTCCGGAAGCCGGGTGATCCTTCGGGTTTCCGTCGCCATGCGGTCCCCACATCTGCGTGTCGGGCGTCTGTTTACCAATGGATTTTCCATTGACAAAAAGCTCTACCTCATCGCAGTTGCTGAACACACGAACCTGATCTGGGGAATCGGAGGCCCATGTATTCGCCACAAAGACCATCGGGCCGCTCTCGATGCCGTATTCGCTCAGATCGACATCGGCGTCGCGCTGGCTCTGGACAAAGTATGCGCTGAATTTCGGGATGCGGTAGATGTCCACAATCCCGCAATAGGTCAGGTCGGTTGTATCAAAGCCTGCATAGTCGGCATACTGCCAGTAGGCATACGCGCCGCCCCAATCAAAGCTGCGGTTGAGCGCCATGGATTCCTGGAGATTGTCGCACTGAATCAGCATGCCCTCGTCGCCGCCCTTGAACTTTGTGTGCGCCGGTTCACGGGTCACACGGGTGGAAGAGGTGTAGCCGCCGTAGTTCCAATCACCGTATTCACTGACGATGACAGGCTTGTCGCTATAGGTCGCTGCATCGCCGATTACATTGGCCTGCGGAGTCCCTACGCCCATGTCGAAGACATTCCAGTATTTCCATCCTCCGGTGTAAATGCGGGAATCTCCATCTGTCGGGTATTCTTCATGGGAAATGCGCTGCATTTCCTTTGCCCACGCCTCATTGTAACCACTCTCATTGAGGCTCGGCTCCCATGCGACGATGGAGCAGTAGTTGCGGTTGGTATGGAACATGTCGCGCAGTTCCTGATAAGTAGCATTCTTGAAACTGTCGGTGTTGTAAAACTGCTGCCAGCCGGAGAGGCAGTCGATCACAGCCACACCGTACTTGTCGCACGCCGCATAAAACGCCGGGGAATGTGGATAGTGCGACATCCGAATGAAATCAAAGCCCCATTCCTTCAGACGGCGAACGTCCTCAAAGATGGAGTCGTCGGACTGGGCATTGCCGAGCATTCCGATCTCAGAATGCATATTGGTGCCGTTGAGCTCCACATACTCGCCGTTGATATAGCAGCCGTCGCGTTTCCACTCCACCTTGCGGATGCCATAAGTGGTTTCCAAGGAATCACGGACCGTATCGCCGGTCAGGACCGTGGTGCGCACCGTATAAAGCTCCGGCGTATTGATGGACCACAAGCGCGGATTTTCCACAACCAGTTTTTGGACGAACGCATGGCTCTCGCCTGCGGCAATCGTAGTGGTATCCTCTTTTGTGGCAACCACGCCGCCATCTTCATCCACAATTTCCGTCTTGACCGTGGTGTCCTGTGCCTGTTCTCCCTCATTCTTGACGTCGGTCTGCGCCTGAACGGTCGCGCTCTCTTTGGTGACAGAAGGCGCTGTCAAGAAGATTCCGCCGCCCGCTGTTTTGTTTTCATAAACCGCATCGCTCACATGCAGTGGGTCCATGGCTGTGAGGTATACGTTCCGATACAGGCCGCCAAAGTATTGGAAGTCCGGATTGTTTTTACCAGGGTTAAAGGCTGCGTTCGGACGCGTATCGATGCGCACTGCGATTACGTTCTCTTCCCCATAAGCAACCTTATCTGTGAGGTCGAAAACAAATGCAGTATATCCGCCCTGATGGGTTCCAACCTTTTCCCCATTTACCCACACCTCTGCCGCCTGCATCGCAGCTTCAAAGGTTATGTAGAGCTTTTTGCCCTGCATTTCCTCGGGAATGGTGAAATGCTTACGATACCAGAAGACCCCCAGATCCTCCTGGTAGTAGTTATCGGGGGTATAATGAATGGTGCTATGCGGCAGATTTACATAGAGCCAATCTTCGTCGTCGAAGTCGGCTGCATCTGCGCCGGTAACATCTCCTTCATAATACCGCCAGTCGTTGTTAAAATTGATTGTTTCTCTTCCAGGCTCTGCCGCGGAGTTGGACAACGTTACACCATCGCCCTCTCCTAGGTCGGCCGCCCAAGCGTAGACGCCCGGCCCTGCGAACACGGTTCCGAGAACCATCAAAGTCGCCAGCAGACAGGCGGTCCACTTTTGCCATGCTGTTTTCATACTTCTTCTCCTTCCATATTAAACCTCATGGATTTCGATTGATTTTTTTGAAATCTCCCTCCTTTCTTTTGAATCAAAAACAAAGGCGCTGCAAAGCGATAATCTTCACTTTGCGCACCGCTTACGCCACTTGATTTCGCAAAGTTTTTCCATATTTCGAAGAATTCTACCAATCAGTAATGCTCTTTAAACAACAGAAATATCGATCACTATGCTCAAAACCTTTGCACATCTTCATGTTAATCCTTATAATAAATAGCGACTTATGAATAATCCATACAAAATTCTTAGACAAGCTATCGAATTTATTTTCAGTTTGTTCCAACGAAACAAATCTCCATATTTACGAGCAAATTGTCCATATTATGGAACTTAACCTGTTGGCCAAAGCCCCTCTTTTCTGCTTCCTGTATCTTTACAAAAGGTCCCTCTTTAACGTATACTGGGAACCGATCATCATCGATATAGGATAAGGAGGCTGCCATGCAATCTTATACAATAAAAGAAGTCTCTCAGATGTTTCAGCTCCCTGCTTCCACATTGCGTTACTACGAGGATATGGGCATTCTGACTGACATCGCCCGGACGGAAAGCGGGCAGCGCATCTACCTTCAAAAGCACATCAACCGTCTTCGGACGATCTGTTGCTTCAAGCGCACGGGTATGTCCATTTCTCAGCTGCAAGAGTTCTTTTCCTACGAAGAGGAAGAGCCCCAGCACATCGGCGATATTCTCCACCTGTTACAGGAGCAAAAGATCCGCGTGGAAGAACAATTGGCAAAAATGCAGCAGGATCTCAAGCATGTCGAACGTAAGCTCGCCTACTACCGGGATATTCAAGCGGCAATCGAGCAGGGGATTCCACTTCCCCGTTGGGATTCCTATCGCGATCGGATCTTTTGAAATGGCTAAGAACGGCTTTGGAAAGCCATTTTTGGGCTTTTTCCCATCTTATTCACAGCTAACATGCAGCAAACTACTTGACATTCCGAAATGTGGATGATACTATAGAACCACGGTTAGCACATGCTAATCAAAACAACATTCCGATGAAAATGATTATTTCCCGTTTCATCGGTGGGTTCATTGGTGGTTTGTTTTGATACCAAAAATCAATCAAACATGCCAACGGCACCGTATCTTACAGAGTGGCGCGAATCAATGGAAACCTCTCCTAAAACGCGCTTTCTTTTTCAGCTATCAGTTAGCTGCAACTAACCAACTTTTCGGGAGGGAAGCCCATGGCGGACACGGTTGAATCCATGCTGGCGCGCAATTGCGCACCCGTTCTTGCGGGAATTAAGCCGTCGAACCTGTTTTCCTGCCCCGCCTCTTGCGGTATACAGCTTACCGCTTATCGAGGCTTACTGGAATCCAAGGGCATTCGGACCTTTTCCGTTTGCGCGTGCGGATCACGCACATTGACATTGGTTTACCGTGAAAGATTATTGAGACAACAGCTTAACCGTGCAGATGTTCAGGATTGCCTGCGGCGGTTTGGGTATCCCGTCTCGAAAGGGTTAGGTTCCATGCTCGCCTGGTTGCAACATCGGGTCCGCATGGAAAAAGGTTTTCCTCACGAGATCGGCTGTTTCCTTGGATATCCCATGGAAGACGTAGCCGGTTTTATCCGGGAAAAGGGCCGTAATTGCAAGTGTTGCGGTATGTGGAAAGTATACGGCGATGAGGAATATGCAAAATATTTGTTTGAAAAATACGAGCAGTGCTCGCGAATGTTTTGCGAACATCTCAAGCAGGGAATCTCTTTTCAACGCATACTTGCTGCTCTTCCTGCGGCATAAAGGATGATTATTTCCAACTTACCCGCGCGGGCGGAGAAAATTAGGTCTCGCAGCGTCGCGCAAATCAGGAGGTTTTTGATATGAGTAAAACAGCAGTAATCTATTGGACGGGCACTGGAAACACAGAGGCTATGGCAAATGCAATTGCAGCCGGCATTGGGGAGGCCGATGTTCTGTCGGTTTCGGAGGCGGATGCTTCCGCCGTTGCACAGTATGAAAAGATTGCGTTTGGTTGCCCGGCGATGGGCGACGAAGTCTTGGAAGAGGGCGAATTTGAGCCTTTCTTCGCCGAAGTGGAAGGCAGCCTTTCCGGTAAGAAGGTTGCACTGTTCGGCTCCTATGGTTGGGGCGACGGGCAGTGGATGCGCGATTGGCAGGACCGTGTGTCCGGCGACGGCGCACAACTTTTTGAGGAAGGCCTGATGGCCAACGGTGCACCCGACGAGGCCGAATGTGAGGAATTCGGCAAACGTTTTGCTGCTTTTTAATTGGGTTTCTCTTTGTATCCCATTTTCGGATAGCTGCCGGATGCATAAGCATCCGGTTCAGCTTCCTCTTAACCTTGTTATCAAGAGTCATCACTAATTGCTTATAGGGTACTCCATACGGGACGACTGCCGGATGCCAGTCGCATCCGGCGTGACGTCTCCCCCTACAGTATTATTACATTGCTTACAAGGTACTCCATACAGATATTTTCTTCCTTAGTCGCAGAGGCCCGGCGGATTCGCCGGGCCCTTTGCTTTTCTCCAACCGGTTTGTAAAATGAGCCCCAGACTTTGGCGCCTTTGCTGCAATCTGGGAAAAATTCTATAAACCTATTGACAAACACAAGTTAGCTGGTGTAAACTAGTATCCGCAGAAAAGGGATTAGCTCTCGCTAACCCCTAATAAAACACACAAAAGTTAGCCATATCTAACTTTTTTCTAAAAAGGAGTGACGGATATGTTTGCAAAAGAAGCTGTCCTGCGTACGGCTGCTCAGGAAACATCCGAACCGACCAGCGGCCCCCAGGTCATGTTGATGCCGTTGGCCATGGCGGAAGCAGGCAAGACCGTTGAGGTACATGCCATCCGCGGCAAAGACGAAGTCCGCCGGTTCTTGCATAACCTCGGATTTGCAGAAGGAGCACAGGTTTCTGTCGTCTCTGAACTGAACGGCAACATGATCGTCAATGTGAAAGGGACCCGGGTGGCAATCAGCAAATCGATGGCCAGCCGTATTCTTACAGCCTGATTTCTTTTAGGAGGGAACATCATGAGAACATTGAAGGAAGCAAAGTGTGGTGAGACCGTTTCCGTGGCGAAGCTGACCGGCGAAGGTGCTCTCAAGCGCCGCATCATGGATATGGGCATCACAAAGGGAACACAGATCTATGTGCGCAAGGTTGCGCCTCTTGGCGACCCGGTTGAGATCAACGTACGCGGCTACGAACTCTCAATCCGCAAGAGCGAGGCAGAAAACATCTGCTTAGAGGCGTAAAATCCCCATGTGCCGCCCCCTTTTACCGGGCGGTTTCCTTGGCGTCCTTCGGAGGGAGAGCCCCTTTCAGGTGCTGTAATCTGCTGGGCGTCTTTCCACCCCTGACGGGCTGCGGACTTTATCAAAAGAGTATTTCTGCCGCATAGATCCTGCATCGAATCCATTCTTTGCGGTTGTGTGCGGCAGAAGAGGACTGGTCTGGAAGAATGTATCTCATCCGGCCTTTTCTTGTCGAAGACTCAATTGTTTAAAGCACCCGCAAGTTAGCCACAACTAACAATTGTATCGAGGAGGAACATCGGAATGGAAATGAAAATCGCGCTTGCCGGTAACCCGAACTGCGGCAAGACCACCATGTTCAATGATTTGACCGGCAGCAGCCAGTACGTTGGTAACTGGCCGGGCGTTACGGTCGAAAAGAAAGAGGGAAAACTCCGTGGGCATAAGGATGTCATCATCACGGACTTGCCGGGTATTTATTCCCTTTCCCCTTATACGTTGGAAGAAGTCGTAAGCCGCGACTACCTGCTCAATGAGCAGCCCGACGCCATCATCAATCTGGTGGACGGAACCAACTTGGAGCGTAACCTTTATTTGACAACGCAGATTTTGGAGCTTGGGATTCCTGTGGTCATCGCGCTGAACATGATCGACCTGGTGAAAAAGAATGGAGACAAGATCGACATTCAAAAGCTCTCCGCCGCTCTGGGTTGCGAAGTCGTTGAGACCAGCGCACTCAAGGGAACCGGTTCCATGGAAGCTGCCCAGCGCGCGATTGCGTTGGCTAAGGCCAAGAAGGCAGCTGTTCCGAAGCACGAGTTTTCCAAGACGGTTGAGGAAGCCCTCGACCATGTAGCAAACGCAGTCCATGGCCAGGTCCCTGTGGCACATGAGCGTTGGTATGCGGTAAAACTGTTCGAGCGCGATGAGCGCGTAAATGCACAGTGCAAACTCAGCCCGCAGACCAAGGAGTCTTTGGAAGCAGCGATCTCCTCGGTTGAGAAGGAACTGGACGATGACAGCGAGAGCATCATCACGAATGAGCGCTATGCATACATTGCAAAGCTCATGAAAAATTGCGTACATAAGAAGCGCTCGGGCCTGACGGTCAGCGACAAGATTGACCGCGTTGTTACAAACCGCTGGGCGGCTCTGCCGATCTTTATCGCGGTGATGTTTATTGTTTATTATGTGTCTGTTACCACAGTCGGCACCATCGTAACCGACTTTACAAACGACACCTTATTCGGCGAGTGGATTCAGCCCACGGTGGGCAGCTGGCTGGAAGCAGCCGGTGCTGCGGACTGGCTCAACGGCCTGATTGTCGATGGTATCATCGGCGGTGTGGGCGCCGTCCTTGGCTTTGTCCCACAGATGTTCATCCTGTTCTTCTTCCTGTCGGTTTTGGAAGACTGTGGTTATATGGCGCGTGTTGCATTCATCATGGACCGTATTTTCCGCAAGTTTGGCCTCTCCGGCAAGAGCTTTATTCCTATGTTGATCGCTTCCGGCTGCGGCGTGCCGGGTGTTATGGCCACTAAGACCATTGAAAATGAAAAAGATCGCCGTATGACCATTATGACCACGACCTTTATCCCCTGCGGCGCAAAACTGCCGATCATTGCCCTCATGTTTGGCGCCATGTTCGGCACAGAACAGGGCGGTTGGGTCGCTCCTCTGTTCTATTTCCTTGGCGTTGCGGCTGTCATCATCTCCGGTATCATGCTGAAAAAGACCAAAATGTTTGCCGGCGATCCGGCTCCGTTTGTGATGGAGCTGCCGCAGTACCATGCCCCCGCTCCGAAGAGCGTGTTGATTCATATGTTGGAGCGCTGCAAGGCGTTTATCGTAAAAGCTGGTACCGTTATCTTCGTTGCTTGCGGCGTGATCTGGTTCCTCAGCAACTTTGGCTGGGCAAGCGGCGGCGCGGCATTTGGCCTGTTGGATATGGAAGACACCACTGTGAACCAGATGGACTTCAGTATCTTGGCTTACATTGGCAATGCCGTTGCATGGATTTTTGCACCGCTCGGCTTTGGCAACTGGCAGGCAACGGTCGCTTCGATCTCCGGCCTTGTGGCAAAGGAGAACGTGGTCAGCACCTTCGGCGTACTCTTCGGTTTGGCGGATGCCGGCGAAGACGATCCAGGCCTGTGGACCGCTGTTGCCAACATGTTGCCGACTCTCAGCACTAAGCTTTCGTTCTTGGCGTTCAACCTGCTCTGCGCACCGTGCTTTGCGGCTATTGGCGCCATTAAGCGTGAAATGGCAAGCGCAAAGTGGACGGCTTTCGCTATTGGCTATCAGTGCGTATTTGCCTATTGTGTAGCCCTGATGATCTATCAGTTCGGTATGTTGTTCTCCGGCGCTGGCTTCACGGTTGGCACTGTGGCAGCAATCATTCTTCTGGTATTGACCCTCTTCCTGCTGTTCCGTCCGGACCCGAACCGTACAGCAGAGCTCAAGCGCCGTTCGGCTGCTGCAAACGCCTAATGCTCTTCTAAGAAAGGAGAGACTTTTATGGTAACCTTTCTCATTGCAACGGTGCTCGCGGTCCTTTTTGGACTTGCAATTCGTTATTTGGTGAAACACGGTACCTGCGATTGTGGCAGCAAGGGTGGTTGCAGTGGAAGCTGTAGCAATTGCCCGCACTGCTGCCATTCCGTAGAGCCTACTCAAAAGCATCAAGTGAATTGATGAGGCCCGCTGTTCAGTCCGTATCAAGAAAGGAGCATCTCCATTGCTCTCTTCAGGAAAAAAACGTTATCTTTTTATCATTCATGAGTTGGGCCAAAATGGAAACGCGGTCCACTCAAAGGACATCGCCTCTTCGCTTTCCGTCAAACAGCCCAGTGTTTCGAAAATGCTCAATTCCCTGGCAGAAGATGGATTGATCGAAAAGGAATACTACGGTGCTGCAACCTTCACGCCTGAAGGTGCGCGCCTTTCCAACAAGCTTTACACCGATTATCTCCTGCTGTTTTCTTTCTTTCGGAATCAGTTGGGATTGTCCGAGCAGGATTCCCGCCATGACGCGATCGTTTGTCTGTGCGACCTGTCCGACGCCGGTGTACAACGCATGGCTTCCGCCGTGCTGGACTGTGAAAGGTCCGAACAAATCCAATCATAAGTCATTCCCAATCCTATATATGTGATCCAAAAAGGAGCCGCACGGAGATTCCCGTGCGGCTCCTTTTCTGATACAATACAACTCTTCATCCTTCCACGTTCCCTGCGTTCGGTTCTTAGAAGCGGAAAAGCACAGCCCTCGCATTTTAGGTCCTGGGTACTCCTTGAAATTCCATCTACCGGATATAACCGAATCCCCCTGAACCCCCTTTAAACAGGCTGTCCGCCCTCCTTCAAAAGCGTTTGCTTTTGCCTGCGGTTTTGCAGCAGAAAATATCCCACACACAAAGCGATCTGTACCAGAGAGGAGGCAGGGGTCGCTAAACCAATATGAAATAGTGAAACGTTTGCCATCCGGCTGACCAAATAGGAGATTGGAATACGCACGCCAAATGCGCCGATGATTCCCTGGATCATAACAAATACAGTTCTCCCACACCCGTTAAAATACCCCATAAAGCAGAACAGGAAGGAGGTCAACATGCAGTCCAAAGCATAGGCTTTTAAGTAATCCGCCGCAGCCAAAATAACCTCTGGGTCGCGGGCAAAGAGCGAGGATAGGAGATCCCCGTGGAAAAAGGATAGATACGCCATAAGCAGTCCTGCCAAAACCGACGTGGATACCCCGCAAAAGAGCGCCCTTTTGGCGCGATCCGGCCGGTTGGCGCCGATGTTTTGCGCGACAAAGGCGGACATCGACTGCATGTATGCGGAAGATACCAGCATAATAAACGCGCAGAGCTTCTCAGCCACACCAACCCCCGCAGAAGCCACCACTCCCAATGTATTGACAATGGCAATGATAACCAGAAACGAAATATTTACCAGCAGGTCTTGGAGGGCAATCGGAGCGCCTAGGCAGACGATTCTTCCGATTCGCCGTCCGTCAAAACGGATGTCTTTCTTTGATAAAACAAACGGCAACTCACGTTTTCGGATGATTAAGATAGACAACAACACGCTGATTGCCTGCGCCAAAATCGTCGCTAAAGCGGCACCCGCTACCCCCATATGGAATCCTGCAACAAACAGTACATCCCCGACGATATTCAGCACACAGGCAATCGCTACAGTGATCAACGGCATCTTGGAATCTCCGATTCCTCGAAAAATACTGCCCAGGACATTGTATGCCACGATAAAAACGGTCCCTGCGGAACAGATTTGTACATAGGTAACTGTTCGGGAAAACGCCTCCTCTGGCGCCTGCATGACAACCGCCAGAGGATTGGCTGCCAGAAGCATCACAGCCGTAATACACACTGCCAGGGCAGCAAACAGGCAAATGCCGCTGCCAATCGCTTTTCCCGCCTCATCCGGCCGTTTTTCTCCAATTTTCTGGCCAGTCAGGATGGTGATCCCCATTGCCAACCCGGTAATCATGACCGTAATGGACTGCATGATCTGGCTCCCTGTGGAGACCGCCGATACGTCTGCCGCAGTCCCGAATTGGCCGACAACCAGAAGGTCCACTGCTCCATACATCGCCTGCAAAAAGAGTGCTAACAGCACCGGTAAGGCGAAACGAATCAGCGGTGACAAAATTTTTCCTTCTGTAAAGTTGTGGTTTCCCTTCATGAAATCCCCCCGTGCTATAAAACTCCTTCATTTTTTCTTAGAGACTTGGAAATACACAAAAAAGCCGGATAAAATACCGGGCGGCACCCGACATCTTATCCGGCTTTGCAATTGCGATCACAAGCCCTCCGATGAACCGTTTTTACCTTACCATGTACCCCCAAAAATGTCAAGTCCTCATGGCTTATAAAGGGCTTCTCCCTCGCATATTCCCTCTGTTTTCGCCCGTAAACTGTTCCTATAAAGCAAGCGCTTGACATTCCCTAGAAATGCCGTTAAGCTAAACATAGATACCCCCGGCTCCGGCCGGGAAAGGGGGGACCGTCATGTCCGAATGTGTGCGACGCGGGTTTGTCCCGACGGACGCCCGCGATTTCCAGGGCGCCTCCCTGTGTTTGCTTCAAAAAGCCCAGACGGATGTCGCTTATCTCCTGGACCGTGGATACGATGTGGAGCGGGCCACCACTTTTGTTGGAGACCGGTTTCAATTTTCTTCTCGGCAGCGCATGGCGCTGATTCGCGCCACCTCCTCTCACCATGATGTCATGCTGCGCCAGGAAAAGTTATTCTCTGGGCCCTTACAGGGAAAAACGCTCTGGATCGATGGGTTCAATACCATCATTCCATTGGAAGCTGCTCTCTCCGGTTCCACGGTTTTGCTTTGTATGGATGGTTCTGCACGCGACCTTTGCGGCCTACACGGAAGCTATCGTCTGATCGATAAGACCGACTCGGCCATTTCGCTGCTTCTCGATGCTTTGGCCTGTCTCCAACCGGACCGCTCTGTCCTTGTGTTGGATGCGCCTGTCTCCAACTCGGGCCGGCTGAGCCAACGCCTCGTGGCGCGTGCCCAGGAGCGAAACCTTCCGTTAGAGCCTCTGTTGGTTCCCAATGCAGATGCTCTTTTGTGGGACAAGGACTGCGTTGCCACTGGGGACGCAATCATCCTCAACCGCTGCCGCGGCTGGGTGAATCTGTGCCGTACGATCATCGAAACCGCCCTGCCGGATTTCACCTTTACTGATTTGTCCGGTAGGACAGCCTCATAACGGAGGGCATCGTTTTGAGAGAACTTGCAAAATTGCCGAATACCGGCACGGCCATCGAATCGCAACTGGAACCGGTAGGAATCTCTACACCGGAGGCTCTACGTTCAGTTGGAGGCCGGAGATCTTGGCAGCGGCCGTATTCAAACCATCGATTCATCCGCTATTACAACCGCCTCTGTGCGCTGAAAGGCACTCTGCGCGATATTCGCGCCTGGTATGACTTGGAGAGGCCTGTCGAAGAAGCCTTAAAGTCCTTTATCCGGACCATAAAAAACCATGATTGGGGAGGATTCTATGAATACAACACGTTGTGTCTGTGTAGTAACAGGAGGAGCGAACGGGATCGGCCGCTGTATCGCAGAATCGTTCGCCTCCGACGGTGCCTTTGTCGCCGTCATAGACATGGATCGGGAAGCTGGGGAACTGCTTACACAGCGGTTTGACGGCCTTGTGTTTTATTTCCCAGGCGATGTCGCCGAAAAGGCCACTCTAGACCGGTTTGCTACAGAAGTTTTGAAACGCTTTGGCGCTGTGGATGTCCTGGTCAACAACGCCTGTCTGAGTCGCAAAGGCATCCTCTCAAACTGCTCTTATGACGATTTTCTCTATGTACAACAGGTTGGTGTAGCGGCGCCCTATTATCTGACAAACTTGTTCCGTGATCATTTTACTCCGGGCGCCTCTGTGATAAATATCGCCTCCACGCGGGCATTTATGTCCCAGGCCGATACAGAGAGTTACACGGCAGCGAAAGGGGGCATTTCTGCACTCACCCACGCCCTGAGTGTCAGCCTTGCCGGACATGTGCGGGTCAATTCGATTAGCCCTGGATGGATTGAGACCGCTCCCTACCATGAACCTTCTGCCGGGCCGGTTCATTCCAGGGAAGACCAGCTGCAACATCCTGTAGGGCGTGTAGGAACGCCCCTGGACATCGCATCCGCTGTGCGATTCCTATGTAGTGAAGATGCTTCGTTTATCACAGGACAAAATTTGACCATCGACGGTGGTATGACCACGCAGATGATCTACCACGGAGACTGCGGCTGGGTGTACCGCCCGGGAGGCACACGATGACTCGCCAGGAACTGTTGGATCTCTGTCTCACCTTTCCGGACACCTATGAGGACGCCCCCTTTGACGATCCAAATTGGACGGTTGTCCGGCATCGGGCAAATCGCAAATGCTTTGCGATGCTCTTTGAACGAGAGGGAAAACTGTGCATCAATTTAAAATGTGAACCCATGCAGGCAGAATTTTTCCGCAGGGTCTATGTGGGCGTTACACCGGGATACCACATGAACAAGGAACATTGGAACACGGTTTTACCGGATTCGGATGTTCCTACGGATACATTCTATGCCATGATTCGGGAAAGTTACGACCGGACAAGGCCCAAGACCCGCCGCGCCAGAAAGGAGACGCCACATGAATGAATGGGAGACGATGCAGCGCGCAAAAATGTACATTCACAAGCTCGCAGGCGGTATCGACCCGCTCACCGACCGGCCCCTTCCAGAGGATACCGTCCTGAATCAGCCGCGCTTAGCGCGATGCTTTTCCTATGTAGAAATACTGATTGAGCGCGCTATGCAACAGGAAATTCGCTCCGTTAAGGCACGTCGGAAAAACTTGCCTCCATTTTTCCTAACCCCGGAACAAAAACAAAAGGTTCTTCTGGTGCATGAGCCCATTCCTATCTCAAAGTTTGCAGAGGCCCTCAACGCAGCAGCCGACCTAGAATGTGTACAGAAGATAAAAGCGACCGATTTGACCAAGTGGCTGGTACAAAAAGGGCTTTTACAGGAAGTCGTCCGCAACGATAAGCGCCATAAGGAACCAACTGCCAATGGGAGAGCGATCGGGATCACATCGGAATGGCGCGAGGCCCTAACAACCGGTGCACACTATTTGAGTATTCTTTACCGTTATGAGGCCCAGCAGTTTCTTCTGGACAACCTGGATTCCATCCCTGCCGAATAAAGGATCTCGTAATCCCGCTATAAGCGTTAAATGGCCCACTCTGATCGAAAAGAAGCGATGTAAAAATGTGTCCCTTGTCGGGCCGCTTCTACATCGCTTTTTTATTTTGGCTGCTCGTTCGCGAACCGGTAGGACGCCCGTCGTCTCTTCGATAGAATGAAGCACAAACCATTCCAGGACTCTTTCTATAAGCCAACGATTTCTTCTGGTCAATCTGAATTCTATCCTTGCCGGATATTTGGCCTTGTAATCCCGCTATAAGCGTTAATAGTTCACTCTGATCGAAAAGAAGCGATGTAAAAAAGTGTCCCTTGTTGGGCCGCTTCTACATCGCTTTTTTATTTTGTTTGCCTATTCACGAACCAGCAAAATTTCTGCCGTCTCTTCGATAAAATGGTCCGGATACCGGTTCCCGTATTCTTTATATACACATTGCTCATATCCGTCGAAATTCCGCTGGTACATGCGAAATATGACCAGCCGGTCTTTAGGCTTCCACTGTTTTTCATAGGAACAACAATATTTCATGTCAAGTTTCCGTATGACTGTCCCACTTTGCAGGTTTTCTACATCGCGTGTAGCTGTGATATAGGGAATACCTTCCCTTTAAAGCTGCTCCAACACAGCTCAGCCAGCTTCTGTCACAGTCCCCTTATTCCAATATATGTTCTTTGAATCGCATATCCCCAGTCATAGCTGCTATTAGCCTTTCTATACCCGATTACCAAACCACCCGGTTTTAAGCAAATAGCATAGATGCAGCTACCTTCCGTTGGGTTGCATCTCAAACACTCTTTTCGCAAATACTCCCGCGCTTCCTCCAACGTTTGCAGAAGAAACATCGGTAAAAAACGGTTGACTTCCTCATCCTGCAATAGGACAAAAATGGCTTCTACACCATCCTCTGTGCACGCCCGTAAGCGAAGGCGCTCTGTTTCCAAGGATGGAATGATTTTCATGACTTGTCCTTCTTGTATGTATGTTTGACCCTGAACCCTATCTCTGTTCCCTTATATCAAAATCTTTTCTGATTGATGCGATGGAGCATGTACCCCTTTTAATCTATTTTGCGCATTGCAAAATCGCTAGAGGGCTGCCCTTTCGCGGAAGGTTCCCCAGCAGAACCAAGTTATCCTTTAAAAACATCTCGGATACATCTCTCTTAGTATCCTCGCGTCCTTGCAAGATTATCCCCATTCATCGCATGCACATGAAACGTTAGCAAAAAGTTTCTTCCCTCACATCCGCTTCTTCAAAGTAAAGAAATAACTCTGCGGGAATTTTCGAGGTGTCCGGTGGGACGGCTGTCTGCAACACGCAGCTTTTTAGCGGAAGATGATGCGCTCCAAATAGGCGGCTTGGCTTTGAGCACACCCCGATGCAGCCGGAACATCCTTTTTGCTTTTTCGGGCGTGATTGCAAATATTGTTTGGAGTAGAATTGCAAGTCGATCTCCTTGTTACATTCGTATTCAAGGCAGACATAGCGCATATCCCTTGGACAGTTTTCCTCCAACACTTTATAAAAATGGCTCTTTATCTGCTGAACTTCTGCTGGGGATATCCCCTGTGTGTATTTTGGGTCACGAAGCTGGTTTTCCACATCCTCCCATACATCAACTAGGGAGACATCATTTATATAGCATTGCACCTCATCCCCCTGATGATCTAAGAAGTGGAAAGAACGGCTTTTCCCGACCGTCAAAGTGAGTGTCTTTTCAAGAAAATGCGGAATCCGTTTCGGCTCGTATTGGAGGGTTACCGGCATATTCGGCTCATATTCCGGCAATTTTTTTACACCGGCGACATCCAATGTTACCAGCTGCAGGTTCTCCCAATCTTCCTTTTTGAGCCATCGGGGAATTTTCCATCCCGCGGTCATCAGGTCTAAAAACAATTGGATTGTTCCATAATCCTGTAAACCATATTTCATGGGACTGGCAGTACCGCCCTGTATATGCAAGCTTTCCCCACCCAATTGGACACTGCAGCAGTGTAAATACCGGGAACATATCTCTTGTGGCTCTTTTAAGATGCTTCTTTGATTCCGAACGCCTCTTCTCCGATATTTAGAAAGCTCCGTTTCCCGATATGCCTCCAAAATATAGAGCTTCGCTTCATCGGCCAACGTCATACCCAGAATATAATCGTTGTAGCTCTCACGTTCTATGGTTTTGCCAATCACAAGGAGCTCCTGCCATTTTTGGTACATCTCTTCTAAAGATAAAAAGTTCATCTGTATTTCTCCTCTTTGGTCCGAATGGCCCGTCCCGAATTCCTCAAAAATCCCTGTTTTTGAGTATACCAACCGGTACGACATATTCCTTTTTCTTGGACGTCTCAAATGAGAACACATCCGGCTACTGTGGCTCTCTTCTGAATAAAAGGTGGACAGACCGCTGTCAAGTAGGACTCTGAGCGAGCGATAGCGGTAATGTTCAGCCGCCACAAGTCCTCCTTTTATTTTGCCCTACGGCGTAGTACAACCCCGAATTCTCCGCAACAGACAATTGAGCCCATTCATCGTATTGAAGGCGGAGAACACATCCGCCTAAACTTCGCTCTCTAAACCTACAATGGGGCTATGTTTGTGCTTTGCGACACCGATACCAGCAGAAACCATAACAGCACCTCTGGCGGTAAATTCGCGTTACTACATCCACAGCACCGTACTTTAGTAGCCTTGTTCCTCATAAACCGTCTGGTTGGAACGGATTCATAAAGCATAATGGGCTGGAATCTTTCTAGGGTCATCCTATAATAGGAAGCGATCCCCTCCACTGCATCCTCTAACATGTGGCACAGTCCTTGGAGAGGAACTCTAACCACCACTTTGTCTACAAAGAGGTTCGTTCCTATTCGTTGGGGATTAAAGCGGCGTTCTTTTCTGCCAGTTTCAAGGCAGCGTCATAGGCTGCTTTTGTCCGGTCGTCAAAGCACACCATCTCTACAGATACAATCCTTGTTTTGCCCTTTCCATATTGCAGGATTGTACGCACAGCGATTTCAGCCGCTTGCTCCAACGGAAAATGGTAGACTCCCGTACTGATGGACGGAAAAGCGATGGTCCGGCAGCCATTGCTCTCTGCCAGTTCCAAGCAAGAACGGTAACAGCTTTCCAACCGTTCTGCCTCATGGCTCGTTCCTCCCCGCCAGATCGGTCCGGGCGTGTGGATGATATAGCGTGCTGGAAGGCGGTATCCCCCTGTAATTTTGGCTTTTCCAGTTTCACATCCGTGCAAAGTGCGGCATTCCTCCAAAAGTTCCGGGCCAGCCGCACGATGGATGGCTCCATCCACTCCGCCTCCTCCAAGCAAGGTTGTATTAGCGGCATTGACAATCGCATCGACCTTTCGAACTGTGATGTCCCCTCGCACAATTTGCAAATTCATGTGGTCCGCTCCTTCCGTCGTTTTTTCCATTGTATCCTTTCTCTGTATAAAAAGCAAACGTCCTTTTTATTTCCATATTGAAAAGGGCAACGAAACGCGGTATCATAAAAGCAATCACCGGGATGCCCGGATTTTGAAACTTTTTGGACACACCGATTGGGCGGTGTGATTCTGTTTGGACAGCTATACAGGCTATACGGGAGGAGAAAGCATGGCCAATAAAATCATTCTCAGCGCAGACAGCACCTGTGACCTGAGTCCGGAACTGAAAGAGCGCTATCAAGTGCAGTATTTTCCCTATCACATCATACTCGGCGGGCAACAATATATGGATGGCGTGGATATTCAGCCAGAGGACCTCTATCTCGCCTACCGGGAGAAAAAGCAGCTTCCTAAAACCGCCGCAATCAGCTCGATGGAGTTCTACGAATATTTTAAGCAATGGGTCGAAGAAGGCTACGAAGTCATCCATATCAACTTGGGATCTGCGCTCTCTGCTGCCCATCAAAATTGCCGGTTGGCGGCCCAAGAGTTGGGACATGTTTACGTCATCGACTCGTGCAGCCTGTCCACCGGTATGGGCCTGTTGGTGATCGAAGCAGGCCGGCGTATCTCCCATGGTATGCCCGCTGAACAAATCTACCAGGAGGTTTCGGCCCTTGCCACTCACTCACATGCCAGCTTTATTCTAGATACCTTGGAATTTATGCACGCCGGAGGACGATGTTCCGCTGTGACGGCACTCGGCGCCAATTTATTGCGTTTAAAACCCTGTATTGAGGTAAACAATTTGCGCGGTGGCGCCATGAATGTGGGCAAAAAATACCGTGGAAATCTGGAAAAAGTCCTGCCTCAATATACGCGGGACAAGTTGGCGGACCGGGCAGACCTGGTGCTGGATCGGGTCTTTATCACCCATTCTGGCATCTCTGAGAAGTATATTGATCTGGTCCGCAATACGATACAGGAAGTTGCAGATTTCCGAGAAATCTGCGTCACAAGGGCCAGCTGTACCATCTCCTGCCACTGTGGACCCAATACATTGGGAGTTCTCTTCCTTACCAAATAAACTGGTTTTGGAGGGCGTCCTAAAGTTACGAATCTTTCGATTTATAGGAAAGTGAAATCCTTTCTTTAAGCAAAAATAGCGGTATTTAAAAAACGAGAGTATCCTTAAGTCATTTCATGATTTTGGGCCCATCCTCTCCGTTTATCGAAAAACCCATACTGGTCTAATGACCAGTATGGGTTTTTCGATAAACGACTCTTCGGCTTTACTGAGGATCTTTTATTGCAATGCCTGACCATATGAACCCTACGAAAGTTTTTATTTTTAACATACCTTGACAGGCGAGGTATATTGTATTATATTATAACTCAGAAAGGATGTGAACTGGATTGTCCATCACAGCCGACATGATCCGCGGGCACACGGACACAATTATTTTAAGGCAGCTGATCGAAAAGGACAGCTATGGGTATGAAATCAACAAGGCGGTCCAAGAAAAGACCGGCAATCAGTACGAGCTCAAGGAGGCCACTCTTTATACGGCCTTCCGGCGGCTGGAACAGGCGGGGCTCATTCTCTCTTATTGGGGAGATGAGACAACAGGCGCCCGGCGTCGTTATTACACCATTACAGAAGAAGGGCGTGCCCAGTATCAGGCCGCTATCGCAGAATGGGCGCACACGAAGGACCTGATCGACAAATTGATTTTGTGAAAGGAAGACTACCACCTATGATTGACCGTATTCGTGTCTATTTGGAACATGCTTTTGCAAATTCTCCCAAAACGCGCCGGATGGAGGATCTCCGCGAAGAATTATTCTCCAATCTCGTTGAAAAGTATAACGACCGCCTCCGCCAGGGGATGTCTGAAGAGGACGCATATAATGCGGTCATCCGGAGTATTGGCGATATCGATGAGCTGATTGACAGCGCGCGGGGCCCCTCCCCTCTTGAACCGGTTCCAGCGCATGAATCCCGCATACGTGCATTATGTACGGCAATTGCCGTTGCCCTGTATATCATGAGCCCGTTTCTAGTGATCCTATTCCCTGGAACATGGGGGATTGGAGGAATGTTCCTTTTTATCGCTGCGGCGACAGGACTGCTTATTTACAATGGCATGACGAAGCCACATTATTCCCGTGCAGACGATACCATTGTGGAAGAATTTAAGGAATGGCACGTCAAAAATGGCCGCCAACGCGATGCATTGAATGCGTTTAAAGGGGCTTATTGGAGCATTGTGGTTGCAATTTATTTGCTCGTCAGCTTTATCTTCCGAATTTGGAGCTTTTCTTGGATTCTCTTTATCATGGCTGGCGCAGTAGAAAACATTATCAAAGGTATCTTTGCCCTCAGGAGGTAAACGAAATGAGCCGAACAACCGCAAAAATTTATATTGGGGTTTGGAGTGCCGTACTGTTGCTCTTTACCGCGCTGTTTGGTTATCTGTGGTACAATGGCGGCTGGACGGGACTCTCCCTCCACTTTGGTTGGAGCAACCATTCCACCTATCAACAGGTCCATGAGCAAACATTTACTGAACCAATCCAAACGCTGGCACTCGATTGGAAGGGCGGCGATGTATCGGTTTTTTCCACCAGCGGTAAAGAGATAAAAATTGTACAGAAGGCTGTGAAAAACACGCCGGAGGACCAGTTCTTTCAGGCATCCATCGAGGATGACGCCCTGGTCGTTTCCAACGGCAAAATCGTCGCGGGCCTGCCGATTGGGCCTTTTCCATTCTCCATCGGCTCGGACCTGGAGGTTTATCTGCCGGAACGGATCTATGAAACACTTCAATTGGACACCACAGGCGGCGACATCTTTTTCCAACCCTTGGAAGTAAAGGACCTTGTCGTACATACCAACTCCGGGGATGTAAGCCTGGGAGGGGACTTCGAAAAGCTGGATTTTTCTTCTAACAGTGGCGATTTGCTCTGCCGCGATGTCACGGTCAAACAACTTATTTCACAGACCACTAGCGGCGATATACAGGCCTCCGGCAGTTTCGCCCGCATTCAGGCCACCAGCACATCGGGCGATATCTCTCTGCGGACCAGCCAGATGATTACTGAAGCGGCGATCCAGTCTACTTCCGGTGACGTTGTGCTTTTCATTCCGGAAAATGATGGTTTTACCGCCCAGCTAAACAGTTCGACCGGCGATTTCATCTGTGCCTTTCCGGACTTTCACGGCGGCGATACCTATCGCTATAAGGACGGAAGTGCGAAAATCCAGTTGAACACCACAAGCGGCGATGCTTGCTTGCTCTATGCCTAACGAAAAACCATTTTTCTGAACCCGCCCTTCCCTTTTAAAGGGTTCGACACCTTGCGCCGAGGATTATCCCAATTTATTCGAATTAGGAATCATAATTCATCAAAATCATGGCATGCTTAGAGAGAAATTAAGAAATGGGAGGAATGGATTGTGAAGTCCACCTTTTTACATGTCAACCGGAATGTCTTTGATCTGCAAAAGAGCCTGGCTTTCTACGATAGGGCGCTTGGCTTAAAGGAATGCCGCCGAATGGAAGCGCCAGACGGCTCCTTTATTCTTGTCTATCTCTCAGACGGAGCTACACCGTTTGAATTGGAGTTGACCTGGCTGCGTGACCGCAGCCAACCCTATAACCTCGGGGACAATGAGATTCACCTGGCTGTGCAGGTAGAGGATAAAACAGCAGCACATGCCCTGCACGAGGAAATGGGATGTATCTGTTTCGAAAACCGTGAAATGGATCTCTATTTCATCAACGACCCCGACGGTTACTGGATTGAAATCTTGGACCGTTGAGCCAAGAAGTAATTCAAGGGGATCTTCAAGTCGGCGACCAAATTCAAGTAGCCGAACCTTATTGTGTGGTGGATCTATACGGCGTTGACACGGTCAAAATGGATGTGGGCACTCCCACCCTGTATGCCCCATCCAAACCTGGGAAAGAATACCTGTTCTTTTTTGATGAGCCTTCGGACTATAAAGAGTACGGGGAAACGTATTTCCCCTTGTGGCGCGAATATGGCCGCTACCTCGTCTTACCTACCAGTCTTTTTTCCGATCCGGACATGGACGGCATGGCAAACGAAGAATTAAATTTAGGTGAAGGGGATGCCACTGATTATAAAAAAGCCTACCGGCAGGTCATGAATTATTTTATGAAGTAGCGAGAGTTTCCCCAGTTCCGTATTCTGATTATTCCGCGCAAACAAAGAGGGCGCTTCTAAATTACGGATTTTTTAGATTCATAGGAAAGGAGTATCCTCTTTCTGGTTGGAAAAATGTCTGCGTTCCTAAAAAAACGAGGGCACCAAAAAGTCATGAAAGGACTTTTTGCTGCCCTCGTTTCATTTAAAAAGCCCCCTTTCCATATTCGCAATAGGGGCCATCCTACCGTTTTTGAGTAACCAACTTATCGTTTTTACTTCTATACAACGGTTCATTCGTATATGGCCGCCCGCGCATCCTACCGTGTCTCGGCGGTCCATCTTTACGATCTGCTTCACTTGCCTGTATTCGGTATATGCCAACACGGCAGTCCATCTTAGGATCTCTATTGTCTATTTTATGCCGGATGTTCTCTCTTCCGTCCTATCCCCTATTGGGAAAACCGGTCTATTCGTATTCTCTTACATAAAAACAGAAGGCGGCGGGCCAAATGGATTTTCCCCTCCTGGGGTATGAAATACTAGACCCAGTTCTTCCGGTTGAACCATTCCGGTCTGTATAGCGCGGTCTCTAAGATAAATGTACAGCTCGGCTTTGGTCGCCTCGTAATAAGGATTCACAAAGAAAACACCAATTCCCAAGCAAAGTCCGCCCAGTAGATACCACCCTATAAAGGATAACTCCAATAAAAAAATGTTTAACTTTTCACCATCCGTCATCGCCCGGCTAATCGACCGCGCACGCGCTCCTGGAATATTGGGATTATCGGACAGGATATACGGCACCATATAATACTGATACGTCTTATAGATTCCCGGAATCAGCAGCAACAGCGACCACAGAAAAATAAACAGTTCTGTGACAAACATTGCAACAACAGAATTTCCATATCCGTTCCGGAATCCACTGAACAGGGTCTCAACGTGTGTCTCACCAAAATGATTCTGCACAAAATAACGTGCTTCACCAATCCGAAGAATATTTATCACAAAGATGGAGAGCAGCAAACCAAAGACGGTCAGCGGAACCACCCACGTGCGAAGAACATCCAAGAAAACAATCTGGGGATAAGCAGCATCATAGGAACGGAACAGCGATTGATAAGAATCATATTGATTTAGAAAATTGCTGATTGTATCTCCCAAATTCGCAATCCCTGTCAACAGTCCCGCCAGTAAAGCCACCACGAATGCCCGCCAGTAACGTCCCGTCAGAGCAATCTTTGCATTGGATTTTAGAATTTGTCTGCTCCACATAACGCATCCTCTTCTTTCTCCATGAAATTCTCCCGTTGTCTCTCTATCCTTGTGGAAAACCTTTCCTAGAGTCTATAATACTCCGAAATATCCCGATACTTTTCTCAGGAAATATGTTCCTTTAAAGAGCAGTCGGTGTAGGCGGCTCTCCATGCGAGTAAGGCTCTCCAGATCTACTTTTGCCCTCCTGCACGGACTCCGGCGCACTCGTCCCCGAAGGCAAGGGGCTCTCCGGTGCGGATGTATCTGAACTGGTTCCTTTCGCTCCTTCTGATACATCGACCACATTTTGGGTATCCATCTGGGTATTTACATGCTCCGCCGGGTTCACCGGCGCGCCCATATCTTCAAATGATTCACTGCTTCCCGGAACCGGCGGTTGGGCCGCCTGGGATTCCGGCGACGGCACGCCGTATGGGGACGGCGGAGAAACTGGATTTTGCGCTATATCCGGCACATCCGTATGCGTCATGGGCGGCACCGGCGCACCCATATTTCCGAACGACTCCCTGCTTCCCGGAACCGGCGGCTGGGCCGCTTGGGATTCCGGCGACGGCACGCCGTACGGTGGCGGCGGGGGAACCAAATTTCCCGGATATGGGGAAGCGTTCCTCCCATAAGGGGCCTGCGGCCGGTCAAACGGATTCTGAGAGGTTCCTTGAAATACCCCATTAGGCGTATATTCCTGTACAGGTCCCTGGGTTGGAACAGATGAACCTGGGTAAACAGGCGGCACAGTTCCATATGGAGAATTGGGGCCTGCCTGTGACATTTTCTGGTACATCACGTAGGTGGTATCCTTCTGTTGGGGTGGCATCCCATAAGGCGGTATCGGCGGATTCGTATAAAGATTTAATTCCCTTGGATCGATCAGACCGTTCTGGATTGCCCTCTCCCGCAGAAAAATATACAATTCTGCTCTCGTGGCCTCATAATAGGGATTTACAAACAGGTGGCCCAACCCTAAACAAAGTGCACCGAGCAAATACCAGCCAATAAAAGACAGATCGAGAACAAAGATGGAACCCTTTTCCCCATTTGTGAGCATCGTGCTGAGTTGGCGCGCCCGTGTCCCCTTGAGCTGTGGATTATCTGCCAATAAGTACTTTACAAAGCCGTACTGATACGATTTGATCACATAAGGGATCAGCAGCAACAAGCTCAGCATCATCAACAGCACCATCATATAAACGCCATTCAGAATCGCAATCAAACTGACGATTACAATCACAAACAAGATATAAAGCCACAGGTCGATGAGCAAATCGGTGGTAAACATCGCTCCCGTAGCAGTAAGGTATCCTGCCCGAAAAGCGCTAAAAAGATGTTCAAACCGGCTGTCTCCAAAGCGATTGTGCACAAAATAACGACACTTACCCATATCAACCGGATTGCTGACAAAAACACGAAAAGCTGTTCCAAAGCCAAAGGCAAGCACACCGATTAACAACAATACAGAGACAATTGCTCCACCATACGGTCCAAAATCATCCCATACATGATTATCGTAGTACTCATATGGCTCATGGTAGCCTGGTCCAAAATTATGTCCATACGGATAACTGTAATAGGGGTCCTCCCACGGGTCCATATAACCGCCGTAATCGCCGTAATAATCGTAGTAATATGAATCGTCATAACCATCGATCTGCTGTTCCACCCGCGACGCGGCATCTTCGACCTGGCCCAAACTCCAGGGATTCATCCCTCCCGTGAACAGATGGCCAGCCAAAATACTCGCAACCAACGCTACGGCAAAAGCCAACCAATAACGTCCGCGCAAAGCAGTCTTTGCATTGGACTTTAAAATCCTGCGATCCCACATAACTAAGCCCTCCTATTCGCCTTTCCCCGGTTACACACCGCCCCGGCGCCCTTTAAAACGAAATGGCAAAATTCTTTTTTCGCCTAAATAACCACAATGATAAATTCATTATAAACGCTTTCGACCGGATTCGCAAGAACGAATATCCGCCTTCAAATGGCCTAATAAAGGAAGCCTTGCTTATGGGTATGCCTATTGAAATGGGAATAGACAACCAAAATGCCGCATCCGGTGATTTCTTTACCGAATGCGGCAACTTCTCGTCAGCCTTTTACATCTTTCAGCTTTAACCGCCTGCGCTCTATCCGCGCTATGCGGGAAAACTTCCCCTCAGCCTTTTCTGTGACAGCGACAACGCCCCGCACCGCGCGGGTTGTCGCCACTAACAACGCCTCTTTTTCCAGCTGGCGCTGTTGATTTTTCCAAGCCTCGTTGTGTCTTGCGATGCTCTGGTGTACCGCTTCATATTTGCTGGTACGCATTGCCGCCTTCCGGATCTGCACGGCACTCCGATCTGCGGGAGATTGGGAATGTGTCTTCAAAAGGGGCCTTGCGGGCATTTCATCCTGAACACGGACGACCGTCAGATCTTTATTCACCTCATAAACCTTTCCATCCTCGCCGGTCATGACGAGTTTCGCCGTCTGACCGGAACGGACTGTAGGGGTCGCTTTAATCCCATTTTCCCCCAACGTTTTTTGTAAAAGCTCTCGATTTACTTTCTTATGCTTAATCATTGTATTCACTCTTTCTCAATCAGCCGCTTACTGACAATGGTCTCCTGGTTAAACACGCAGACCTGTGTTTCTACGTAAGAAAGTTGCAATTGGTCAAAGTCCGGCGTACGCTTGAAATCTAAATAGGGTTGCTCTGGCAAGTGAAAAGTCCCTATCATCAGATCCAAATGATATTGTTTATGCAGATAATCACAAAATGCGCAACGGAGCCTTTTAAAGCTATTCCGCTCCACACGCATTTTCTCTGTCAAATAGGCGATCACCTGCGCGTACTCCTCTACAAACCACCGGTAGTCGTCCAACTTGCGCAAGTCCAGTGTGAAACCCGCGGTCTCAATGGCACATTCCAAAACCGCCGGTTCGTGTACCTCTTCTCCAAATTTTTTGGTCGGCCTCGTCGTCCACCACTGCGCCAACGAGCGATCCAAATAAAAGTATACCCCATTTCCCAGCCAATGTTCATCGTTTGCTTTCACCAGAAATGAATGATCTAATATCTTTTTCGCCCGTTCCCGATCTGTTCCATGGTATGCTAAAAACCTCATATTTTTCACATCCCCACGTTTATCCCCGTCCATTATAACACACTTTTGAGGGTTCTGTCACGGGTCGCGTCATACGGCACTTTCTTTGTTATACACGTGTGAGATTTACTTTTTATCCAAAAATTACCGAATAACTTTGTCACAAACTCTCTTGACTTCCATCTCCGCTCTGTATAAAATGAGCACGAACATTTTCTTATGAAATAAATATTGCGTTTTAACGAAAGGAAATTTCGCTATGAATCCATCTAAAAAACGATTAGGACGCCGGGCAATGATGATGGTCGTCGGTATCCTCTTGATCGGTATCAGTGTGGGACTCTTCCGCCTAGCCGCATTTGGCGTAGACCCCTTTTCCTGTATGAATATGGGGATCAGTGGGTTTTTACATATGAGTTTCGGCAATTGGCAGCTGATCGCAAACATCCTTCTACTTGGTGTGGTGTTTTTTACCATTCGCTCCTGTATCGGGTTGGGTACCGTCATCAATATGGTGTTCGTGGGATACCTTGCAGACTTTGTCTGTTGGCTGGCGCAACAAGCAGGATTGGAATTCCCGCTTGCTTTGCGCGTGGTTCTACTCCTTCTCGGCACTGTGATGACCTGTGCAGGCGCCAGCATATATATGGCTGCAGATCTTGGCATTGCTCCATACGATGCTGCCGCTTATGTTCTTTTGAAAGCAATCAAGAACCGCATTGCGTTCCGCTGGGCACGCATTACAACGGATGTTGTCTGTGTAGCCGTTGGCACGATTTTCTGCCTGATTGCACAGAATGAACTCTCGGCGATTGTGGGTATCGGCACCATTATCACCGCCTTTTTAACGGGTCCCTTGATCCAGTTTTTCCGCACACACCTCGCAGAACCCATGTTAGGTCAAACAGGAAAAGGCACGGGTTCCAATCGCTCTCCCGTTCAAGAAAGTGCCTAAAGAGGGAACGAAGGCCACCCTGGCAAGTTCGATGTGTTTTTACATGATGGGCGATCGAAAGGCTTGCACGGTTTGAAAGAATCAGGTTGGTTCGCCGCATTTTCCTATAAATATAGGCAAATGTATGCAGGAATTATCTGAATAATCTGCCTTACTTACCTTTGTAGGCAAATTCAGCTGACTATCATGGTAGCTTTCATCTGCGAACTATGCTATATCCAATTAAAGGGTATCTACTTGGCAGATTGTTCTCCGTTGGTCCCACAGGCGTCTCCAGGGGCATGGATTGATTTATGAGAGTTTCCTCTTTATCCATATACTTTTGGAACAAATCCTTCTTTATAAAATGGCTGTCCCAAATAGCTTCGCCCGCACGGCTTGGTTCTTTTTATCTTCTAATTTTAATGTACTCCCATAAACCGCTGTCCATTGGTGCCGGTCATTTTGTTATCAAACACACAACATATGAAATAGAATACAAATAGGGCGCCCTATCTCCCGGCCGACTGGCCAAATCAGGGCGCCCTTGCTTTATTTATGTGTAGACAGCTGCTCTGTACAGCGCTTGCGCTTTTCAATTGATCGGGAACGACCGCCCTTTGTCTAAACAATGCAGCGGACATCCCCTCCAACAATCCTATATAGTCTCTAAATAGAAATGTGAATCGTCAAAAACGGTTCTCTCCTATCTAACGTCCACTACCTGCTTTCTACAGGCTCAGGGGTTGGACATATGTATCGAAGCCTAGCGCTTAGTCAGCGTACTTGTTCTCGCTGTTCCAAGAATACATCTTGCGCAACTCCTTGCCCACAGCCTCAAGCTGGTGAGATGCCTCAATGCGACGGCATGCATTGAAATGTGCACGGCCGTTCTTGTTCTCGGCAATCCAACGGCTAGCAAAAGTGCCGTCCTGAATCTCGGAGAGAACCTTCTTCATTTCTTTCTTGGTGTCCTCCGTGATGATGCGCTTGCCAATCTCATAATCGCCATACTCCGCGGTATCAGAGATCGAATAACGCATCATGGAGAAGCCGCCGCTATAAATCAGGTCGACGATCAGCTTCATCTCATGGATGCACTCAAAGTACGCGTTCTCCGGCGCATAGCCCGCCTCGACCAGCGTCTCAAAACCCGCCTTCATCAACGCGCAGACGCCGCCGCAGAGGACGCACTGCTCGCCGAACAGGTCTGTTTCCGTCTCAATCTTAAAGGTGGTCTCCATAATGGCCGCACGTGCGCCGCCCAGTCCGGCACCATAAGCCAGAGCGATGTCCAGGCAATGGCCGGAGGCATCCTGATACACAGCCACCAAGCACGGCGTTCCCTTCCCCTCCTGGAACTCGCTGCGGACCGTATGGCCCGGCGCCTTCGGGGCAATCATAAATACGTCGACATTCTTCGGCGGAACGATCTGGCCGAAATGGATGTTAAAGCCATGTGCAAATGCCAGTGCTTTTCCCTCGGTCAGGTACGGCTCGATGTCCTTCTTATACATATCCGCTTGGCGCTCGTCCGGGATCAGGATCATAATCACGTCGGACGCCTTGGTGGCCTCCGGAACGGTCATAACCGTTAAGCCAGCCTTTTCTGCTCTCTCACGGCTTTTGCTGCCCTCATACAGACCGACAACAACATCGACGCCGCTTTCCTTCAGGTTCAGCGCATGCGCATGTCCCTGGCTGCCGTAACCGATAATCGCAACTTTTTTGCCCTTCAGAACGTTGATGTCGCAATCGGCTTCATAATAAATCTTTGGCATAATACATTTCCTCCTTGCCGTTCGCCGGCAATAAATTTATTTGGCTACCGGGGGATGGACCCGGCAGAAGTTTGGAACAGGCCGGTTACGGCCTGGCAGACTATCAACTGTCAGTTTCCCTTACGGCGGGCCACAGCGGACCCCTTTTCAATCGCAAGCGCGCCTGCGCGCACGATCTCTTTGATGCCATATGGCTTTAAAAGGCTAATCAGTGTCTCGGTGCGCTCCACACTGTCGGTAAATTGTAGGGTCAGGCAGTCCGTGGCAACGTCCACGATCTGCGCATTCATCAGCTCTGCGATCTTCATGACCTCCGCGCGCTGTTGTGCATTACTACTCACCTTAATCAGCGACAGATAACAGCTGTAGAAGGAACCCGGCTGAAGCACACGCACTTTAATGACCGGAATCACCTTGTTCAACTGTTTTTCCACCTGTTCTACAATGTGCTCGTCGCCGTTGACAACAATCGTAATACGGGAAATCGTGTGATCCTCTGTCTCACCCACGGCGAGGCTGTCTATATTGAATCCACGGCGCGCAAACAGGCCGGAAACCTTGTACAGCACGCCGGGCTGGTTCTCTACCAGAATCGAAATGGTATATTGCATGGCGGTCCCTCCTTATATGGATGGTGTTTCCGGATCGACGTTGCACACCAGGATAAACGCCCGGTTGCTTTGTAGCATGTGTTGAGCCAGCTCTTTGGCCTGCGCATTATTCTCTGCGCGCGCCGCCTCGATGCCGTAGGACTCCGCGAGCTTGACAAAATCTGGGTTGCCGTTCTCCAAAATTGTCCCAATGTGCCGGCAACCATACAACTTATCCTGGAATTCACGCACCATGCCGAGGCGCTGGTTTTCCATCACAATGATCTTGACATCCACATCGTTTTGAATCAACGTGCCCAACTCGCACATACACATCTGGAACGAACCGTCGCCGCAGACTGCCGCCACCTGCCGGTGGGGTTTGGCGATCTTCGCGCCGATAGCCGCAGGTACGGAATACCCCATGGTTCCTAAACCGCCGGAGGTCAGGAACCGGCCCTCTTTCACATTGAAATTGCGCGCAGCCCAGATCTGGTTCTGTCCGACATCCGCAACCAGAATTGCGTCATCCTTCATCATCGCAGAGAGATCCCGGATGAACACCCGCGGCTCCACGCAGTCCTCTCGCGCTTCGCCGCGCGGCGGATATTTCGCCTTTAATCCAAACACCCGGTCAATCCATTCCTGCGACACAGTGTTCTCCACCTTTGCCGCCAAGTCCGAGAGCACCAAACGGATGTCTCCCACAATCGGAATGTGGGCCGTCATATTTTTTCCGATTTCTGCCGGATCAATGTCGATGTGGATAATCTTGGCCTTTTCCGCCAAACTCTCCGGCGCCGCAACCGCACGGTCGCCCACACGTGCGCCGCATAGAATCACCAGGTCCGCCTCGCTCATGGCCTTGTTGGCGCTGGTGCGGCCGTGCGAACCGATCATCCCCAGATAATAAGGGCTGTCCATCGGCATAACGCCGATGCCCATCATCGTGGCAGCCACCGGAATTCCACTGTTGCGGGCAAACGCGATCATTTCCTCGCGCGCACCGGCCGACACGACCCCGCCGCCACAGCAAATCACCGGACGTTCTGCCTCTTTAATGGCCTGTAACGCCTTTTTGATCTGCATCGGGTGCCCCTGTGTGCGGGGCTTATATCCAATAATATCCGCCTTTGCGGGATAGTTGAACGACTCCACCTCCTGAAGCTGAATGTCCGTGGGGACGTCGATCAATACAGGCCCCGGGCGGCCCGTCGTTGCAATGTGAAACGCTTCTTTAAAGATGCGGGGCAAACTCGCCGCATCCTTCACCAGATACGAATGCTTTGTGAACGGCTGACAGGCGCCCGTGATGTCCGCCTCCTGGAACACATCGCGCCCCAACAGCCAGGAATTCACCTGCCCGGTAATCGCAATCAGCGGTATGGAATCCATGTAGGCCGTCGCAATACCAGTAATCAAATTGGTGGCGCCGGGGCCGGAAGTCGCAACGCAAACGCCCGGCTTGCCGCTGGCACGGGCATAGCCGTTGGCCATATGCGCAGCATTCTGTTCCTGCCGCACCAACACATGCTTTATATCTGTTTTGGTGATATAATCGTAGAAAGGGCAGATCGCTGCACCCGGATAACCGAACAAATAGGAAACGCCTTCGTTTTGCAGGCATTTCACCATGATTTCCGCTCCGCTAATCATAGGGCCACTCCTTCTCTATACAAAACTGCATCCAACGCCGGCCAGTTCCCGGCGGCAGCATTCGCATTTCTTGTCGCTTTTATTATTTAACTTATTATAGTATTGTTCGGTTTTTCCGTCAAGAGAAAGGTGTGAAGGATTCCTGTTGGGAAATACAGCGAGGAATGGAACATTCTTCAAAAAATGCCCGGCGGATGGTTCATCCGCCGGGCTGCAAGCTGCGTTATTCGCTCATATATTTCTCGATCACATCTTTGTAAAGATGCCGGTAAAAGGAAGAATCCCCTGTATCCAGATTCAGTTCTTCGTTGGTCATGTCGTCTATGTCGGCCGCCGAACACGTCCCGGGGGCTACCACCGGGTACCGCCCCTTTTCTCCGCAAATAGGAGTATACGTATCTTTCCAACGTTTGCTGTTTTTCGGAGGATTGTCAAAGAACATCAGGTACTCCTTGCCCACTTCTGAAGGAAGATAATTTCCAAAATGTACAAGCGTCTTTTGGCCGTCGGACTCATCGATGTAATATTCCTCACCTACTTGAATGACATCCCCCACTTCAAAATCGCCTTTATACACTTTGGTAATTTCAAAGGAGGAAATCGTCGCGCCATAGAGCGTTATACTTTCATCCCCTTGTAAATCCTCTCTTGGATCGTCATAGAACTTTCCCTGTACAATCTGTTTGGACAAGTCCTCCAGTTCTTCCAAAGACCCCGCATCAAAGAGCAGGTCTTCTTGAATACTCCTCGTTTGCATTTTCTGGCCGCAACCAGAACATGCTGCGGTTACAAATAGCACCATCATGATAACCGATATACATTTCTTCATGAAAATCCCCCCTACTTCTCATATTTATGAATCATGTTATATTCGTCGTGCTCTGTAATCTCATGCGACACATAGTCCGAATCTTTCGTTTTCCACATGATCGCCTTATCTCCACATGTAGGATGCGCTAGGCCTAGCGCATGTCCAAATTCATGTGTTATCGTTTTCATTTGGCCTTTCTCTGATTGGTTCATGAATGTAGCTGTGTTCAAATATATTTTAGCTTGAACATAATTACTATCATCACCACTAAGATCGGTGACCTGTGTCGGTTCGCCAAATAATCCTTCTTTGTACACTTCCGTATAGCCTAAAGTGTTTGTATGCATCTTTTCATAGGCATAGACATGAAGTTCTACTCCATCCATCATATAATCTTCATCCATGGTACTTGTACTATGGCGGACCTTATCAAAGGAAACTTCACGGCTTATTCCATTCCAGGCTTGAATCGCTTTTGTAAATTGTGATGATGAAATTGCATAGTCTTGCTCGCAATATTCCAATGCTGACGGGTGGATCTGGACTTCCAACTGACTGGCATCCTCCCATCTCCCTGCCCAGTCTTCTAAATCATACGTAATCTCAATCATTCTTGCAGCGCTATTGTCCGATGGATCAATGTCTCCGCTAACCTGATTCGGATCGACTACTATGCCCAAATTGACATCCTGTTTTCTGTCGAATATGAGTTGGATGGATAAGTTCGCAATTTTTCCCGCTGGAAAATCAATTGTTTGGTATCCAAGCGTCTTGACCCCATTCAGAATATATACTGGAACTTGATAAGCATTTAAAGTCCCTAAATTAGCGATTCGCGCCTCAAATTCATGATTTTTATTCGACTCTAACGCATCGCCTTCCGGGGATTCCAAAGATAATACACGCAGGGAAACACAATCTTCCCACCGAAAAGACCGGCTTACTGTATTGTTTGCTGTATTGGTCTCTGTTACCCCATCGGGGAGCCAAACCGACACCAACACAGTATGTGTTCCACCGACTTTACTGGTAAAGTTCAAATTCAGTGTAACGGCATTATTGGGATTCATGGTAACACTGACTGCTTTTGAGGTCATCAAGTTTCCATCCATATATACAGAATAATGAAAACCCGTAATCTGGGTAGAACCGCGATTTACAATGTCAGCTGAAATTTGGACACTGGTCATATTCGGGAACGGCTCCGTGTTATTTGGCGCTCGAAGATTTAAAACTGCCAAATCCGTCCCCGTAGTATTTGCCGTATAAGCCTGCAAATGGTAAGAATCCTTTACGCCGCCCTCCCATTCTTGAATGGTTGTCTCATCCAAGTTAGGAAGTGCCTCTTCATACAACTCTTCTGACAGTTCCTCTTCAGAAACAGAAAAATCAACCATTTTCGCAGAATTTTCGAGCTCTGGCTCTTGGCTGGTTGACGGATTCCCCTCGTGAATTTGATCGGATTTCCCCGCGTTTTCCGCAAACGCCTGCCCAGTTATGGCAAGCATAAATACGGCACATACGGGCCAGGCCATTATCTTTTGCGAAACATTTTTCTCAGTTTTTAAATCTTTCCATATATTGTCTTAAACTATTTAAAGATTCCCATTAGAACCACCTCTGTAAAAAATCTATATATTAACAACGATATTTTCTAAATAGAAGTAGACCATTTTTTTGCAAAAATTATGTGATATTTTTTCACCTTTGACTACTAATATATTTTTCTGATAGTTTATTGACTCTTCCTCAAATCTAATAAGAACAACTGTATGCTCAATACATTTAATAAAAACAAACCGCCGCAGAAATCCATTCCGCGGCGGTTCGTATTTTGTTACAGGCCCTTCCTATAGAGTAAAACATCAAGCGCATCGCAGATTTCCGCCGTGGTGGCCTCCTTTGATAAATCCTGGCCAGCGCTCTATGAAACGGTATAAATACCCGTAAATTTTTCCCATTTGCAAGGAAATCCCTTCCTCGGTGGTATTATAGGTGAGAGGGGTGAAGGACGTGCGAACGAACGCAGAAATTGAGCGCGTGGTGGACGAATACGCCACTATGCTGCTGCGCGTAGCATATTCTCAACTGAATAATCGAGCGGAAGCGGAGGACGCCGTGCAGGAAGTCCTCCTGAAATACATCGAAAAAGCGCCTACCTTCCAAAGCGAGGAGCACGAAAAGGCCTGGCTGCTCCGCGTGACCATCAATCACTGTAAAAACCATCTGGCTTCCGCATGGTTCCGAAAACGAGCGGATTTAGACGAAGGGATTCCTGCATTGGATAGCGCAGAGCTCGAAGTGGTCACTGCGGTTGCCGCCCTTCCGGTCAAATATCGCGCAGTGGTCCACTTATATTATTTTGAGGGCTACTCCACCAAAGAGATCGCAGATATCCTGCACAGCCGGCCTAATACGGTTTCGTCCCGTCTCAGCCGTGCGCGTGCATTGCTGGCGAAAGCCTTAAAGGAGGAAATCGTATGAAGCAGGAATACCAATCCGCCTATCGGAAGCTGCACGCGGACCAAGCTTTCCGCGATCGCCTGATACACACTCTGGAAGGACATGACGAACCCCGGCGCGTACGGCCGCGCTGGCTGGTCCCCGCTGCATTAGCAGCCTGCCTGATCGTCCTCTTTGGGCTCGGCGTACCCACTTTACAGCGCGTCTTGCAACCGATCGAAAGCACGTCCAGTGTGCCGTCCTCCAATGAGGGCGCCATCCTCGGCAGCGATGGGCTCTATCGCGACAGTCAGATCAAAAATATTCTGTGCCTGTGCACGGATGACAACGGTGACGGCAATGCGTTGATGCTTCTCTCGATCGATCATCGAAATGGAAGCCTTAAACTCAGCAGTTTTCTCCCCAGTTTAAAGGTCAAGGCAGCAGACAATACAGAACAAATTCTCTCCGCCCTCTTCCAAAAGGAAGAAAATGGGGACGAAGCCGTTTCACTGATTCAACAGAATTTTGGTCTGGCTGTGGATGGCTATATCTGGATGGATTCCAGTGCTGTAGAAGCTGCCATTGACGCTATGGGCGGCGTAACCTTGGAGCTTTCCGAAGAAGAAGCTCGTTACTTTGCCCTGAGCAGTTCCTTAGAGATCTCTTTGGGTGGTGGTTTTGCCGCAGGAGAGTACACATTGACCGGCCCACAGGCGCTGTTTTTTGGACGCCTGCACATAGGCTCCGATTACGACCGCATGCTCCGGCAACAAAAGGTGGCGGAGGCCATCTTAAAACAGATTTGGGAGGATTCATCCAGCGCTTCTGAGCTCTTGGAGGCGCTGATTCCAAAGGTGCGGACCAATTTAAACCTGCCAACTGTATTGGACATCCTTTCTTCCATGGATACTTTCCCAGGAAATTTCTTCTCTACGCACGATGTACCGGACCACGACCCGGATGATTTGTCTGGAGGGGAATCGAGCGACCTGCGAACGCTCTCGCAAGAGCTGATTGCCTTTGTCTACGGGAGTGCTGTACAACAAAGCGGTGTTGTGCGCGGTGAGGATGGCCTCTATCGCGATACACAGGTAACCAATCTTCTGTTGTGGGTAGGCGCTAAGGACAACACGGCGGACTGCGTGATGTTGATTTCCTTAGACTCCGCAGACGAGGCTGTCCGTCTGGTGAATTTTGTGCCGGAACTCGCCGTTCAGGTTCCCATCTCAGGAGAACAACCGATCGGGAAAGTTGGCATGGAGGCCGGTAGCGGCTCCCTTTCGCGTACGGCTGTAGAGGAATCCTTTGGCGTGGCAATTGACGGCTATATTCGTGTGGACTATGAACAGGCCGTACAGGTTATCAATGAAAGCGGCGGGGTCCCTTTGCTTCATCCACTGGAAACGGAACCGCTTCTACCCTCAACCAGTCAACATTATTTCGTCGATCCCCAAGCCCCTGACTTCTCCCTTTTAACTGGGCAAGAGGTCTTTGAATACTTGGATTTGTGGGAGGAGGCTGGCATCTCTACTAATCTCGATTTGATGATGAAGCAGGAAGAAGTCTTGGGCGCCCTTCTGCATCAGATGCGGCAGTTGGATACTGAAAAACGCCGCTCACTGACCAACCTCATCGACACAGATCTCACCGATGAGCAACTGACTGTTTTTTTTGAATCCATCCCTTCCGGTCTGGACTCCGAACAAGACCGAACAATCGAGATGGATGTCCGCCGGATTCCCGTGGATTTCACAGCCCAGACAGCGGATAGGGATATTCTCTATGCCGACCTCTCCACCTGTGCCAGAGGGCTTGCCGAATTCCTCTATGACGACCTGCCAGAGGAGCAGCAGCCAAATGTGGTGGATGGAATTTCTCCTACCGTTGGGAATTCCAACGCAAACTTGGCAAATGGCGGAATTGCTGTGGACGGAGAGGACGGTAGTATTTATTACATCAACTTTGCGGACAACAACCGCATTTACCGTTGGGACGCACAGCACAACACACAGACCGCTCTGACCGATGGTCCGTGTCTCTACCTAAATATCTTTCATGGAGACTTATACTATATTAATATGTCCGACGGAGGTATTTACTGCCTCCCATCCAAGTGGAATCTGACCATTCCGATCTCTTTGGATGACCAGCCGCACAGCGACTTGATCGTAACGGATGCATATCTCTACTATATGCGTGGTGGTGAAATCTATCAGCGTGAAACACGTCCCGTGACGGATGGTTCCAACCTCGGCGCAGAGGCACAGCTTCCCCGTGTGGACGGCGACCTGCTGGGATTACAATGGGGGGATGGAAAACTCTATTACTTCGTACGTACAGAGGCAACCGGGCCGGACGGCAGTCAAAAAATCGCTATGTGCCACGACGACACCCTGGATTGTCTCTTCTCCAACGGCACAGAGGAAGACCAGCCATATGTGCTGGATGGTTCCACCCTGTACTATGCAGCGAGCGGTGCTATTCACCGTATAACAGCAGATGGGACGGACGCCACACTGTTCGATGTCTCCGATTTGGTAACATCCCAGATGGCAGAACAGCCCGACGGAACCATCCTCAACCTCCCCGCAGTCTCGCCCAGCGTGGAGGCGCTTTGGGTGCAGGGAGACACGATGTATCTCTCTACCAACAGCCAGCTATACTGCGTGGACTTGAAGGCATTGTCTCTTCAAACAGAGAAAAAGGCCTCCATTCAAGTCCTTCCTGCAGCTGGTTCTATATGGAATCTGTGCCTTGCTGGAGAATACCTTTACTACACAGGCGACGGAGGCTTCTCCGATACATCCGGTTATCCCTGGCAAACTTGGCGTATCTCGATCAGTGGCACTCCTGTGGTTGAGAGCAACCTTCTCCCTTCCTCCCCATCGACAGAATGGGCTCCTTGACGGGCAATCACACATTCTACGGCAATGCAATTCCCTATCGGCTGATTACGAATCAGCCATCCTACCGACTGAGTTATTCCAGCGTACCTCCGTGAGATCCCGTCCCCACCGTATCCGGATTGTTCCCCTGTCCCAAAATCGACCCTTTCAAATCTACCGCCCTTAGCGGCAGCCAGCGCCGATCGATTAAAACATTCGGGAAAGAGAAAGCCCTGTAAGTATATACTTTGTAAAGAATCGAAAATTAGCCATGGAGAGGATTTTCGGGCAGAAAAAAGACATGTGCGGGCAAAATCCATCCATTTGAACGAACTTGCTGCCGCTTCTTTCTCAAAAAGGGCCGTTTGATTTGTTTCCTGTGATATAATCATTCCAATACCATAGTTGCCATCGATTTTCAAAAGCTAGTTCTAAAAGGAATTGCTAATTACCGATCATTGCATGTGTAAAATCGTATCCTTTCGTTAGAAACTAGGCTAAGGAGAGAGTTTCATCGATCGTTACGGGGCTGTGATCCCTATTTAAAAAGCCGCTGGACATGTCCAAAGGGGTGGCCTGTAGGCACTGAAGTGGCTTACAGGCCGACTGATCGCTCCGGATATGTCCCAGCGGCTTTTTATTTTTCTCCCAATTTTCGGGTAAATCCAACGAAATGTAGTTTTATTCATCAGGGGAACCGAATAGAGAACTATTTTCCAAAATAAGAGAACCTTTCGTTTATCAAGTATCGTCACTTGGCTAAACCGTTCCATACTCATCCCGGATACCTTTGATCTCGTTCTCTTCGATGAACGGGCATCACTTGCACTATCCTAACCAGTTTGTAAAACTCCTGTATTTTCCAATACGCCCCGGCACAAGCTCCTATACAAATAGCAGCGATGAATATTGCTGTTTCAACCTTGTGCTTTTTGCAATATGGTACAAATCTCGAAGCCTGCTCGTCCTGCCTCTCCAACAATTCCGGCTTGCCGGTGTGGCTCATCTTGAAGCAATCTGTTACAATATCATTCAAATCCCCTATGTTTTCTCATTTTCCAAGGTGATTGCGACGAAAGGATACGCAAGTTTATGGCTGTGTATATCTATTGTATAGATGATCTTTAGCCTCTTGATATTCAATGCTTTATACCGAGAACACAAAATCGAATTGGAATTTATTTTTCACATGATTTTTTAATTATTATTTGACAATACGGGAGGATTTCCCATGAAAAGGACTTGCAGAGAAAGCGTTCTCTCTTTCTTGGCTTTTGGGGCCGGGGTCGGCCTTTGTATATGGTTTTGTATTCCTCTATTTTGGGGCGTCTTTCATGTGGGGAACGGGGGCGGAATTCTCTTCAGCCTATTCCTGATAGCCGGCAGTATCTGGTATGTACCCCTGCGGAACCGCATGGAGCGCTCAAAGCACGCTCGTGCTTTCCGCCTTTTCCGCAGAATCAGTTGGACAGGCCTGGCAATCTGTGCCGCGTGGGCAATTTTCTTGACAGGCTGTATGCTATGGCCAGTCCCCGCCCCATCGGGGGAGGGCACTGTGGTGATTTTGGGGTGTAAAGACGGCAGCGCTGCACTACAGACGCGCATCGATACCGCTGCGGATTATCTGAACGCCCATCCGGATACCGTTGCAGTGGCCAGCGGTGGACTGGGTGCAAAAGAATGGCGGTCTGAAGCCGAGGCCATTCGCAGCGGCTTGGAACAGCGCGGCATCTCTTCTGAGCGTGTCTACTTGGAAGATCAAAGCACCAACACAAAGGAAAATTTAGCATATACCTGTGAGATTCTCAAATCGCAATCGCTTAACCCAACTATCATCATTGTCACTGAGCGCTATCATATGTTCCGCGCACTACAGATTGCACAGGAACACAGGGTAACCGCATACGCCGTACCGGCAAAAACGCCCTGGTATATTCTATCCGCCAGCTACGGCCGCGAATTGCTTGCACTGACAAAATTTTATCTGTTCCCTTGGCTTTCATAAAAACACGGCTTTTGCTGCATAATTATGAACTTTTTCCTGTATGAAAATCTACATTTAATGTGAATATTATTCACCTATCATCTCTTATAAAAAGGAACATATTCTGCCACAATCCAGTAAAATTCGTATGATTTATTTCCCTTAATTTGCCACAAATTTTGCCGCATCTTGCGCATAAAAGCAGACCGCGATAAAATAAATGCGCTTTTATCCGCATGCGCTGAAAGCCTTGGAATGAAACCAGGGTATATAAAGCGCCCGCCCAAGGCCCTTCCGCGCGGGGCTTTCGCGCCGGTGAAAGCAGCGATTTGGGTCCGACTGGAGAGGAAAACATTCGGCAACAACGGGTGACCGTTCTCGTCCGGTGTTCCAGTCGGGCCCTGTGGCGCATGCGGCGGAATCCTCCCGAGCCTAGGAATGGGATTCCACCGCAGGCTTTTTCATTTTATGACCGTTTTTTGATAGAGAGTTCCCGGTTGGACAGCTTAAACTCTGTGACGAGTGTATCCATGACCTCCTGAATCACTGCGCTTTGGCGCGGTGTCAGGCCCTCCAACACAATGGTAGTCCGGTTGTCCAGGCCTAGCAGGTAATCAGCAGAAACGCGATACAGCAGGGCCAGCTCTGCGAGCACATTGACCGAAGGAAAAGAAATGTTGTTTTCGTAACTGGATATTGCAGCTCTAGTTATCCCCAGCCTTTGGGCCACCTGCGATTGCGATAAATTCTGTTTTTCACGCAGTTGCCTGAGCCTTAGGCCAAAGTCATACACTACACATCACACCTTCGATGTAATTGTAGTATATCTATGTCAAATAATATTTGCAAAATACATAAAGAAGCGCTTCTAAAAATTGACAAACTTGTCAAACTGTGATACGTTTATGGTTGCAGGGGAAAAGATGAAGCAGGGATGGCCTGGGCCGCGCCTGAGAGCCGCTGCCCACATCGAAAAAGAGGCAAGGATTCTCTTCCGGATTTTCGTCCCCACAGCGGGTATTCTATGTAGCTCTCAGTCCAGGAATCTTATGTATATTCGCGCATCCACAAGCGGTATTTTCATTTTTTCCTGATTGCAAAAGCCGCCCCATGCTAAATAGCATGGGGCGGCTTTCTTTTGTATACAAGCGATCAATAGTTGACCGCACGGCGCTCAAAATAGGCTTGTGGATGTTTACACGCCGGGCAAACCGCGGGGGCCGACTTCCCGATGTGAATATAACCACAATTGCGGCAAACCCATACCGTCTCCTCACCAGCCTTGAATACAATGTCCTCCTTGATGTTCTGTGCAAGCTTCCGATAGCGCTCTTCATGCGCTTTCTCGATGCCTGCCACCAGGCGCATCTGTGCAGCCAATGCAGTGAATCCCTCTTCCTCAGCGACGTCTGCGAAGTTCTTATACATTTCAGTCCACTCATAATTTTCGCCGGTCGCTGCATCCTCCAGATTCTCCAGCGTTGTACCAATTCCGCCGTCGTGCAGGGCTTTAAACCACAGCTCTGCATGCTCCTTCTCGTTGCGTGCAGTCTCCTCAAAAATTGCTGCAATCTGCTCGTACCCCTCTTTTCTCGCCTTGGACGCATAGAACGTGTACTTGTTGCGAGCCTGCGATTCTCCCGCAAATGCTGCCATCAAATTTGCTTCTGTTCTGCTACCTTTTAACTCCATCGTTTTTTCCTCCTGTCTAAGTACCCAATATATTTCAGCCCCGTTCCATACGCGGGCCTGATTGCAATAAAACTCGGGACATAGATAGTCTGCCATCTCTTACCATCTATTATACATGGACATTTCCATAGAATCAATCGGAAAATCCAGTCGAATTTTAGAGAAAAAACATATATTCAAAGAGATCTTTTCAAATATTCCATATCCACACATTGAATTCCATTCTCATAAATAGGTTCCGGATAGAAATCCACAAAAAAATTTGCAACCTTATGGGAAGGGACAAATCCAAATCGTCGGTAATATGGGAGCATCTGCATCGAAGTGCCGACATACATCGTTCGATATCGCTGCGCGTAAGTAGAAAAAAGGAACTGAAGCATTTGCCCTGCATAACCGCGCCTTTGCAAAGGCTCAGCTGTGGCCAGATTTTTCAACTCACATGCATCCGGTCCATACTCCACCACCACGGCCACACAAGCTGCCACACCATCCGCATAGAGTACAAACAAATCGCCCTGGTCCAGATATTTCCCCACCATATCCTTGCTGGGGTCCGCCAATAAGAACAGCGGCATAAAAGCATCTTTGCGCTGCTCAACCTTCATGATCTCCATATCCCTTGCTTTCTCCTTGATGCAGAATGGCGCGATAGATGTCGCGCTTGGCCAGACCGCTCTCTCCTGCCGCCTGTTTTGCTGCCTCGGACGGTGTCAAACCTTGCTCCAGTTTTTCTTGAGCCAGCGCCACCGCCTCTTCCAAGGTATAGATTGCTGCCTCTGGTGCTGAGGCCCCCTCGATCACAAGCACGATTTCTCCCTTAAACGGATCATCCTTGCTGCGCTTCACAGCTTGCGCCAGGGTTGTCCGTACGACTTCCTCATGAATTTTGGTCAGTTCCCGAACAATCGCAATACGCCGGTCCCCCCAAACGTCCAGCATGTCCCGAAGGGTTGCGTAAAGCTTGTGTGGCGCTTCGTAGAAAACCATGGTGCGGCGCTCTGTTTTGACCTCCTCCAGATGGTCCCGACGGCTCTTTTTATTGACGCTCAAAAAGCCTTCAAAGGTAAACCGCCCCGTCGGAAGCCCGGAGATTGCCAGCGCAGAAACGACTGCACTGGGCCCCGGCACCACAAGGACCGGTATTCCCCGTTCGGCACACTGGGCCACTAACAATTCCCCGGGGTCGGAAATGGCGGGCATTCCTGCGTCTGACACCAGGGCACAACTCTCGCCTGCCTCTAACCGGGCCAGAATCTTCTCCCCGTGGTCGCGCTTATTGTGCTTGAAGTAACTGACCAGGGGCTTTTTTACGCCGAAGTGGTTCAGTAACTTCAGCGTGACGCGCGTGTCTTCTGCCGCGATAAAGTCTACTGTTGCCAACGTTTCTATGGCGCGTGGGGAAAAATCCGATAGATTTCCAATCGGTGTGCCGACAACATAGAGTGTTCCCGTCATACATGTCCCTCCTTATAAGAACCGTAAATCTGCAACATCTTCGAAGAGAAACCACCTGCGCCATCCTCCACCAAGAGCACCGGCTCCACGCGAAGGCTGGGCCTTCCGCCACGCACGGCCTGCAGCAGGAACAAAAACGGAGCCTTGTCCGGCCGCTGCTGCACAAAACACAGCCGTTTCGGCTCCAATCCTGCATGTCGAAGGTCTTCCATGGCGCCGGCGAGCCGTTCTGGGCGTAAACAGAAACAAAAACGCCCACCCCACCGCAACTGATATGCAGCCGCGGCAGCAATTTCTGCAAAGGTACAGGTTCCCTCATGCCGCGCAATCGAAAGGCCCTCTTGGGGATTTTTGATCCCTGTACCCTCCGGTTTATAAGGAGGATTGCAGGCGACCAGATCAAGCCCGCGGGGCGGATGTAAATAGGGTAACGCTTTTATATCATGATGTACGATACAAATGGTATCTTTCAACTGATTTCTTTCCACGGATTGCGACGCCAGCTCGCAAGCATCGCTCTGTATCTCAACCCCATAAATTTTTTCAGGCATAAAGCCTTCTCCGGACTGCGCCTTTACACACCAGATCAACGGAATGGCACCGCAACCCGTACCGAAGTCTGCACAGATTTCCCCTCTTTTCGGTGCAGAAAACCACGCAAGCAAAACCGTATCTGTATTAAATCGATGCGTAGAAGAGACGAGCACAGAGACTTTAGAAGAAAGAGGTTCCCAGTGGGGAGAGGTATTGGCCAAGGGAGGCCCTCCTTTCTGATTTCAAAAAATATATAACAAGATTCGTCCCGCTTACTTCAAAGCAAGCGGCATCTTGTTCAAAACGCAAAAAAGGCGAAGCGCATTGGACGCTTCGCCTTTCAGCTTTCTGACGAATGAATTATGCCTGAGCAGGAGCGCCAACTGGGCAAACTTCTGCACATGCGCCACACTCGGTGCAGGTGTCGGGATCGATCACAAACTTGCCGTCTCCCTCAGAGATCGCGTTAACAGGGCAGCCCGCAGCACATGCGCCACAGGAAATGCACTCATCACTAATTGCGTATGCCAAAGGTAACACCTCCATTAAGTTTTACAAGCCTATTTTAACACAGAATACCAAAAAAGCAACAGTTTATTGGTGGTTTGGGAAAATTTTCATTGGCTTCCATCGGCCACTTTGTCGATATTCCAGAGAACTTCTGTGAAGAAACAATTACCGCTGAAATAGCAAAACCGGGAGAAAAAAGGCGTACCTCCTTACTCTCTGGCACAATCCAACTCCACCGGCTTCTCCTCATTTGTCCATTTCAAATGGCGCCAAGGGGTGGAACCTCCGACAACCTTCTCGGAAAGCATCCCTTGCGTTTTTTTATCGAAAAAAGACAGACAATGGAGTATATTCGCATAAGTACAGTATCTATCAGTAAAACAGCGGAAGAAAATTACAACAAATGAAAGAGCCCCATCTATCGACTTATAAAGAGAAATACAGCGTTTAAAAAATGACACTTAAAATAGAATGTCATTTCTTTCGATATAAAACCGAAGTGTACGTCTGCTGGTGTAGAGTTTTGCTTACAAGGCATCGCCGAAAGCTTCTTTCTGTTTTCCGGGAACCTCTTGCCGGTTCGTCTCTTATTTTCACCCTTTCTCTTATAGATGTACTTTTCTACGAATCAGCATGGAAGCCATTCCGATCATCAAATAGATTGCCGCATATCCCCAAAAGGCCGGATCTCCCATGTCAAAAAAGCACCACGCGCCAAATAAAAACAGAATGGCATTCGCGGCTGGAAATCCCCACATTTTCGAAATGTTTCCTCCCGCAAAAGTGCCTGCCACCGCCGAATACGCCGGATTGACGGCAAACAACAACAGGATTCCAAAAAACAGTCCCGCATCGCTAGGGGCAAAAGCGGCCACACATCCAGGCAGCACGATCATAACAAAGACGGAAGCCAACAGCCAAATCCACCATTTTCTTTTCATATATAACCATTTCTTTCTGTCGCGCTGCGAGGTGCAAAAAATGCTGCAACGTAGTGCCTCGGGCGCAACAATACTGTAATTGTTCGAATCATCTTGAGGAAACAGGTACACTCCTGAGCACGCGGATGGAAACGAGTGCAATATGGATGGCCCCCCTTACTGTCCCCCATTCCAAATACATGCTGCCGTCCTTTCACACATCCAGCTGCTGTAGAAGCAGCAGCCACGGCTTTTTCACCCCAAGATGATCTGGCGGCCGTTCCATCTACCGCTTAGATGTTAAGCACGCCTGCGATTTTCACCCGTTTTCAGGGAATTGATTTTGTGGGCCTTCTTCGAGACCATACTCCATTTATACAGCCTCAAACTTTTTTCTCCTTTGGATTCCCTTTGAAAATAAGACCGTTGGGCTAAAACGATGCCTGTCTCCTCGGACGCAAACAAGCCTTTGTCCCAAAAGCTTAGACCCCTGCGGTCCTTTCATCCCCTAAGCACAACCGCCTTCTCCGATCGAGAGGAATCAAAAGGGCCGCCTTGCAGAGTATCCAGCAATGCAGCCCTTCACAATTATTCAGATGGTTTGTCCGTACTCGATTCGGCCTCTTTCGCCCTTTCCGGGGCCTCTGCTACAAGGGGCTTTGGAGGCTCAACTGGGCGGTGCTCCCGCGGTTGTCCTCCACGAGACGCCCGATGCATTCCTTTCGGCGCGCCGGTTGGGTGCTCACTTCCACCGCGCCCCTGCTGTGGAGGACGCCCCTCACTCATGGACTTCGAAACTTCTCCTGCCGCGCGCTGCGGACGCCCTTCCTTCTTTTGCGGACGTTCACGGCGCTCGGTTGTCCGGTTGTTCTGCTGCGCGGGACGTTTTTCACGGTCCTTCGGCGACTGCTCCCGGCGTACCACAGTATTTGGGTCCCGCTGTGGCCGCCGATCCGCCGTGCGTTCCTTTTGCTCGGATTTTTCCGGCTTTTCCTCCTCCAGATCCAGGACGCCTTCCACTTCGAGAAGCTCCTCATCGTCCTCTATATCCGCTTCTGGCTCCTTCTTTTCCATGCCGCCCTTTCCACGCAACAGTTTAACCTGTTTCACCTGGAAAGTCTGTGGCGCAGCCTCTGGAGCGGAATCCAAACGAACCTGCAAGTTGCCCGTGATAATATTTTGGTCCACTACCACGCCCTTGCCCGCCGGGGTCATTACCACAGAGTTCACCGACGGCGTACGGCGCAAAAGATCCGCATACGCCTCCTGCTCATATTTCAGACAACACATCAGCCGCCCGCAAGTACCGGAAATCTTCACAGGGTTGAGCGACAGGCCCTGTTCCTTTGCCATCTTGATGGACACGGGCTGGAATCCGCTTAAAAAAGAGGAGCAGCAAAATGGCCTGCCGCAAATTCCGAGTCCTCCCAACATTTTGGCTTCATCGCGCACACCGATTTGCCGCAATTCAATGCGGGTTCGGAAAACAGACGCCAAGTCTTTGACGAGTTCTCGGAAATCCACACGCCCGTCCGCTGTAAAGTAAAACAAGATTTTGCTGTTGTCAAATGTGTATTCCACATCGACCAGCTTCATCTCCAATTTATGTGCGGCAATTTTCTTGACACAGATGTCAAAAGCGGTCTTCTCCTTGATGGAGTTTTCCGCCACTTTTTTCATATCGTCCTTCGTTGCAAGCCGGATGAGTTTTTTCAGCGGTTGGACAATATCCTCCTCCGCAATCTCCCTGCGCTCCATTGCAACCTCGCCGCACTCCACGCCGCGTGCGGTCTCGACGATCACATTGTCACCGATTTTTATTTCGTACTCTTCCGGGTCAAAGTAATACACCTTACCCATATTTTTAAAACGAACGCCAATTACTTCAGCCATATACAACCTCCCAACCATCGCGGGACCGATGGCTTTCTTTTCCGAATTAGGATGCCCAATTTTTATACATTTCGCCCGTGGGCGGCGGTTCGTATACGGGCGCAAAAGGTCGTCACCAACAGTGCTGCGTTGGCATTCTGGTTCTGTGCCTTCTGCGCGCCCTGAACATATTCCAAAAGACGCATCAACTGGCCGCGTGTCAATGCATGCGCCAACGCTTCGGCGTCCTCTGGTTGGTGCGAAAGACATGAAGTCCCGCCGGCGCGCAAAACACACGCATCGCGGAACAACAAAGCAAGCTGCTGCAAAACACGGCGAAACCGCTCCTTATCTTTTATCAGCGGTGCAGTCAGCTCCAATAGCATGACTTCCCCCGAGGCCGGAATTGCCTGGGAAATCGCCGCAGTAAGCGCCAAGTCAGTATCGGACGGCTGTTCCTCCCCTTCCAAAGTGAAGATCTGCGCACGCGAACGCACCGTTGGCAGGAGCTTTACCGCTGAAGTCACGGTCAGAATAAACATTACCCGTTCCGGCGGCTCTTCAAACACTTTCAAAAGGGCATTCTGCGCCTGCTCCGACATCGCCTCCGCTCCTTCCAAAAGGAATACGCGAAGCGGCGCTTCATTGGGCTTAATATAGGCGTCGGAACGGATTTGCCGCACCGTGTCCACATGGAAAGAGCGCGCTGCTGTTCCACCGCCTGCAATGGTAATGTCCGGGTGGGCGCCTGCCGCTGCCTTCATGCAGCCGGAACAGCGCCCACAGGGCCGTTCCCCTTCCCCCGTACACACCGCTGCTTTGGCGATCCACCGCGCCAGTCCCGCCTTTCCAGAGCCTGCCGGGCCCTCCAAGATCATCGCATGCGGTAGGCGGGATTCCGCAAAAGCCCGCGAAAGGCTTTGCTTGACCCCCTCACTACAGCTAATTCCTTCAAAATTCATACCTTTTCAAAGCGATCCACGTCGAGCACGAAGATGGTCGCGCCGCCGACTGTAACTTCAATCGGCTCAGAGGTGTACAGCCCTGCATCCATCGTGGAGGTGCTGGGTACAATCTGTGTACGCCTGCTGCTCTGTTTCCGGATGATGTCGATGACCTTCTCGACTTGATCGTCCTCCACACCGGAGATAAACGTCGTATTGCCAGCCATCAAAAAACCGCCTGTAGTCGCTAATTTTGTGACAGAGAATCCCTCCTGTGTCAACGCAGAAGAGACCATGCTGCTATCATCCTTACTCACAATTGCAAGTACCAGTTTCATCGAAAATCCCTCCGTTGATTCTGGCCAACCCAAACGGGCGGCCCATGTGGCAAGGTTATTCCTAAAACTCTGCCGATATGTTCTCTTTGACCGCTTCTGAACCTTGCGGTTTCAAAATGCATGCCAATCGCCCACTGTGGGCAAGTGAATCCTTTCTGTACCTAAGTATGCAGAAAGTTTCTTTCTTATTTTAGCACTTTTATGGATGAAAAGCCATAGGCGCGCAAAAAGTCCATCGCGTCTTTTGTAATTTCCTCTCCCGGCATTACAACGGGCACCCCCGGTGGGCACGGACATGCCGGTTCTGCTGCAATCCTCCCAGCGCTTTCTTCCAGATAAATCCATTCGGACGGGGCCAATACGGCCTCCCGAAGAGAAATCCGCGCAGGAGGGAGGGGCGGTATCCCGATTGTATGGGGAACAGGCTTCCTCTCCAGCCCCCTAGGAAGCGGAACCGCCTTCCTCGCCTCGCGGTCTGCCAACAGACGAATCCCGATTTCCAACCGTTCAAAATCCCGCTCCCTGTTAAATGGCGTAACAATCAACACAACAAACTGGCTATCCGCATATTCCGGCTCGCAGCCCGCATGCCGGAGGATCTCCGCCGCCTCCAGCCCGGACAATTCCACGGAGGAAGCGTCCAACGTAATGCGCGTTGGGTCCCAGCGGCGCGGATCTTCCCACCAGCCCATTCCGGGAACATGTAGCCCGGATTTCTCCGCCTGCTTTTTAAGTTCACGCACTCGGGACTGTAAATGACAAAACTCCGCCCGGCCATGCTCTTCCAGCCATGCCCGGCACCAGTCCAATGAGGCCATGATCGGATAGGACGGGCTGGTCGAACCAAACAGGGCCATTGCATTCTTTGCGTCACGAACAAACCGTTCGTCCGCAATGTTCAACCAGGCGCCTCCGGTCAAGACATTGAGCGTCTTGTGCGCCGAACAGGCGGTCATGGAGGCCCCCAGCGCAATTGGATGCAGGACGGGCTCCGTGAAGAAGAGGTGCGCGCCGTGGGCATTGTCCACAAGCAAGGGGATTCCCTGTTCCCGGCATGCCGCGGCAATCGCAGGGATGTCTGCCAACTCCCCGTAATAATTGGGACTGGTCATGTAGACCGCCCGCGCATCGGGGTGCAAGGCGACCGCATCCGCGAGTTCCTCTGGAAGAGCCCAGACGGGTTCCAGGCCCAACAGTGCCATGGCGTTCACCGCGGAGCGGTGCACCACACGCCCACACAGGATCTTCCCCCCGTTTGGCGCGGCCAGGCGCAGCATCGCCTGAATACAAAGGGAACACCCTCCTGCGGAGAACAACGTCCGCTTTGTGCCAAAGAGCCGCGATGCAGCCTGCTCCGCGCGCAGAATGGGCCCTTCGGCCTCAAAAAGGCTGTCGGTATCCGGCAATTCTGTAAAATCGAGCGTTAAAAGGTCGTCCGGCAATGCAGCTGGATTGTTTTTATGTCCGGGTGTATGGAAGGCCGCGCGGTGCAGGGCGCGGTGCTCCATTAATGCGGTGTAAAGAGGCGTTTCAGACATGGGATGGGTCCTTTCTCATAGATTGTAACATCTTATATTTGTTATAAATAATTACATTTTCGTAATATAAAAAGTTTTTGTCCTCATTTTGTTTTCCTGATCGTTGTTAATATATAGAAAAATTTTTATACTTTTGATGAAGGGTGGTGCATTCCATTGAGATCGTGTAGCAAAATAGAATTCATTAAAATTATCATATTTGAAAGGAGTAATTATAATGAAAACTAAAAGAATATCGTCTAAATGGATTGCTCTGCTTTGTGCTTTTTCACTTTTCTTTTCTAGTACAGGTATTTTGTCCACAATTGCAAAAGCGGAAGAAAATGATTATACCAAAATACAACAGGTCATCCATTCCTATTTCGATTCTCTTTATTCCTCATTGGTTTCTGGTAAAGCAGAAAATACCAGTACTATTTTAGGAGATACGGCACTAGCATCTATTCCACAAAAAATTATTGAGAAAAGGACTCTAATAGCAACTACCTTAAATGATCCTATCGATTCCTATGATGTCGAAATCACCTTTAATAATTTGGATGTCCAAGATAACTATGCATTGGCAGAGATATGGAAGTATGCTGAATACCATTATGTCCACGCCTCCGATGACCTACTTTCCGCTGAGGGCTGTCCTTATTCAATACTTTTGCAAAAAACAGACGGAAAATGGGAAATTATGGCCATGACTTCAGAAAGCGACATCGATTTGAGAGAAGTACAAGATGCACTAAACATACCTACGAATCTATCCCTTCGGGCACAAAAGACTTCTATTACACAGGAAATGGTTGACAACTATTTCTCTCAAAGCGCGGCGTGTATTCGCGAAGTGGCAAAAACGCCTAAAGTATCCGTTTCTATCATGCCAAATAATCAGAAACGTTCTCCCTATCTATACCCCTTCAACGGGCAACGTGCTCAAAAATATGCTCGACAATTTGCAAATGAAAAAAACGACATGACCGCTGATGAAAAAATTTTTAATGAATATAGTGCTGATTGTACTAATTTCGTTTCACAATGTCTCTGGGCCGGATATGGCGGTTGGTTTGATACACAGACCGTCGCATATAACCGTAACCGTGTCATTAATGAGGCCAGAATGGTTCCTGGGTCCTGGACGGGAAGCGTTTATAATCAATCAAATAACAGCACATACTCATGGATAAACGTTGATGGCCTATATAACTTTTTAGTTGGATCTCATACATATGGTCCTGTAATCGATACATCAAACATTCAATCTGGCCCTACATCTAGTTTTAATTGGAGTACAGTCGGTTATTGTGACATACTTCAATTTAACCAAGATGGTAGTGACTGGGGACATTCTGCGTTTGTTACAAATGTTGAAGATACTTCTAGTGGGAGACGAGTGTATATTTGTGCACACAGTGCAAACTTACGCGATGAAAGTGTTACCCGTTTCTCTACTTGGGCAAAAACCCGTGATTTAAAAGTTCTATCCGCTACCTTTAATCAATAATCTTTCTTATGGCAAGCACTGTTTTTCACAACAAATATCGTTTGATATGTTGTCTACAAATAAAGGAGGGCGGCCGCCTTGAAAAAGTTTTGTGTTTTCTTACTATCCCTATCCTTTTTCATCTTCTTAGCCTCCTGTAACTCCAATGGGCCAAGCAATGAAAGGACGTCAGACGTGGCAGAGTTTGACCCTCTCCTCTTCCCGAACCATTTAGAACAGGCTCCCGCCGCCAATAACAATGAAACAGCATCTGTAACGATCGATGGGATCACCTATCAAATGGTTGCCGAATTGCTCCCTATGAAGGGACCCCTCCATAAAGCTCCTGTGATGCAGGATGACGCTTATTATTTTATGTGGAACGGCCAAATTTTAGATGCAGACCAATACTACAGCTTAACGGCCACCATCACCATTCAAAATTCCACCGATCAACCCTTTGGTTACAGCTTTGCTTTCTCACACGCTCAACTGCAAACCGGAACCGGGCTAACGCAAAAAAGCAATCCTCCGGATCTATCCTTAAACGTGGTCCCGCCACATTACTGCGCAGACGTCATTTTGGAATATCCGGTTGCAAAAGGGCCGGGACTGGAAGAAATCACGATAACCTTCCCACATATGGATTATAATCAAATATTCTGGGAGGACTACCGAAGTCTGGAACAAGCGCAACTCTCGCCGGAAGAGCTGGCGAACAAATACCAAGATCATATGACGCCCATTGCCTTGACCGCAGCAATTGCTGGATGAACGCTCCCCGCTTGTCCACGCTTTTACGCTTTTGATCGAAAAGCGCGGCTATCTACACATAAAGAATTTGGAGGGAAAAGCGCGGTTCCTTTGTGGGGTGCAAGTTTCGCCTCATCAAAATTTTACTGGGATGGATTTGCCTATGGAACCCAACAAAACCGGATGTTTTGCACATCCTAAAATTTTCTTGGGGTTCGTTCTGTTGATCGTTGCGGCAACAGCCATCTTCCTAACAACCCGGCCGGAAGAGACCCCCTACTCCTTCTTCTCGGACAGCTTTGGCCTGGCCTTGCCAGATCACACGGAGGTCCTGTTCGAAGAAGATACCTATGGCTCTATGGGCGACGGATACCGGCTTTATGCCTTTTCGCTCCCGCCCGGCGAACGGGACGCTTTCCTCTCCCAGGGCGCTATGGCGCGCTGGTCCCCCCTCCCGCTGCCGGAGGACGTTGCGCAGTCCTTGCGGCAACGGGTGCAGGCCATCGGTTCGCTCTCCGGCAAAGAACTGGCAAGGAACCTCTTTGGCGAGAACGGGAACCGGCAGGGCTTCTACTGCATCCTTTCCTCGTGGTATAAACAGCCTGGGGCCGTGCTGAACCATGCGCATTTTGACCAAGATATCCCCTTGTTTCAAAACATCGTCGTGGGGATGGTCGATTTGCAGGACAACGCCATCTATTATTATTCCTGGAATCAGTAAAAATAGGGCTATCCCCATTTCAAATGATTCATGAGAAAAAAACTCCGCTTTCTCGCAAAGGCCGCCCGCCTTTCCGACGGTCTTTCGGAACTCCCGCCCCGCAATCCAAGTACAGACTACAAGAGTTGCATATCAAAAAAGCACATCTGGACAGCGCTTCCGGACGGTTTTCCCGCCAGGAGCGCTATTTTCATTATTAAATCCAACGCCCGGCTTAACAGAGAAAGGCGATAGCGCTTTCATGCAATCGCATTCCTGTCAACTGAAAAGTGGCCTATCCGCCCATATGACGGACAGCTCCTTCCTTGCAAAATGCCTATTTCTCTCCACAGGACTTCCCCTTCCGAGCAAGAAAGCAAAATTTCCAGCTACCTGCCCATGTAGGCCTCGCCGTAGGCGCGTCCCGACCGGAGGTCCGCCTGCTTCCATAGGACTTCCCCTTCCGGGCAAGAAAGCAAAATCCCCAGCCGTCTGCCCATATAGCTCTCACCGTAGGCGCGTCCCGACCGGAGGTCCGCGAAAGACGCTGTGCGTCCGCATTCTGACCGGGGATCTGCGTCGAGACATGACGCGGCCCTTTTTTCAATATAAATGGGAATACGGGACGATGGACATTGTGCGTGAGAATTTATCACATGTGTCCCTTTTCGTCAAAATTCTTCGTTGTTAATGAACAAAAGAAAATTTTGAGCCAAAAACAACGACGCCTATTTTCGTTTGTACAACCGGCGGCCAACGGGGGTTACACCGCCGCCGTTCTGTTGTGGAACCCGTCCCGCTTTTTTCAATGTCCCATCGTCATAAAACTGCCGCCACATGCGGTAAAAACGTCAGACGTCCTCAGGAGGGGAATCCATGAATCCATTCGGAATCTTTGTTTGCATTTTATGGGGAACCGTCGCCCTTTTCAGCGTCCTCTCGTTTGTCATGGTTGTACATAACAACCGCCGGAACCTCAAACGCGCACAGGCTGTGGTCATCGAAAAAAACACCGCCCCCTCCGGCCTCACCCATACAGCGCGCGCCTCGGATGTAAAAACGGACTATATCATCCTGTTCTCCATCGGCGGGGAAACCCGTTCCCTGTTTGCCGGGCAAGCGCTCTATACGGATTTACAGGTGGGTGACCAGGGTACTCTTTCCTACCGGGATGGCCGGGTGGTCGGATTCACGCGCGCGGCGTAAGCGGACGCCCGCATAGAGCGTAACCGACTCTTTTCCTCGCATCGTATATACCCTGGAAGATTTCCCGAAGAAACCATTTTTTCTTGTTCGCCGTCTGCGAAACAGGCCCACAGGTTTCCCAAGAGCTTCTAAATAGGAGTCAGAATTCTTATTGAGCGGTCGGGATCTCATTTCCTGTAGTTGCGAAAGCAGAGACAGCACTTTGGTCCGCCGCCTCTATTTGATTCTTACCGGTTGATCGAGCGCGCCATGCGGCGGTAAGTGTGGCGAATTCCCTTGATTGCAGAGGAATAGGCCATGATATTCTCCGGCAGCGCCATGCCGATATAGCCCGCATCGCCCAGATGATGCATATCGGTACCGGTCATCTTGCACATGAGGGCAATCTGCCGGATGGTCTGCTGGTCCGCGCCCTCCTGGGACGTCCCCACCGCGGTGAGCGTCAACAAGCCCAGGGAATGCGCATAGCTGACAAGCTCTCGGATATATTCCATGGTCACGCCCGGCACCGTCCCCGGCGCGGGCAGAAGGATCACATCGGCGCCCGCGTCGGCGAATTCGGAAATATCTTCGCGGGTGATGATCCCGCGCCCCGCTTCAGACAGGATGCCCGATGCGTGCATCTTGCCCGCAACCAGAATTACCTTGTCCCCCAGTTCCGGCGCAATGGCTGCAAGGGATTCTGTGATTGCTTTGTTTTGGACACCGATCCCCGGATTCCCCGTCAAGACGAGCATATCCGCCCCCATGGCGGCAGCCGTCTTCGCATTTTGTAGGCTGGCTTTGCGGCCGTTTGTCAAGCTCCAGATGTCCTCATCCGAGCCCGCCGAAAAGGACTGTTCCGCCGGTTCCAAGTTGACCGCAACCAAGCGGCCCGTCAAACGCTTGATTTCCCGGATGGTGTCCTTCGGTTCAACCTTCGGGAGACCCCAAATTTGGGGCTCGATCACATCGAACATGTTCAGAATGACCACGTCCGCGCCCATGGCACAGACGAACTCCGCGTTGGTGATGTTTCCCAACATAGGCTGTACTGCGCCGATTGTTTCACACGCCAGTATGCGGCCCTCGCTCATGGCAATCGACTTTAAAATCTGGTCTTTATTCATGGTCTCCAGATCGGTGGTATTACAATCCAAAAGCCGTTTTAACATGCTTAATTCCTCCTAACAACAGGAGGCGGATGTCCCCATCCGCCTCCTTCTTTTATATTCTTTATCTGTTCCGCTTTTACAATCGAGTGGCAAATCCTAGAACATCCGAGATCAAATGCCGAGCAACGGCTTGATCGCCGCTTCCAGCTTTCCGACAACCTCTTCTGATGCCGCCTGGTCTGCGCCCTTGGCAGACAGATAGATCTTGATCTTCGGTTCCGTGCCGGACGGACGGACAATCACTTTACTGCCATTTTCCAGCCGGTATTCCAGCACATTGGATTTCGGCAGGGTGATTTCGCTCTCTGTACCGCCGTCGTAGCGCTTGCTCGCTTCATAATCGGACCAGCCGGAGACCTGATACCCCGCGATCTCCGCCGGCGCATTGGCGCGCAACGTATCCATGATGCGGTTCATGGTCTTCATGCCGTCCTCTCCCTCAAAGGCGAAGTTCAACAGGCCGTTCTTATAATAGCCGTGCTTTGCATACAGCTCGTTCATCGCGTCGACCAAAGTCTTGCCCTGCTGCTTGTAGTAGTATGCCATCTGGCAGATCAACATACTCGCGTCCACCGCGTCCTTGTCGCGCACATAACCGCCGGAGAGGTAGCCATAGCTCTCCTCAAAGCCGAAGATATAGCGCTCCGGATGTCCCGCCGCCTCCAAAGAAGCGATCTGATCCCCGATATATTTGAAGCCTGTCAGTACGCGGCGCATTTCAATGCCGTAGGATTTGGCCACCGCGTCCGCCATGTCCGTGCTTACAATCGTGGTGACGGCCACCGGGTCCTTGGGCATCTTCCCGTTTTTGATGCGCGCCTGTGCAATGAAATCGAGAAGAAGCACGCCCACCTCATTGCCGCTCATCAGCACATATTCGCCATTCTGATTGACGGCGATGCCGCAACGGTCGCAGTCCGGATCGGTTGCAACCAACAGGTCGGCCTGTACCTTCTCCGAGAGCTCCAAGCCCTTCTGCAGGGCCTCTTTGACCTCTGGATTCGGGAACGGGCAGGTGGTGAAATGGCCGTCCGGCATCTCCTGCTCCGGTACGACGGTCACGTCGTCCACGCCGATCATGTCGAGGATGCGCGTCACGCAGACGCGGCCGGAACCGTTCAACGGGGTATAGACCACTTTCAATCCTTTGCAGGGCTCCGGGATGACGCTCTGGTTTAACACCTCCTGCAAGAAGGCATTGATGACCTCATCTTTAATATAGCTGATACGGCCTTCCTTTACGCCGTCCTCAAAGCTCATGCGTTTTACGCCTTCAAAGACATCCGTCTTGGCAATCGCATCGGAAACTTCCTTGGCCATTTCGCTGGTGATCTGGCAGCCGTCGCTGCCGTAGACCTTATATCCATTGTATTTTGCGGGGTTATGGCTCGCTGTGACGCACACACCCGCATCGCACTTCAGATAGCGCGTGGCAAAAGAGAGGGTCGGCACTGGGGAAAGCCACGGATAAATGTGGGCATGAATGCCGTTTGCCGCCAAAACCGCCGCTGTCTCCTTCGCAAACACATCGGACTTGATACGGCTGTCATAGGCGATCGCCACATTTGCATTGCGCACATGCGCATTCAGGTAATCCGCGAGGCCCTGGGTGGCCTTGCGCACAATATAGACGTTCATGCGGTTGGTGCCCGCGCCGATCACACCGCGCAAGCCCGCCGTACCGAAATCCAGGTTGCAATAGAACCGGTCGTTGATCTCTTCCGGCTGGTCGCGGATCGCCTCAAGCTCCGCCGTCAAATCGGGGTCATCCAACTTCTGGGCCAGCCATCTTTCGTATTCACTCATCCTATAATCCCCTTTCATTTTGTAAAGCTCTATCTATGTTTCCCGCTCCCGCGGGGGATTTATTGGTTTCTACGTATAGAGTACCATGTGTTTTTGCCGCTGTCAACCAGCATACTGTCGAGATTGTCCTTGATGAAATATCCCCAAAAGGCCCTCTCGTACAGGGACCGATTGAAACCAATCGTCCCATTTAAACAAGCTCTTTTCCTTTCAATATTATAACCCTTCATCCAATCGGGATAATATTTGTCACAATCCCCGCAGGGGTAATGTCGATGATCCCGTACGTTCCCAAGCTTCCGTGCAGGCTTCCCGGATTCAAAATATACAGGCCCTCGTCATATTCTGCTAAGGCCTGATGCGTATGTCCAAACAGCACGATGTCTGCCTTTTTTTCTCGGGCTGCACAGCAAATATTATACAATCCGTATTTTACATTATACACATGCCCATGCGTATAAAAAAGTTTCTTTCCCTCCAAAGTGATCTCTCCCTCAACCGGCAGGTCACACCCCCAATCACAGTTGCCACGAACCTGTAAAAACGTTTTCTCGGGAAATTTTGCTTTAACCATTTCTGCTTCGTCCGCGCCGTCGCCCAGATGAATGACCACCTCGGCCTTCGGCTGGCGGAGCACCGCTTGTTCCAGTGAATACTGGTCCCTATGGGTGTCCGATACTACTAAGATTCGCATATAAATTCTTTCCCTTCCCTGTAAGATATTCCCGGACATGCCGAACCGCATTCCGATTTCTTTCATATACTATCTTATACCGACATATATTATTGATGACCAATCAAACAATATCCGCATGTCATCAAAAAAGGAGTGGTCGAACGATGGCAGTCAATCCGCCAAATGCTGAGCAGGCCAACATGCTCAACAATCTATTAAAAAGCCTCAGCCCCGCTGACACAGCGAAACTAAACCAGATCTTAAACGACAAGGAAGCTACCAACCGCGTGCTGAGCACCCCACAAGCGCAGGAGCTCCTGAAAAAACTGACCGGTAAGGGCTGAACCGCCCAGAATTCCCGCGCAAGCCGTACGGCCCATCCAGAAAGGAGGTACCGCGATGGATGACTTAACCGGAAAGATCAGCGAACTGCTGCAAAATCCAGCCATAGCGAGCCTTCTCAGCCAGTTCGGCGCGCCGCAGGGAGATACGCCGGAAGCGCAGCCACAGAGCGCCCCGCCCCCGCAGCCATCCGCCGCGCCGCAACCGCCCGCACAGGGAAACCCGCTTGCAGGTTTAGGATTGGACGGCGATATGCTTCAAACCGTTATGAAACTCGCACCGCTGCTCTCCAGTATGAATCAGGAGGACGACAGCACCCGATTTCTACACGCATTGCGGCCCATGCTCAGTGACGAACGCCAGACAAAACTGGACCAGGCAACCAAAATTCTACAGCTCATGCGCATGTTGCCCATTCTGCGCAGCCAAGGTATTCTCTAGCAACAGGTTTTCCCCGTTTTCTGGACGGTCTGGGCCTCTGGACCGAAAAGCGCTTTATATGCGTCTTTTTCCTGTCGGTTTGTCCTATACCCAAACCTAACCTACAAAATACGTGTCCTCTGTAACCTGCGGAAAACCGGCTAGCCCAAATGCTGTCGAGCGGCCAATATGCAATTGTATGAACCCCATGTATTCCGATCGTCCACAGGCCATCGTTTTTGCACACTGTGCAAACCCCTGTGGAACGACGACGCGCGTCCTTTGGAGGTGGTGAGATGGCGATCAACGACAGCGAGATGAACCGGATGCAACAGGATGCCATCCGCCGTGTTCGCGAAATGCAGGCGCGCGCTATGCAGTACCAATCCGGCACACAGCCGGAACCGCGCCGCAGCGATACGCATCCCCAACAAGTGCAACAGCGGCAGCCTTCCCCGCCTGCCCGCAATGGTTCTGTAGAGCGGCGGGAAGCAACAAATTCACACAGCCAACACCCTACGCCGCGTCAAGGGTCGGCGTCGCATACAGAATCTACGCCACACACACAGCCGGATTCTTCCAATCCTCACACGGCTTCAGAACCGGCCCCTTCTGGACGAGAAACTGCGAATGCCGGCCAGCACCCGGCGCAGGTTCCCCGGCCACAGCAGACGGCCTCCATCCCGCCAGCCATGGTGCGGCCGGCCAATCCCGTGACCGACATCTTTCAAATGCTGTTTCGGGAAAGCGACCGGACGCTCCTTCTTGCTCTGATTTTAATTCTCAGTGAGGAAAAATCTGATCCCGGTCTGCTGTTTGCACTTCTGTATATTGCACTGTGACCTTGCGTCATGGCAACCGCCAGAGGGTGTCCCCAAACTACGAATCTTTGGATTCATAGGAAAGGGGCATCCTCTTTCTGTTTGGAAAAACATCTGCGTTTCTAAAAAAAGAGGGTATCCTTCCGTCATTTCATGACTTTTGGGACGCCCTCTTTCGTACACTCATTCCTCTTCCAACGACCGGATTGCTGAGATATAGTATTGCTGTGTGGAGGAGTCCATAGTCAACTCGTACTCCATATACTTGGTAGGCGTAGGTCCCTCGATGGTACTACTGGTCTGATTTCGCCATTCGTCGCTTGGGGATACATAACCCACGCGCAGATAGACCTTTCCACCGTTTTTGTTTTCGCTCTCCGTATAAGGGGTATAGCTGCTGTCAGAGCTGTACAGTGCCACATGGAATTCATTTTGAACCGAATCGTACTCAAAAAAAGTCTCTTCGGCCGGAGTTTTGGGCTGTAATTGGCAATCGGGGCCGAATAGTTCCCGGCAGGCATCCACTACATCTCCCAGAGGAACCAACGCGCGGCCAGCCTCATCGTACTCGGTATAGTTTGTCCCGTTGTTCGCCGTAATGGTTTTCCACAGGGATGCGTTCAGAATGAAATCTTCGTCCGCTTCCTCGATGGATTCGAATGGGGCGGGGTCCTGCATAACCACTGGCGTCAGGAACGTGTCATACTCGCGCAACTGGGAATCGTCCGTCATCGTGGTGTAAATACGGTTGCCAATGGTCCCGGCGATAAATACCACGCCCACCAGCGCCAGCAGAAGAACCAAAGCGCCCACTGCAACCCCATACCGCCTGCGCCCCTTCCGGCGTACAGGCTGTTCTGGCACCGAAGGAATCGTGTTCTCTTCCTCCGGCTCGGGCGCCCATTTTGTCAACAATGCGTCATCCTCGTCCGCATCCGGATAGAAATCATCGATCTCCGTCGCATCGTCCTCTGTCGGAGAAACCGTCGGCCGTTCTGTAAAGGCTTCGCGGTAATCGGCCGTAAAGTCGGCAATCTTTTCCCTGCGCCGTTTTCCCGCCACAGGTAGCTTTTCCTGCTCCGTCCCCTCAGTTGATACCCCTTCCGGTTTTGGGTTCTTTCGCGCCCGGTTTTTTCGATTTTCCAGTTTATTATTCATGAATCCTCTCCGTATAATCGCCTATTTTATGTACTTATCGGATTTGACCATCCCCTGTGATGATAAACTTGGTGGAGGTCAACTCCCGCACTCCCATCGGACCGCGGGCATGCAATTTTTGGGTAGAAATCCCGATCTCGGCGCCACAACCGAACTCACCGCCATCTGTAAAGCGGGTCGAAGCATTGACATAGACCGCCGCTGAATCCACCCGCTCTGTAAACGCACGGGCATTCGTATAGTCATTGGTGATGATCGCGTCGCTGTGTCCGGATGAGTATCGGGCAATGTGTACGAGGGCATCTTCAAAGGAATCCACCACCTTGACCGCCAGGATGTAGTCAAGGTACTCACAGCTCCAATCCTCCTCCTGCGCGGGAAGTACAGCATCCCCCAAAATTTCACATGTCCGTTTGCAACCGCGCAGTTCCACTTTCTTCTCGTCCAGACGTGCCTTAATGGCAGGCAACGCTTTCTCGGCAATGTCCCTATGGACCAACAGTTTCTCCATCGCATTGCAGACCGACGGGCGGGAAGTCTTTGCGTTAAATATAATGTTGACTGCCATATCGATGTCTGCGGACGCGTCTACAAAGACATGGCAGTTGCCCACGCCGGTCTGAATCACCGGCACATGGGAATTTTCCACTACGGAACGAATCAGCCCCGCTCCGCCGCGCGGGATCAAAACGTCAAGATAATCGGTCAACCCCATCATCTCGATAGAAGACGCGCGCGTGGTATCCTGTACCAGTTGGATACAATCCGCGGGCAATCCCGCATCTTCCACTGCATTTCGCATCACTTCTGCCACCGCGGTGTTCGAATGAATTGCCTCTTTTCCTCCGCGCAGAATCACAGCATTACCCGCCTTTAGACAGAGGGCTGCCGCATCCGCTGTCACGTTGGGCCGGGCCTCATAGATGATCCCGATCACCCCGAGGGGTACCCGCACGCGCTGAATTTGTAGTCCATTGGGGCGGACAAATCCGTTTACAACCTGCCCCACCGGATCTTCCTGGGCGGCCACCCCACGCACGCCTTGCGCCATCCCCGCGATGCGCGCTGATGAGAGCGCCAGCCGGTCCAACAGGCTTTCACGCATCCCGCTTTCACGTGCCGCGCAGAGATCCTTTTCATTTGCCGCGAGAATTTCTGCCTCATGTGCTTCGATGGCATCCGCCATTTTCATAAGAGCTGCATCTTTTTTTGCTCCGGCCACTGCCAGAGCCCGCGATGCCTCTTTTGCCTTTTGCCCCATTTGCTCCAAAATGGTCATCCAGTCCACCTCTTTTTCCGGGACGAAGCCCAATTTTATTTTACTGTTTTCCTGTGCCGAAAACTGTCCCAATCTGCTCGCCATCGAAAAGATGGTACAGGTTTTTCGGGTTCGCTCCGCTCATCACACAACAGCAAATACCCGCCTCATTGGCGATGGCAGCTGCGCTCACCTTGGTCCGCATTCCTCCTGTGCCCCGGTTGGAACCTGTCCCACCCGCCAATGCAACAACCTCCGGCGTGACCTCCCGCACAAACGGAATTCGTTTCGCATTGGAGTCCGCACGCGGGTTCGCATCATACAGACCGTCAATGTCGGTCAAAATCACCAATAGATCCGCGTCGGTCAATTTGGCCACAATCGCCGAGAGCGTATCGTTGTCACCGATTTGCATGCCGACCAACTCGTCCACTGCGACGGTATCATTCTCATTGACAACCGGGATGATCTGCATCCCAATCAGTTCCTGGAATGTATTGACAACATTTTGCTTGCTATGCGGATTGGAAACAACATCCCCGGTCAGTAGCACCTGGGCCACCGTGCGGTTGTATTCTCCGAAAAACTTGTCGTACATGAACATCAGCTCACACTGCCCGACAGCAGCAAGGGCTTGTTTTTTTTCCGTCTCCTGCGGGCGTTCTGTCAAACCCAACTTTCCAACCCCAACGCCGATCGCTCCGGAAGTCACCAGAATGATCTCCCTACCGGAGTTTTGCAGGTCGCTAAGTACCTTACACAGGGATTCCATTCGCCGTAAATTGATCTTTCCATTTTCATAAGTCAGGGTAGAGGTCCCTACCTTGATGACCACTCGCTTTGCCTGTGTGATTGCCGACATACGATTCTGTCCTCTTTTCCCTCAAGTTTTCCCGTGGATTTATACCAGTCGTGCCGTCGTTTCATCCGATTCAGATCTGGCAACGGGAAGCGTCTATTCTCTTCCCAATTGTAGAGCCACATCACGGGCAATAGCCCTTATTCCTTTGAACGGCGTGAGATTATTATACCATGTCCGTTGACAAGAATAAAGCCAGATTTCGACACGGGTGCCTGTTTTACCCAAAATCCTAATGCAATTTTAACATCATCCTATGACAATCGAGGAACAAGTTGTAACCGGTTGGTATCCTGGTTAAAAAATTTACAATTCCATCAAAATATTTGTCGATTCGCCATATTGTCAAGCTTTTTGATTCGGGATATAATCTATATTCAATAAAAGATATGACAAAATTATGAAGGAAAGAGGCACGACAAATGGAAGGGTATGGCTTTCTGTTCGATTTAGCACTGATTCTTCTCAGCACAAAACTGTTTGGCCTGGTCACCCGCAAGTTTAAGATGCCGCAGGTTGTCGGCGCGCTGGCTGCCGGTTTGATCCTGGGTCCGGCTATGTTAAATGTGTTGCAGGAGACGGACTTCATCACCAAGTTGTCCGAGGTGGGCGTCATCGTTCTGATGTTTACCGCGGGTTTGGAAACCGATATTCAAGAACTGAAAAACACGGGCAAGGCGTCTTTTGTTATCGCGTTGATCGGTGTTCTGGTTCCACTCGGCGGTGGATTCGCTTTGGCACACTTCTTTAACAATGAGGCGATTGCTGGCCCCGGGGCCAATATTTTCCTGCAAAACATCTTTATTGGTATCATTTTGACCGCCACTTCTGTCAGCATTTCCGTGGAAACCCTCAAGGAAATGGGAAAATTAAACACCCGTGCAGGCAATGCGATTTTGGGCGCGGCGATCATTGACGACATTCTCGGCATTGTCGCTTTGACAGTGGTCACCAGTCTGGCCGATTCGAGCGTGAACATCGTCGTTGTTTTGCTCAAAATTGTCGCTTTCTTCATTGTATCCGCTGGCGGCGGTTTCCTGTTTTACGTATTGTTCAAGAAATTCCAGGCGCGTTATCAGAAGGATATGCGGCGGTTTGTCATCCTGGCTTTTGTGTTCTGCTTGCTTCTGTCCTACTGTGCAGAACAGTTTTTCGGTGTGGCAGACATTACAGGCGCTTTTATCGCCGGTATGGTTATTTCGAACACAGAGCACAGCAAATACATTGCGGCGCGATTTGAAACCCTTTCCTATATCTTCCTTTCCCCGACCTTCTTTGCAAGTATCGGCTTAAAGGTATCTTTGCCGGACATGACGGGTTCCATCATTCTGTTCTCTGTCTTGTTGGTTATCGTCGCAATCCTGACCAAAATCGTTGGCTGTGGATTCGGCGCAAAGATGTGTAAATTCACGAACCATGAATCCATACAGATTGGCGCCGGCATGGTTTCCCGTGGTGAGGTTGCCTTGATCGTTGCCACGAAGGGCGCTGCTTTGGGACTGATGTCTTCGGTGTTCTTTGGCCCCGTAATCATCATGGTGGTTGCCACGACGATTGTCGCGCCCATTCTGTTGAAGCTTGCTTTCCGTAACGATAAGGGAGGGGATACACCTGTTCCCCCTGAAGACCAGCTAAAGACAAACTACCAAGTCCTAACTAGCAACAGTATGGAGCTTGGTTCGGACATGGACTCCATACGGTTAACACAGAACGCTTGATTGTCCTGTTAGGCCAAACAAGCATTTATGAATTATCTGAGGGTATCCCAAAAGTCACGAAATGACTTTCGGATACCCTTGTTTTTTGGAAACTTAGATTTTTTCTAAACAGAAAGAGGAGCCCCTTTCCTATGAATCCAAAGATTCGTAGTTTTTGGTCCCCTCTCTTCTTTTATTTGATCTCTATTTTCCGGGTTTTCTTGTTTGAAAATTGCACTTTCAATAGATATTTCTTCCTACAAAGTCGAAACGCTCTATTCCTGCATCACATGCAATGTAAGGAATAGGGCGTTTTCTTCTCCCAGTAGCCCCCTGGTAGGCAACCGTATTTGTTATGTAACCTTTTGATCGACTTATTTGCTCTCTATTTCCACTGCGAGTTCCGAAGTGCAGTGTGGGCACCGCGTCGCGTCGATTGCAATCTCCGTTTTACAGTAAGGGCATTTTTTCACTGTCACAGCAGGCACTTCTTCTTTTTTATGTCCCAAGGTTATCAGTTTGTTGATTCCCTTCAGCAGACAGAACAATACAAATGCCATGATAAGGAAATTGACCAGCGATGAAAGAAATGCAGAAGCAAAGCCTGCTACATCCTGCAACGTATACGTTTGTCCGCCGGTCACCAGGTTCAAAATAGGATTGATAAAATTGTCTGTCAATGAGGTTACAATTCCGGAAAAGGCGCTGCCAATGATAACACCGACAGCCATGTCCATCATGTTTCCCCGCAATGCAAAGGTTTTAAATTCCTGTATAAATTTTTTCATCGCTTAATCCTCCCTTTAATTTTTTACAATATAGCATAGAAAGGATAAAAGGAAAAGAGCCTTCTCGCATTTTGTCAGATAGTAAACAATATTGTAATAATTGCTTAATCTCAGCTGCTATTAAAAACATCAAACAAAAACAATCTCTTATCGAACCACAGGGGGCTGCACACGCCCTTCTGCTGTTCATGTGTTTATATCATAAAAATCTTTAAACATACAGATTAGCTTAATAACGATAGGGATACCCTACCTTTTCGGGTGACTGTCTCTATTAAAAGCATTCATTAGTATATTAGCAAGAGGGACAACCTGCCTTTTGCGATGACTGTCCCTATTAAAAATATTCATTAGTCAATTAGTGAGAGGAATCATCCGTCATTTTACAGCTGCCGTTTGATCACAGTTATCCCTATTACCAATATCCGTTTGTTTATTTGTAATGGGGATATATCAAATGACAGTCCCCACCAAATTGCAGGGTATCCCTGTCACTACTATGATTTTGAATATTTTTCAATTTCACATTCCGTACAATCCATAATATTTATAAGAAAAAGGGGCAGATATAGCAATCTGTCCCTTTTCTGGTTTGTATTAAGAATAAGCCCTGTCTTTTTTCAATGCCTTGTTACGAAAAGGTAACGGTTTTCTCTTCACCATTTACCCATCCTGCACCAAGGCAAGCAGTCGGCCAGCTCGCTGAATTGGGCTTATAACCAAGGATCAACCGCTTGGCATAAGCATCCGAATCTTTTTTCAATTCAGAATCCAAAATATGTACCGTGACATTCAAATCTTCAACCGTACAATTGCTTATTTGGTCACTTGCCGAGCCTTGATAACCAACAATTCCACCAACCGATTTTGTAGGCTCCCCTTCCTTTCCGCCTTTTACAGAGCCGCCGGATACCGTACAGTTTCTAACGGCTGCACCATTATTGGTCTGGCCAACAATCACGCCTACTTTTCCATCATAAGAGTTTCCTTCCGACGTGCACCCCCACACTTCGGGAGCCTGTACATTTAAATTACAAATAACACCGCTTCCTTCTACGCCTGTGTCTTTCACAACACGGCCAAAAAGCCCTACCTGCTGCTTTGAATCGGTTATTTTCAGTCCGGTAATGGTGAAATTCTGCCCATCCAAACTACCCTTAAACATTTCGCACTGTGTTTGAGACGCCGTCCGTCCAATCGGCATCCAACCCATTTCCTCAGTCCAACCCTGCTCAACCCAAGTCGCGCCATAATAACCGGTCAGATCGATGTCACGGCCAAGTTTATAGTGGGCATCCAAATGGTTGCGCACATTGTCCAACTGGCGGGCATTCATGATGATATATGGATTTTGTTGCGTCCCATCGCCATCATCGAATTCTTTGCTGGGATCATCCACATATGTATCTTCTACCGTAAAAGTTGCCGCTGTATCGTTCGCTTGATAAGTAACCTTACCCTCTGGTGACAAGCTTACTGTGTAAGTTTCATCCGCATCTGTCAGACGAAACCCAGTCCCCTCCAACTCACTGGCAAGCGGTTTCAGGACAACCTCGCCTGGCTTTTCCTGGATAACCCGTTCTACCTCTTTGACAGGTTTGCCATCCGCCAGCTCATAGCGGACTTTGACCGTTGCTTCCACCGTGCTTTCCGGCTCGCTCCAATCCGGCATCGCCGTCATGGTCGCTCCTTCGTCCACCTGTCCCGCATTCACATATAGAGCTCCGTGGAAGTGTTTCCCTTGGCACTCATTGCCGACCGTCTGTGGCAACCACGCGGCCAATATATAAGAAGTTTTCCCTCCCGCAGGGAGAACCTCCGGGACCACATAATCAAACGGTTTTCCATTCTTCCACAGGGTCACCGTCCCATCGGAAACTTCATCGTTCTTCTGGGCCGCCGCATCGTCGGCCTCCTCTAGAACCGGCGTCAGTACATAACCGTTATCCGTGAGCTCTGTTTGATAAAGCTGGACATGCAAAAACTCCCGAAGATCGTTTTGACAGGCAATTTCAGGCTCGTCCTCATCAACCTTTACACCGCCATGTCCATTATCAACAAGGTTGGGAATTTTATCCCCATACGGCAGATCGGAACCCTCGTCCTTTTTCTGCTCGCGAACCGCCAACTTCACCTGCATCGGCAGCGAGCCTCTGTTTTCCACATTCACCTGAAAGAAATACAAAGGATTTCCTGCAAATCCATCCTCATTCTTATTGGTAATAACACCATTCTCGTCCATCTGAAATTCGTCGCGGAGCTGCTCAATGGTTAGCGGACGAAGATTGGTAAAATTCAGGGGAACCGTTTCATCCGTATGATCGACCACCAATTCTACATCCAAAATCCCCGACTGGAAATTGGCGCTTGTCTGCTCTGTATCCATGAACCATGCAAAGGTCCCGCTTCCCAACACGGTCAACACAAGCAGAAACGAGACAACCGATAAAACAAGATGATTTTTAATCTTGCCCATCCTCTCACACTCCTTCTGCAAATACCATCCCCACCCATATAGAGGATAATATTATTCATCATTATTATACGACATTCCAATCTACCGTTACAAGTGCTAAATCGAAGTATCCATAAAAAAATTGCAAAAAGTTTTCCTAGTCCTAGATATTTCGGAAAATGCTTCCCTTTTTCTGTCCCCTGTAAGAAGAGAGCCAATCCCCCTAGCAATTGAACGGTTCCAGAAGGAAAAGACAGAAATAAAACGGCCAAACGTAGGATAACGGCGAATTGAGCAAACAGGCGCCGCTTTTCAAAAAGAGAGCGCTTCGTGCTGAGTGGAATGGACTCGTTGTTATAAATAGTGATGTATTCATCAATGAACGTCTGTACTTCAAGGATGGTCTCAGGCTTGTAAATGCGAATGCATTCGGATTTGAGAATGGAAAAGAAATTTTTGGCCATGGCATGTCGTATGGACTGGCCCGTCTCGACATGGACGGAGTAATGCCGTATTGTAACGCACGAATCAAAAAGCATCCGTCCAGGGCTTTCCTGAACGGATGCTTGAAAAACAAATTTATTTGTTGGGCTTCTTATTGGTGTTTGCAATAAAACCATTGCTCGCGCGCGGGCGGTCGTCTCTGCGGTGGAAGTGGCCGCCATCGCGGCGTTCTGGGCGGCGCGGGGCATCCGAAATGGTATTCTCCGGCACCATTCCCTCCACTTCAATCAACGCATCCCGGCGGGACAAGTTCAACCGGCCCTTGTCGTCGATCTCTAAAACCTTGACCATGACTTCATCGCCCACATTGACGACATCCGTCACCTTCTCTGTGCGCTTTACATCCAGTCGGGAAATGTGAACGAGGCCCTCCTTGCCGGGTGCAATCTCTACGAATGCACCGAAATCCATGATGCGCGTAACTTTTCCGTTATAGAACGCGCCGGGCTCCGGATCGTTGACAATTGTGTCGACAATCGTCAGTGCACGCTGGCAGTTATCCTTATCCAGGCCGGAAATAAAGACATGACCGTCCTCTTCCACATCCATCTTGACATCGCACTCTGCGCAGATCTTCTGAATAACTTTGCCGCCAGAGCCGATCACCTCACGGATCTTGTCCACCGGGATTACGGTGCTCATCATCTTCGGAGCATACTTGGAGAGCTCCTCGCGCGGCTGCGGAATGCACTTGAGGATGATCTCGTCAATGATATAGTTGCGCGCCTTGTGGGTTTTTTCCAATGCTTCCTTCACCATCTCGGGGGTTAGGCCGCTGATCTTCAGGTCCATCTGGATGGCGGTGATGCCCTCCTTGGTGCCTGCAACTTTGAAGTCCATATCGCCGAAGAAGTCCTCTACGCCCTGGATGTCCACCATAGTCATCCAGCGCTCGCCCTCGGTGATGAGCCCACAGGAAATACCGGCCACCGGCGCCTTAATCGGCACACCAGCCGCCATCAACGCCAGAGTGGAACCGCAGATCGAAGCCTGAGAGGTCGAACCGTTGGAGGAAAGCACTTCGGAGACCAGGCGGTATGCATATGGGAATTCCTCCACCGGCGGGATTACCGGAACCAGTGCGCGCTCTGCCAGCGCACCGTGGCCGATTTCACGGCGGCCCGGACCGCGGCTGGGCTTTGTCTCACCCACAGAGTAGGACGGGAAATTATACTGATGGATATAGCGCTTGAACTCTTCCTCGTCGATGCCATCCAGCATCTGCTGGTCGCTCACCGGGCCGAGTGTGGCCACCGTGAGTACCTGTGTTTGCCCGCGGGTAAACATCCCGGAACCATGTACACGCGGCAACAGATCGACTTCTGCTGCAAGCGGGCGCATCTGGTCCATCTGGCGGCCATCCACGCGCTTCTGTTCGTCCAACAGCCAGCGGCGTACAATATATTTCTGTGTGCGATACATACACTCCTCGATCTTTGCCTCCTGCTCCGGGTAGATCGGGTCAAATTTCTCGTGTACTTTTTCATAGATGGGCTTCAGGCGCTCATCGCGGACATTCTTGTCATCCGTATCAAGGGCGTACTTTACATCCTCCATCGCAAAATCCTTGATGGCGGCGAGCATCTCTTCATCCGGCTCATTGCTCGGATAGCTGAACTTCTCCTTGCCGATCTCCTTCTGGATGCCCTTGATAAACTCGATGATCTTCTGGTTGGCCTCATGGCCCGCCATAATGCCGTTATACATCTCTTCGTCGGTGACAATCTTCGCCCCCGCCTCGATCATTGCGATGCGCTCATCCGTAGAGGCAACCGTGACTGCCATCCGGCTCTTTTCACGCTGCTCTGCCGTCGGGTTGATGATATATTCGCCGTCGATCATTCCGACCGATACGCCCGAAATCGGGCCGTTCCACGGAATATCGGAGATAGTCAGCGCGATGGAGGTACCCACCATGGCAGCGATTTCCGGCTGGCAATCGTGGTCTACGCTCATCACCGTGCAGACAACCGATACATCGTTGCGCATATCCTTGGGGAACAGCGGACGGATGGGGCGGTCAATCACACGGGAGGTCAAAATTGCCTTATCGCTCGGGCGGCCTTCCCGCTTTAGGAAAGAACCGGGAATCTTGCCGACCGCATAGAGCTTTTCCTCAAAGTCAACCGAAAGCGGGAAGAAATCCACGCCTTCACGCGGTTTGGCCGAAGCTGTAACGGCAACATGCACCACTGTTTCGCCATAACGAACCAAACATTCGCCATTGGCAAGCTGCGCCATCTTGCCCGTTTCAATCACCAGCGGGCGTCCCGCAAAATCCGTCTCAAACGTTCTAAAATTTTCAAACATCTTGTCTCCTCCTAGAATCAGAAATCCATTTTTCACTCGTCATTTCCTGCAACCCCATTGGTTTTGCGGACAAAGCACCGGGCACCACCGCTCAAATCCCTGGCCTGCAAGATCTTTTCTTCCGGTTGCGCCTCTTTGGGAGGAAACAGGTTTAGCAATGAAACCAGCCCCGCGCCGGGCGCGGCGTTCGTTTCACGGCTAAGTCCTGTACTTCCCATTTTGAGGTCTGGGCCATCACCGGCAGTCCAGCGGGCGCTTTTTCAGCAGCGCCCACCACCGCCTGAACGTGCAGAAGGGCAGACGGCACGATGCCGCCTGCCCCAGCCAAACTTTTCTTATTTGCGGATGCCCAACTTGGCAATAATCGCACGATAGCGCTCAATGTCCACACGCATGAGGTAATTGAGCAGGTTTCTTCTCTGGCCAACCATCTTCAACAGGCCGCGGCGGGAATGATGGTCCTTCTGATGGATCTTCAGATGTGCCGTCAAGTCGTTAATTCTCTTGGTCAGAACTGCGATCTGGACTTCCGGAGAACCGGTGTCGCCCTCGTGCATCGCATACTCTTGGATAATCGCTGTTTTTTCTTCTTTCAGCATGTACCTTTCCACCTTTTCTAAAAATTGGGGAACAATCCCCGTTTCATGCGCCCATACTCACAGAAGCAGGCCGGTGGTATACCCGACCGGGCTTACCCCTGCAACCGGGAATAGGGTAGCCATATCTTTTCCCCAACACTGGGGCAAAACTAAGGGTATTATAGCATGGGGATTCCCTTTTGTAAATATGCGGCAATCATCTTTTTTGCGGTTTCCGCGTTTTCCAAAATGTTTTTCTGCAATTCGGCAATCCCGCTGAATTTGACCTCTGGCCGGATAAAATCAATCAAATCCACCCGGATGTTCTCGCCATAGAGCTCTTCTCCGTGGTAGTCCGGAATCCAGGTCTCGCTCAGGGGGGCGTCTGCACCGACCGTCGGCTTGACGCCGACATTTGTCACCCCGTAATAATCGCCGTCGTTTAAACGGACCAATGAGGCGTACACGCCAAAGCGCGGCAACACAAAGCCCTCCGTAAAGACCTGGTTGATTGTGGGCGTCCCCATGGTGCGGCCCAATTGCCGGCCGCGCACAATCTCAAAGTCAAAACCAAAGGGTCTGCCCAGCAGCCGCTCCGCTGCTGCCACGTCGCCCTGTGCAACAAGCGCACGGATACGGGTGGAACTGACCGGTTCTCCATCCACCTCCACCGCAGGTACAATCTCGCAGATGATGCCGCGTTCCTCACAGAGTGCTTTCAGCGTTTCTGCTTTGCCTGCACCTTTGTACCCAAAAGTGAAATTGAACCCGCAACAGACTTTCTTCGCGTGACAGACTCCCACCAAAACCTCATCTACAAACTGTTCCGGACTCATGGTCCGAATGGATGCAAAACGCAGGGAATAGACCTGTTGGACGCCCATTTGTTCAAGCAGACGAAGCTTCTGGCGCTTTGTAACCAGTTGCCCACCGGACTTGCCCCCCAGCTCTTCAAGCGGGTCCGCGAAGGTCAGTACGGAAGGCGCCAAACCAGGAGCACGGGCCGCATCGATCACACGCCGGTGTCCCAGATGCAGGCCGTCAAAACAGCCGAGCGCAACCGCGGCCCGCGGCGCCCCCGGGGTTAGATCATGGTATACTTTCATATATTTGTTCCTTTTGTCGTTCTGTCTATCCGGATTTTGCCGCAATCGACGGCCTTTGGGGTCTTCTGGACCACACGGCCCGCACCGATAAACCGCCGTCAAACAAACAACTTCAGTATTTTCAACGTATTCTGCCCGCGATCCACGACCCCCAGCCCTAAAAACACCTGCTCAGGGCTGTACACCCGCACCCGCAGGCCGTCCGGAGGGTTCTGCCTTGCCAATGCAGTGCGTTCCAGACCCAGGCAACCTCCATTGCGGAAGCGAACCGCCTGGGCGGCAGACACACGCAATGCCGGTCGCTCCGAAAAAAGCTGATCCACCGGGAGCACCCGAGCCTCTAACTGCCCCGTTTCAGCCAGCGCGCGCACGGCCTCCAACGGAACCGCATCCGCAAGGGAAAAACCACACGCTGATGTGCGCCGTAACGCAGTCATAACGCCAAATGTCCCGAGCGCCTGCCCAATATCCGCGCAAAGCGTACGAATATAAGTCCCTTTGGAACAACGTACTTCCAGAATCCCTGTCTGAGCAGTTTCATCAAAACGCACGCATTCCAGCCTTTCAATGGTAACTGGACGTTTTTCCCGCTCGACTGTGACACCTTGGCGGGCAAGTTCATACAACCGCTTGCCATCCTTGCGCACAGCGGAATACATCGGAGGTTCCTGAAGAATATTTCCACGGAAAAGAGAAAGTGAAGCCAGGAGAGCTGCTTCCGTCGTGCGTGTCCCACTCCTGGCGAGAACCTCCCCAGTGGAGTCCTGGGTATCGGTGGCGTAACCAAGGGCAAATTCTGCACGGTATTCCTTACTGGTATCCTCCAGCAGGGATGCCGCCCGTGTAGCCTTTCCCAGAAGGACCGGCAAGACGCCGGTGGCCATGGGATCTAATGTGCCAGTATGACCGGTCTTTTCTCTCCCCGCGAGGCGGCGCACCACGGAAACCACGTCAAAAGATGTAAAGTCCGCCGGTTTATCCACAACAAGGACGCCGTTCACTGGCCGTCCCCCTTGCCTTGATCCAGATAATCACCGATTGCCGCGACGATCCGCTCTGTGGCCAATTCTGCAGGCCCGGCCAGGGTACATCCTGCTGCACAGGCATGTCCACCGCCGTCAAATAACGCACAGATCTGCGCCGCATTGACGGGTTCCTGCGTGCGCAGAGAAACCTTATATTCACCGCTCTTTTTTTCACGCAGGGTCACCCCGACGAGCACCCCTTCAATCTGTCGCGGGATTGCTGCCAGTCCTTCCAAATCATCTTCACAAGCGCCGGACTCGGCGATCATCTCCCTCATGATGTATACGACGGCGCACCGGTCGTCCAAATAAAATTTCATAGAATCCAACACCCGGCGCTCCATCTCGAGGCGGGCACGGGTCTTGGTATCGAACATCTCCCGGTTGATGGCAGCCGCGTCAATCCCCGTCTCCATCATACAGGCCGCGATACGGTATGTGCGCGGTGTGGCATTGGTGTATTTGAAACATCCGGTATCCGTTGTGATCCCCGTATAAATGGCTTCCGCAATCTCCGGCGTGATTTTTGCACCCAACTTGGTGATCAGTGCATAAATGATCTCCGTGGTAGCGGCCGCCGTACTGTCCACGTAGGTATATGTCGCAAAAGTACGGTTTCCCGCATGATGGTCAATACAAAGGTCGACATGTCCCTCGTATTCCTCCCGAATGGGCTCTCCCAACAGATCGATATCCGCGACATCTACGGCTACAACCGTCTTTGGTTCAAATTCCTGTTTCTTAACGCCACGGAACATAAAGGCATATTTTGCACTGATCGCATGGCGGCAGCGCGTCTTTACGCGCTTTCCCATGCTTTGTAGGGCCATACAAAGCGCGGCGGCAGAGCCAAACGTATCCCCATCCGGGAACTGATGGCTCAAAATGACGATGTCGTCCGCACGGCGCAGAAATTCTGCCACGTCATCCAGGCTGATCATCGTTTGCTACACTCCCCTCTCGGTTTGCAGATGTTTCCATCCGCCCATTTCCATGATACACTCTTTGCCCTGCGGGTTTGTGCCGGGCAACAGGCAGCACAATGTGCGGCCGTACGTTGCCCTTCCTCTGACAATCGCCCCAAAACAAAGGTGTTTAAAACGCTTGTAGCGGGGACGTGCGGGGATTCTTCCAAATCCCCGCCGGGAAATTCCACAGGAATTCCCGGGCGCGGTCTTTTAGACCGCGCACACGTCCCCGCCGCCCCGCGTTCCCCCCGGGGTTCCCCGGCAGTTTGTTAGGTTTCTTTCCCCTGTCCGTCCTCTCTCGAAGCTGGCAGGTCGTTTAAAATTCTCGAAATATTTGCGCTGTATTCAATGGAGTCCGTGGCCTTGAAATGCATCTCCGGCACATGGCGCAAGCGCAAGCGCTGCCCCAATTCCCTCCGGATGTAACCAGAGGCAGATTTCAACCCCACTATCGCCTGCTTGGCGTGATCAATGCCCTCCATCGCGCTGATATAGACGGTACAATACGAGAGGTCGCTCGACACATCCACGCGTACAATGCTAATCAGCCCCTGTACCCGTGGGTCCTTGAGCTCTCGGAAAATAGCCGTGAGCTCTCTGCGGATGTCCTCCGTCGTCCGTCCCATTCTATGGCTTGGCATATCGTTTCACCTCCGCGGCCTCAGCACACCTGTGCGCCCCCGGCCGTCCTGGATCGCCGGGAATCCTCGGTCAATCCTCTTTGTATTCTTCCATTGTGAAGGCTTCCAATACGTCGCCCTCTTTGACGTCGTTAAATTTCTCCAGCGTCATACCGAAGTCATAGCCATCGGCCACTTCCTTCACATCGTCCTTAAACCGCTTCAGGGACGACACTTTGTCCTCTGCGATTACGATGCCGTCGCGCACCACGCGGATGTCGGCGGTGCGGGTGATTTTGCCGCTGGTGACATGGCCGCCGATAACGGTGCCGACATTGGAGATCTTGTAAACCTGGCGGCATTCGCCGCGGCCCAGCTGGACCTCACGGAACTTCGGAGCCAACATGCCCTTCATCGCGGACTCCATCTCTTCAATGCAATCGTAAATAATGCGGTACAGGCGCATATCCACGCCGCTGCGTTTTGCATTGTCCTCGGCCACCGGATCGGGACGCACATTAAAGCCCACAATAATGGCATTCGATGCATTCGCCAACATGACATCGGACTCGTTGATGGCGCCGACGCCGCCGTGAATAACCTTGACGCGCACTTCGTCATTGGAGAGCTTCTCCAACGACTGGCGCACTGCCTCCACAGAGCCCTGCACATCCGCTTTGACAATGATCTGCAGTTCCTTCATCTCGCCCTGCTGCATCTGGTCGAAGAGGTTATCCAACGTGACTTTGGTCTGCGAATTGAACATCTCTTCCTTCTGCTCATTGCGGCGCTGTTCCACCAGTTCGCGGGCCAGGCGCTCGTCGGAGACGGCGTTCATGGTGTCGCCGCCCGTGGGCACGTCGTCCAGGCCGGTGATCTCCACCGGAACGGACGGCCCCGCCTCATTGATGCGGTTTCCGTTTTCGTCCGTCATCGCACGGACACGCCCCACTGCAGTTCCTGCGACAATAATATCGCCCGTGCGCAGGGTACCGTTCTGTACCAGAACGGTAGCGATCGGACCGCGGCCCTTATCCAAACGCGCTTCTACGACGGTGCCCTTGGCTGCTCGGTCCGGGTTGGCCTTGAGTTCCTTCAAATCGGCCACCAGGGTAATCATTTCCAGAAGGTCGTCGATTCCCTCTTTCTTCTTAGCGGACACGCGGATGCACGGCGTCTCGCCGCCCCACTCCTCCGGAACCAATTCGTACTCCGTGAGCTGCTGGAGCACATGGTCCGGGTTGGCGCCCGGCTTATCCATCTTATTGATGGCGACGATGATCGAAACATTTGCCGCCTTTGCGTGGTGGATTGCCTCGATCGTCTGCGGCATGATGCCGTCGTCCGCCGCGACAACCAGGACCGCGATGTCCGTCACCTGTGCGCCGCGGGCGCGCATCGTGGTAAACGCCGCATGTCCCGGTGTATCCAGGAAGGTGATATCACGGTCGCCGATCTTGACGCGGTAAGCGCCGATGTGCTGCGTGATGCCGCCCGCCTCGGTGTCCGTTACATGCGCATGGCGAATGGCGTCGAGCAGGGACGTCTTTCCGTGGTCCACGTGTCCCATCACCACCACGACTGGCGCACGCGGGACCAGATTGGCCTCGTCGTCCTCACTGTCGTCGATGATACGCTCTTCAATCGTAACAACGACTTCTTTTTCTACCTTTGCATGGAACTCCATGGCGATCAGGGAAGCCGTGTCAAAATCAACGGTATCGTTGACGGTTGCAAACACGCCGTTCGCCATCAGCTTTTTGATGACCTCCGCCGCAGTCGCCTTCAACCGAAGAGCCAGCTCGTTGACTGTGATCTCCTCCGGTATGGTGACCGTGATCGGCTTCGCCTTGCGCTCCATCGCAATGCGGCGCAAACGTTCCGCCTCCGTCTCGCGGCGGGCGTTGCGCGGCTTGCCGCGATACTGGCTGCTGCGCTGGGTGATCTTCTGCTTTTGCACAATGTTCTCCGTCCGGACCTTCTCCGAGGCCAGGCGGTCGTACTTCTCGTTGTATTTATCCAATTCCACATGGGAAGCGCGCGTATCGACCAGGCGGCCTTCCCCGCGCTTCACATTGGTGGTGTTCGGTGCGCCGGTCTGCATCGGACGCGGAGGCGGAATGGGTGCACCGGGCTTTTTCTGCTGTTGTTGCTGCGGAGCGGGGCGAACCGGCGTGATCTTCCCCGGCTTTACAGCCGGGCGGCGCGGCGCATTTCCCTGTTGTTGCCCTTGCTGCTGACCCTGCTGGCCTCCATTCTGCTGTGGAGCAGGACGGACCGGCGTAATCTTTCCCGGCTTCACGGCAGGACGGCGCGGCGCATTGCCTTGCTGTCCCTGTGCGCCTCCATTCTGCTGGGGCGCTTTCGCCGGAGCCGCCTGATTCCGGTTCGGCTGCGGCTGTGCCGGGTGGGCGGGCGCCGTGGGCTGTTGCGGTGCCGCGGGCTCCTGCTCGGCCGTCACGGTCACTGCCGGCTCCTTCTGATCGGCAAAATAAGCGTCAAAGCTCTCCACGCGGTTCTTCTGCGTGAACTCCTCGAAAACGACATCCAACTCGTTTTCTGTCAACGCCGTCATATGTTTTTTGGTCTCGCCCGTGTATTTTTGTAAGGTGTCGATGACCTCTTTATTGGGGAGTCCCAGGTCCTTTGCCACCTCGTGAACGCGATATTTAATCATCATATACGAAATTCCTCCTCATTTCACCACTTGTTCGCCGGTTTCGGCTTCACATAGCTCGTGCAGTTTTTTTGCGAACCCTGCGTCATTCACTGCAACAACTCCGGTTCGCTTTCCAAGAGCCATGCTGATTTCATCCATGGTGCACGCCGTTTTCAAGACGTCCACCCCGGCTTCCTCCGCCGCAAACCGAACGCCTCCTGCGGTGTGCTGAGAGAGGTCCTCTGCCAGCAGCACCAGGCGCGCCTGGCCTTTTCGCAGCGCTTCCTCGGCGGGATCGTTGCCCAATGAGAGCCGGTTTGCCCGCCGCGCCAATCCCAAAAGGGACAGAAGCCGCTTGTTGTTTTCATTCATTTTCCGATCTCCTCCTCCATACGGTCATAGACCTCTGCGGGAATCTGACAGGAGAAGGCTCGTTCCAATCGCCTCGCCTTTCGCGCCGCCCGGAGGCAGTCCGCACTCTTGCAAACATAAGCGCCGCGCCCAGGTTTTTTTCCTGTAAGGTCCAGGGAAATCTCGCCTTCCGGCGAACGGACCACCCGGACCAGTTCTTTTTTCGGCT